>Ga0255774_10003989_pt1 | contig 10659 bp, 10 predicted proteins | sample 101ome_17_FD_179972 | JGI IMG/M metagenome (GOLD analysis project Ga0255774, IMG submission 179972) | Coastal salt marsh microbial communities from the Groves Creek Marsh, Skidaway Island, Georgia - 101407AT metaG (version 2) | ecosystem: Environmental > Aquatic > Marine > Intertidal zone >...
TCGGCCTCCTTATCCTTTATGGCTTTTTCACGTGCCTCCAATTTCGACGGCGTCAAGAGTATACGCTCCGCAGCCAATGCGTCTTTCAGACTTTGCAATTCACTCTGCAATGCACTCACCTCACCAGCCCATTGTTCGCTCAATTTATTCAATTGGCTTTTGGCTTGTTCGTATTCAGGCATGTTGCTGAGAATATAGTCTGTATCTACAACACCATAGCGTTGTGCCATCAGCGGCAGGCTGAGCACAAGTGCCAAGACGATATGTAGAACTCTAAATTTCACAGCGGCGAATGTATTGAATTAAAACTGTTGGCCAATGATAAAGTGCGTTTGCCATCCACTTGCGGCAGCACCGTTTGGCATTGGATCAAACCCATAGGCAACATCAACCCCCATCAAACCAAACATTGGCATGAAGATACGCAAACCAACACCAGCACTACGCTTCAAGTTAAACGCTCTGTAGTCCCAGAAATTATCGTAGTTATTTCCTCCTTCCAAGAAGGCCAATGGGAATACTTGTGCAGAAGGGTTATTCGCCAAGATGTAACGGAATTCCAAAATGTATTTGTTGTACAATGCACCACCACCTGCTGGGGTAATACTGTTGTTTTGATACCCACGTAGTCCCACGATCTCACGACCATCAATAACGAAGTTCGCCAGTCCATCACCCCCGACATAGAAGCGTTCGAACGGTGGAAGACCGAGATCTTTGTTGTATGAACCTAGGTAACCAAACTCACCGTGGGTACGAATGACAAACTTCGACGTGATAGGCGCAAACCAATCCGCATTAAGCTTCCATTTGTGGTATTCCACTAAACGGAATCTTTCTTCGCTGCTCAATGACTTGTAGTCAATGTCTTTGTTAAACATGCTAAATGGCGGCGTCAACTCTGCTGCGAAAGATAACTGTGAACCACGTGTTGGGAAAATAGGCACATCGGTGTTGTTACGTCCCAAGGTGAACTTGTAGTTCACGTTGTTCGAGATACCCTTATTGTAGTTCAAGAATCCTGTAGGGAAGTTATCGAGGTTGAATCGACGGAATTCCAATCCTTGGTACAAGGTGAAATAATCATCCGGCCATTTCAAGCGCTGACCCAATCCAAAGTTTACCCCAGTAATGTAAAGGCTTTGACGGTTCGGGTCGTTTGCACGTACCCCGTTGCTCTGTACGTTGTGGTAAATAGTCGCAGTAAAACTGTTTGGTTTTCTCCCGCCCAACCACGGTTCTGTGAACGAAGCATTGTAGCTCTGGAAGTACAAACCGTTCGACTGTGCACGTAGGTTGATGCTCTGTCCATCGCCCGTTGGCAACGGCTGCCATGCACGCTTATTATTGATGTTGCGCGCTGAGAAGTTGTTAAAGTTCAGACCAAAGGTTCCTACCACACGGCCGGCACCCCATCCTCCTTGCAGTTCAAGCTGCGAGGTCGAGCGTTCTACCACAGTGTACTCCAAGTCTACTGTTCCCGTTTGCGGATCTGGTACAGGATTCACGCCAATCTGTGTTTGGTCGAAATATCCTAGCTGCGCCAATTCACGGATGGTACGTTGAATCATTGCCTTTGAGAACAAATCACCCGGCTTCGTACGTACTTCACGGTAGACCACGTGGTCATTGGTGCGCTCGTTACCAGTAATGCTTACCTTGCGAATGGTCGCTTGGCGTCCCTCTTGAATGCGGATTTCGATATCAATTGTATCGTTGTGTACGCTTTTCTCGATAGGCACTACCTGCGAGAATAAGTACCCGTTGTTCAGATAAATCGATGCTACATCGTTTCCATTTGGATCAAAACTTACACGCTCATTCAAATGTTGGCTGTCGTAGATGTCCCCGCGGTTAATCTTCAAGATGGTCTTAAGGATCGGGGTGTCGTATTTTGTATTGCCCACGAATGTGATGTCACCGAAATAGAACTTACGGCCTTCTTCCACTGTGATTTCAACGTTAACTAATTCGCCATCAATAGAATATGAGGTATCTGAGATGATTCGCGCATCGCGGTACCCCATTGAGTTGTATTTGCTCACGATCGCTTTAAGGTCCTCACGGTATTCCTTTTTGCGAAGCTTCGAAGTTTTGAAGATGGCTTTTCCTTTCATCTTCGTGTTCTTCATTGCCTTCAGCAATACTTTATCTGCTACCGCCTCGTTTCCGTGGAAAACAATCTCGTTCACACGAACGCGCTCCCCTGGATCGATCTTGAAGCCTAGAATAACCGCGTGGTTAAAGGCACTGTCCACATCTTGTGTGATGGCCACACTGGCATTTAGGTATCCCTTTTCCTTGAAGTACTTTTCAATTTTGTTGCGACTCATTACGACGAGGTTGTCGTTCACCACCTTTCCTGCACGTAGTCCAAGCTCTTCACGTAGGTCGTCCTTCCAAGATTTTTTCACCCCTACGATGTAGTATTTACTCATCTTAGGTAGTTCCTTGAGGTAAATGTCGAGGTAGACTTTATTCCCCGCCTTATTTACCACACGGAAGGTGATGTCCTCAAAAAGTTGCTGCTTCCAAAGTGTGCGGATGGCATCGGAAATGGCCGGGTCTGGGAATTGAATTTTATCTCCAACGCGAATGTTGGTTAACATGATGACCACATTTGGGTCCAAATCTTTGGTGCCGCTGACAGTCATACCTGCAACTTCATAATCAACACCAGGGAGAAGGTTAAAATCTCCTGTAGTCACAATCTGACCGCGTGTGGTCAAAGTAGCTACTACCAATAAAAGGGCCCAAAGGGTACGCTTCATGCTCTATTTTTCCGTTAGTTGTTCGGAGGTTTGTCCGTAGCGGCGCTCTCTGTTTTGGAACGCTGCGATTGCATCGTACAAACCCTGTGCATCGAAGTCCGGCCAAAGGATGGGAGTGAAATACAACTCTGCATAGGCTAACTGCCAAAGCAAATAGTTGCTAATGCGCTGTTCTCCACTCGTTCTGATCATCAGATCCGGATGCGGCATACCCGCAGTAAACAACGAATTTTCTATGTGGTCTTCCGAAATTTCTTCGGGTTTTAAGTCGCCTGTAGCCACTTTTGCAGCGATTTTACGCACTGCCTGAACCATCTCATCCTGTGAGCCGTAACTCAAAGCAAGTGTCAAAGTTAACCCATCATTTTTGGATGTGGTAGCAATGACAGACATTAACTTTTTATTTGCTTTTTCAGGCAATGAAGCCACGTTTCCAATGGCTGCCAAACGCACGTTATTGTCCATCAATGTCGGCAACTCTTTTTCGAGGGCCGTCATCAAGATGTTCATCAATGCATCGACCTCAGCTTTTGGTCGGTTCCAATTCTCTGTGGAGAAAGCATAGACCGTCAAATACCCGAGGCCAAGCTCTGCACAGGCAGTGGTGATTTTGCGCAAGGCCTCTACCCCAACCTCGTGACCACGCACGCGGGTTAGAAACCCTTGTTGCTTTGCCCAGCGACCATTGCCGTCCATGATGACCGCAATGTGTTGCGGAACATGGTCCGGGTCTAACCCGGCTTTGATGCGGTTATCTCTGAATATTTTAGAATCCACTGCAGCGCTCATCTCGAGGACTTAGGTTATAAAAAATGGTTACGCCCGCAAAAATAGACCAATCCTTGGATTGAGCATTACCTCGAGCTAGTCCACTTTGGTAGGGCACTAGACCTGGGTTTGAAAAATAGGCTGCAAGTTCACCGCGTTCATCGGCCAATGCAAGGGCATCGACGTAATCCCCACTGGTATCATCGAGGTAATCGGACCCGTAAGAGCGCCAGCCAACTTCCGCAGTCATGCTCCAATCTCGGGCTAAACTTTGACGATAACCAAAGCCAAAAGGCACGGTGAGTGTTGTGTTCCCATAGAACAGCTGGTCTTTGAGTTCGGTTTGTTGACCCTCCGTGCCCAAGGGGCGTAGATCGTACCAAGTATCTTCATACAAGCCCTGGGGATTGTATTGAGTTAGTCCTATACCGGCAAATAAGTAGAAGGACTGTGGGTGTTTCGTTCCCGTACCGTAAGGCCAATAGTTGAACTCTGTCATGTAGGACAATTCCGAAATCTCTGTTCTGAATGAAATGTCGCGGTCTTGTTTGAAATCGTCCTTTGCCCAGGCATCAACGCCACTGAGGTACCCCATGGAGAAGTTTAGCCTTGTAGACCAATGCCAGTTGTATTGGCGACGCAAGGTGATTTGCCCGGCAGGTTGATTGGGCAAAAACCCATAGGCACCTTCGGCAGCCATGCCAACGGCACCCACATCTCCGTGAAATAGGGTTCCGGAGCCGCCGAGACCGAGCTCAAGGAATTGGGCCTTACCACAAAAGGAAAGTCCCATAAGGGCAGAAAAAAGTAGGGTACGTAAGGTCATTTAGTTTCTGTGGTCCAATCCCCAACTGAGCTTGTTGCGCAGCGTGGACGGGAAATCTTGCATTTCTGTTTGCACCAAAGCGATGCGGAAATCTGCCTTCTGTACGAACAGCTCCGTCTCTGTATCGAAGCTGTGCATACGGCTATCCAATGAAGTTAAAAATTCGTTTTCGCGGCTTTCCACACGAAGGCGCAAGGTGTTATTGTCGGAAATAACGAAAGGACGCATGGTTAAATTGTGTGGCGCGATGGGCGTAAGAACAAAGTTTTCACTGTTCGGCATGATGATGGGACCGCCACAACTCAAACTGTAGCCGGTGGACCCGGTCGGTGTGCTGATGATCAGGCCATCTGCCCAGTAACTGTTCAGATAAGCACCATTGAGGTATGTATGCACAGTGATCATGCTGGTGGTTTCCTTTCGGGCAATGGTGATTTCGTTCAAAGCGAAGTTTGGCTTCATCACATGCGTGGAAGAAGAACGCACCTGTAGTAATGAGCGAAAGTCAAGCTGGAAACGGCCCGTGAATAAGGCATCAAGCGAGGTCACAATATTGTTTTTTGCGACGTTCGCGAGGAAGCCTAATCGGCCCATGTTGATTCCCAAAATAGGAATGTCCTTACTTTGGATCAGCACCGTGGCTTCGAGTATGGTTCCATCGCCCCCGAGGGAAACGAGGAAATGAGGATCGAATTGGCCCAGTTCCTCCTCGTTTGAAAAGGTGCTAAAGGAAACGTCTTTAAACTCTTCCGCACAGATCTCTTCACAAGCAGGACGAAGGGTATGAAAAACTGAGAATGTTACGCCTTCTTCCACCAATTTTTCCAAGACGACCTCCACATAGGGCAAGTTTGCTGGCTTTGGGGCTCTACCGTACAGTGCAATTCTCATTAGTACTTCAAATAATTCATCAGATGGTCGTAGCGTTCACGATAATCTGAATCAAAGTTTCTATCGCCAAAGATACCGCCAATTTCGTAGCCGTAGCGCTGTAGGGATTGGACAATAGGTCCGGAGTGTTCTACGTTGATTTTCAGCGTAATCTCTACCTCATCGGCAGCGCTGGAATGAGTCAACCAGCTGGCTAAAACCTTTGCGTCATTTTGCTCCACCACAGCGGCCATTTCTGCCATGCTGTATTGGGCTGTTTCTGCGCGCATAACTAGTATGGCACCTGGTTGGCTCAAGGCCGGAGTAGAGCGGAAAAACTCCAAAACATCCGTCAGCATATGTGCGCCCTTGTAGAACCCTTCGTGGTCCACGATAGGGATTAACGTGATGCGATCACGTGTACAAACGTCCATGAGCACAAAAGCGTGGGCGTTAGGCAAAACGGATGGAGCAAAGGCTGGATTGAACACTGTTTGAATAGGTGCGTTATCATCCTCGGATTCGAATAAAACATCCTCACTGATGAGACCCATATACTTACCCGAAGCATCGACCATTGGTAAATGGGATAATTTCCATTCCTCCATTTGGTCCAAAGCCTCCACCACAAGGTCCGTAGGACGCAGCGGTGATATGGGTTCAGTATGTACGGTTTCTTCTAGCATTCTTACACAAACATAGGCCTTTTCGTTAGTTTTGCACCCATGAACAATCACACAAAACTTAGTGTCAACATTAACAAAGTTGCCACCCTACGTAACGCACGAGGCGGAGATGTCCCGAACGTATTGAACGTCGCATTAGATTGTGAACGATTCGGTGCCGAAGGAATAACCGTTCACCCGCGCCCAGACCAACGTCATATTCGCTACAGCGATGTGGCGGAATTGGCCCCGGCTGTGAAGACTGAATTTAATATCGAGGGTTATCCGAACGAGGAATTCATCGCGCTTGTTTTGGCTAATAAGCCGGCTCAAGTTACCCTCGTTCCGGATCCGCCAGGGGTGCTTACCTCAAATGCGGGGTGGGACACGGTTGCACACGGGGAGTTTTTACGACCAATTATTCAAACCTTCAAGGCTGCGGGAATACGTACCTCTATTTTTATTGAAACGGATCAAGAGCTCATCGCTGAGGCCAAGGCCATAGGCACGGACCGCATCGAGCTATATACTGAATCCTACGCTGTCGGGTATAAAAAGGACCCTGCCGCCGCGGTGGCACCGTTTATTGAGAGTGCAAAATTTGCGAAATCCATAGGCCTTGGAGTCAATGCCGGTCATGACCTGAGTTTAGAAAACCTGAGCTACTTTGGAAAGGAACTCTACGGTTACCTTGATGAAGTGAGCATTGGTCATGCCCTGATTGCAGATGCTTTGTACCTGGGTCTTCATAATACCATTCAGCAATACAGAAACTGCTTGAACCCTACAGCATGGAAGTAAGCACGCTATTTTCAAAAATTTACGGAGAAGGCGCGCCATTATTGATTCTTCATGGTCTTTTTGGCATGGGGGATAATTGGGCGACACATGCAAAAATATGGGCGGAGCAAGGCTGGCAAGTTCATGCCATCGACCAGCGCAACCACGGGCGCTCGCCTCATCTATCCGAGCACAACTATGAAGCCATGGCTGCAGACCTTGAAGCATACATGGACCAGCACAATCTTGAGGCAGCACACCTTTTGGGGCACAGTATGGGCGGAAAAACAGCCATGCATTTTGCCGTCTCACGACCCACTCGAGTAAAGGCGCTGATCGTCGTGGATATCGCTCCCAAAGCATACCCCATTCATCATCAAGGTTACATCGACGCCATGCGTTCTATTGATTTCACAACCGTAACGAAGCGAAGTGAGGCAGACGAACATTTGGCCAAAACAGTGGGTAATGCGGGGATTCGACAGTTTTTCTTGAAGAGCCTCTACCGCGCTACCAAAGACAGGTTTGCGTTCCGGTTCAACCTCGATGCCATCGAAACCCATTTGGACGAAGTGGGCACACCGTTAGAGTTTGGGTATTACGATAACCCAACACTCTTTATCGCCGGTGGCATGAGTGGGTATATTGAGCCAAGCGACCACGACAAAATTTATGAGCATTTCCCACAGGCGGAGATTGAAACCATTGCGAACGCTGGACACTGGGTGCATGCAGAAGCTTTCGAGCCTTTTTCAGAAATGGTCAGTGATTTCTTAGCGGAACATCAATAGTCCATGACGCTTTTGAGCTGCAGCTCTAAGCGCATCACCCCAGATTTTTTTTGCAGCAGGAGTTCCTCGTGTTCGGGGCGACCCAGAAACTTCCATGCGCCGTTGCTAAAGCCATAAAGCTCGGTGGGTTGGCCGAAAATCCCCATGTCCAATTCCTCATTGCCGTTCGCATCTTCATAGATGACCACACCAAAATTTTGAGGCAAGTCAACGGGTACCCAAACGGGTGTATTGGCGTCGTTGAGAGGAGCAAAACCAGCCACTATTCTATTGCCGTCGGCATCCAAAATGTCGTAGGCTAATGTGGTTGGATATTGATCTGCACCTTTAACGACTAACTGCAGACCTTGGGATTGAGCGGATAATTGGGCCCCTACGAAAAGGAAGAAAAGTGCGCCGAAAAAGTGAGCTTTAGTCATAATCAAGTTCAACACCCTTGCGCCCCAATAGTTCGCCTTGAACCTTCAACGAATCCAAAACGGCTTCGTAAATGGGAATAAATACGCTCGGGTTCGCGCTGTAAAAGGCGAAGCTCTCTTTGAATTGCTTTTCCGTGATCTGGTGCTTTTCGTAAATCTTGGCGTAGTAATCTTCGATGCCGTTGGTGTCACCTAGGATCAGTGCACCGTTGCGCGCACCTTCTACTACGTGCACATCAACCATAATAGGAATCATAGCCTTCTTCGAGAGGATATTGGCTGGGACGGGTACTTCAGGCTTGCCACAACTCGACATGCCGAGTGCAACAAAGATCAATCCTGCAAGTACCTTCCGTTTCATTTATCGGTTGAATTTCAATCTAGACCCTTTCACTGAAGGATCTAACTGTCCGTCTTTATAAACGAGGTGCCCCCCAACAAACGTATGTGTTACTCGGCTTTTAAATAAGGTTCCTTCAAACGGTGACCATCCACATTTGTAGAGAATGTTGTCCTTATTCACGCTCCACGGTCTGTTTGGATCCACAAGTACAAGATCTGCGTGATACCCTTCGCGAAGGAATCCGCGATCTTCTACACGGAACAAAATAGCCGGATTGTGACACATCTTTTCTACCAATGTCGGCATATCCATCACGCCATCGTGCACTTTTTGCATCATGGCTGGAAGGGCGTGCTGAACCAATGGACCTCCTGAAGGAGCGTTTAAATAGGTGTTCGCCTTTTCTTCTTTCGTATGTGGTGCGTGATCTGTGGCGATAACATCGATTCTGCCGTCGAGCAAGGCTTTCCAAAGTTGGTCGCGGTCATCTGCAGTTTTAACCGCTGGATTCCACTTAATCAGACTGCCCTTTTTCTCGTATTGGCTATCGTCGAACCACAAGTGGTGCACACATACCTCGGAAGTAATGCGCTTTTCTGCTAAGGGCTTTTTATTGCTGAAAAGCTTCGTCTCCACACCGGTAGAGATATGGAAGACGTGCAACCTGCTGTTGTATTTTTTAGCAAGATCTACTGCGGTGGTTGAACTCAATAAACAAGCCTTTTCACTGCGAATCTGAGGATGCATGGACATAGGTATATCCTCACCATATTTCTCAATAGCTGCTTCAAGGTTCGCTTTAATGGTCGCTTCGTCTTCGCAATGCGTGATGAGTTGATGGTCCAATTGGAAAATACCCTCCAAGGTGTTCCATTGATCCACGAGCATGTTCCCCGTCGAGGAACCCATGAAAATCTTAATCCCGGCTACGTCGGTTTTAGATACGCGCTTCAACTCTTCCAAGTTATCGTTCGTAGCGCCCATGTTAAAGCTATAGTTGGCCAAACTTACCTCGGCCGCACGAGAATACTTTTTCTCTAACTCCTCAATGGTCGTGGCAGCGGGCTTCGTATTGGGCTGTTCCATGTAGGAGGTAATCCCACCAGCCACAGCTGCCGCACTCTCACTGGCGATATCGCCTTTATGCGTTAATCCTGGCTCGCGAAAATGGACTTGGTCGTCAATAACACCTGGGATCAAATACTTGCCCTCAGCATCAATGACTTTAACGTTTGCATTCTTTGGTCCTATGCTAGTATCAATCTTCGCGATGCGGGCGTTTTCAACGAGAAGGTCGCCTTCGAAAATTTCGCCCTCATTTACGATGCGGGCGTTTTTGATTAGATACGATTTCAACATGGTAGGGGGTTATGAGTTTTTTTGGAATAAGCTCCAAAGCTTTAGTTTGATCACCCCAAAAATGGCTTCTTTAATGATGCCGCTAGACATTTTGGAGGTGCCTTCGGTTCGGTCGGTAAAAATGACAGGAACTTCGACAATGTTCAGCTTGCGTTGCCAAACCTTAAACTTCATCTCGATCTGGAAGGCATAGCCTACGAAGTGAATCTTGTCAAAATTTATTTTCTCCAAGGTCGAACGCTTGTAGCATTTAAAACCTGCTGTTGAATCTTGGATAGGCATGCCGGTGATGAAGCGCACGTATACCGAGGCAAAGTAGCTCAGCAGTACTCGGCTCATAGGCCAATTCACCACATTCACTCCCTTGACGTAGCGCGATCCAATAGATAAATCCGCCCCATCCTTGCACGCATCATGCAATCTTGACAAATCCTTTGGATCGTGGGAGAAATCACAATCCATCTCGAAAACATATTCGTAATGACGTGCCAAAGCCCACTTAAAGCCGTGGATGTATGCCGTGCCAAGGCCAAGTTTCCCAGTGCGTTCTTCCAAATGAATACGTCCTGGAAAAGCATTCATCTTATCGCGAACCACCTCCGCCGTTCCGTCGGGAGAACCATCGTCTACAATTAAGACATCAAATTCTCGTTCAAGATGCATAACGGTATCCAACATCTTCGTGATGTTCTCGATTTCGTTATACGTAGGTATGATGACTAATGCGTTTGACATGGTCACAAATGTAGCAAAGAAACCCTAGTTTAGTAGTCATGAAAAGCGATGTATATACACGTAAAATTTGGTGGAAAATTGCCATCATCTCTTTTGGAACCATCATTGGTCTGGCCTCGCTATTCTACACCGAATCCTTTCTTGGCGAATTGCGTCAAGAAGAGGATAGAAAAATTAAGTTATGGGCGCAGGCTGTGGAAGAAGTCTTCTTTGCAGAAGACGATACCAACCTCAGCTTTTTTACGCAAATCATCCAAGACAACACCACCATTCCGGTCATCCTTACGGATAACACTGGGGCCATCATTGCTCACCGAAACTTGAACGTCCCT
>Ga0255774_10004003_pt1 | contig 10632 bp, 7 predicted proteins | sample 101ome_17_FD_179972 | JGI IMG/M metagenome (GOLD analysis project Ga0255774, IMG submission 179972) | Coastal salt marsh microbial communities from the Groves Creek Marsh, Skidaway Island, Georgia - 101407AT metaG (version 2) | ecosystem: Environmental > Aquatic > Marine > Intertidal zone > Salt...
CTGAATCGAGCCTCTTTCCACCACCAACACTCATCAGATCTCCTCCTCCTCCTCCGCGAGAAGAAGACGACGACGACGACGGTGGTTTCATCTGCGAGTTTTCCTCCTCTTCCATCTCGTTCTTGCTGTTGCTCTCGTCGAGCAGTGTGGGAGACGATGATTGGAAAAAGAAGGACGAAGTGATTTTCTGGGACTTTTCCCCTGAAACCCTAAACTCTTCGCATCTCCCAATTTCTCCTCCCGCGCTCGCTCTGTTCGCGTCGTCGATGCTCCCGTTGTTGTTACCGCTGCTGCTGCCGCTACTCCTCCTCGCGGAAAGCAACAGCGAGGTCGTCTCGTCGGCCGGAGGATAGTTTTGATGAGGATTATTATTCGAAGTGGTGTCGTTGCTGCTGCTGCTGCTCAGCGGCGCGGTGTGCGCGCACATCGTCGGTTCTCTCATGTTCATTCACACACCTCTCTCTGCGCGTGTTGTTTAGTTTTCTCTCAAAGTCGCTTTGACCTTTTCGTTTTTTGCGACGAGAAGAGCGGACGACGACGACGACGACATCTCTTTCTTCTTCTTCTTCTTGAAGAGCGACAGACGGGACGGATGCGATGGATGCGATGGAATCTCTCTCTCTCTCTCTCTTTCTGATGTAATGAGGGGCCGCGCAAGCAGACATTCTTTACGAGAAAAAATCTGAACAGTAGCAAAAAATACGCACCAAAATAAGAAAGAGAAGAAGAAAAAGAAGAGACAGAGAGAGAGAAAAGCGCGATTTTAAAAAACCGCTCTCTCTCTCTCTCCTTCTGAAACGTTCTTCGGTGGGCGCGCCGGCCGCCTCCGCGATGGGAGGAGGGTTTACGCCGCGCCGGGCCTTCTTCGTGAGGTGTTGTTTTGTGTTCCTTTTTAATCATGTGTGCACCTTTTTTTTTTCTTTTTTCTTTTTCCCTAACTTTTCTCTCTTTTTTTGCTCGTTTTTTTATTTCGCTTCAAAAAGAAATGAGCGAACGACCCTCGCAGCAGCAGAGAGGCAAACCAGCCGGCCTCTCTCTCTCCGTTCCGAAAGAAGACTCCGGGGAGTACCGATGGTAAGCGCGGGTTAGCGTTTTGGGTTCTCTCGGCTTTCTTTTTTTCTTTCTCTTAATTCTTCTTTTTCTCTTTTTCTCTCTATCTCTCTTCGCTCTGGTTCTCGCTGTCTGGCGCATTTGTTGAGAGATATTTCTTTCTTTTCTAAACGCTCTCGATGCGCGGTGCTGACATTCACGTTCTCTCTCTCTCCCTCTCTGTGTGTGTGTGTGTCTCCAACGACGACGACGACGATTAATAACAGGACGGGATCGGGGACGTTCACCGAGGGCGATTTTTCCATCGGGAAACTCGGCATGCAAATATCCACCTCGGATTTGTCCAAGCTCGACGAAGAGACGCAGTCGCAACTCTCGAGGAAGACGCAGGAGAGCAACGAGAAAGGCGCTCACAACAACGGCGGATCGGAATCGAGGTCGATCTCTGTGTCCGTATCCGCGACACAAAGCGCGAGTCAGAGTCGGACGCAGTCTGTGGTGGATATGGTCGGGTTAGTGACGAGGAAGATGGAAGAGACGGCGATGGTTCGCGCGACGACGAGAGGACAACAACAACAACAACAACAACAGAATAACGCGAGCGCTGACACGAACGAGTACAAGGATAACAGTAGCTACACTAGTAAAATAGACATGTCGTTCTCGTCGAGCACGACAGACGGAGGAAAAAATACGAGCCGAAGCAATACCGCGATGACAAATAATAATTCGATCGAAACAGACACGGTTGGAGGAAGCAGTCGAGGAGGAACGGATGCGAAAAATTCACCGCTCGATCAAAGTTTGAACACGTCGTGTTCGAACAGTTCGCTGGTGAACGAAGATAACGGAACGCCTAGGTTTGGGTCGTTCTTATCTACTTTAGACGATTTAGATTTCACGAACGCGAAAATGTTAGGTTCTGGAGCTTCCGGCGTCGTGCAAACGGCGTTGCACAAACCTACTCAGAAGAAGGTGGCGGTGAAATCGTTTCGAGTGAATTTAGACGACGATAGACGAAAAGCTATGATCACCGAGTTACGAACGTTACACGAATCGAAATGCCCGTACGTTGTGAATTGTTACGGCGCTTTTTTCGCGGACGGTGCGACTATTCGCGTAGTTTTAGAACTCATGGATGGAGGATCGCTAGACGCGGTGTGTAAGAAGAATAAAAATTTACCGTGGAATGAGGAAAATATAGCCGCGGTAGCTAGTCAAGCGAGCATAGGTTTACATTATCTGCACGAAGTTTTACGAGTCGTGCATCGCGACGTGAAACCTTCGAACATTTTGTGCTGCTTACAAACAGGCATGGTGAAATTATCAGATTTTGGTGTGAGCGGACGCTTGGGCGAATCCGGCGCCGAGTGCACGAGTTGGGTAGGCACGGCAACGTACATGTCGCCCGAAAGAATTCGAGGAGACGGGTACGATTACAAAACCGATTGTTGGAGTTTGGCGTTGACGCTGCTTGAATTTGCATTTGGTAAGTTTCCGTACGCCGTGGTCGCGTCGAACGAAAAGAAGCAACAACAACAACAACAAAACAACGAAGGCGGTTTGCAAAAGCAAACGTCCGGAGGGAGTTACGGTGGTTTCTGGGACATAATGGATTTAATCGTCCACGGGCCTTCTCCTGAGAGTGAATTGTGCGAAGAAACGCACGGCAAGTTCACGGAAACGTTTCGTGAGTTCGTGAGGAAAGGACTACAAAAAGATGCGGACGAGCGATACACGGCGAGCGAAATGGTGGAACACGATTTCGTGAAAACGAGAAATCCAGAGACCGACGCGAAAGCGTTTCAGGCGTTTCTGAAATCTGTATTTGAAAACAATTGATGCGGAAAGAACTGATACGATACGATACGATACGATACGATACTACTGCTATACAATAGATTAATATATGTCATATTTAATATTAAATGATATGGTGCACGCTAAAATAAATATTGCCCCTTCTAACCACCTTTTTTGAGAAACTTTGACTTGACGAGATTTTGAATGCACTCGCGCTCCACGGAGAGCTTGTGGGTCGTTGGCAACTTATTTCTCGGATTAATTGCCAGCAACGATCGCTGCGATATCGTTGCATTGTTAGTCTCGCTATTCTCGTCGTAGTCTCCCTCGCGTTTGCTATTACTAAATATGGCGAGAAGACGCCGTTTCTTACCATCAATATCTCTAACTGACTCCGGTCTCGGCGCATCTAACCAACGGTTTTTTGCCGTACCTTGCCCGTGCTTTCTCTTATCCGCGGGTCCACGGTTCTTCACCTTATCAAAATACCATCCAGCCCCACCGCTAAAACCAAACGCGCTCACCTCTTTGCAACTTGCCAACAGAATGAGGAGCGCTCGGAATCCTTGCGTAGGGAGATGATCCCTCTTCGTGAACCAATCTGTCCTTGATTTCCTCGCAAAGTTTGGATTAATCGCGTGCACCTTCGTTCTCGACATCTTCTCTAATTCCGAGTGACTACTACGATCTCTTCCCGCAGCCCACTTACCTAAGCAGACTTCCTCCGGCTTTTCGCGCCAACCAAAGTAACCGCCGTGCTGCACTCGAAACGTCGTCTTGGAACCGACGTCCTTCTCGTATCCTTTCGTCGGCGCGCCGTTCATACGCATAACCACCTCGTTCGAATCTATCTTCATTCCTAATTTCTTCCCTTTCAACGCTTTACTCGACGATACAATCGCACAACTTTTGTACGGCTTCTCGTTTCTTTCGTCGAAAGGTCCCTCCTTCGGCAGGCGTTTCTTCACACCGCTCGCTTTACTAATCGAGTTCAAGTTTCGATCGGATTTATATTTCTCCACGGCTTTCTGAGAAACCGTCCAATAATAGTTGCCAAAACTAAAGCTGTCCCCGACGCATTCCGGCATCGATGGCTTCACCGTCTTACACGGCAATTTATCTAAATACGCCCTCGCACAAAGTTGATTTCTACCACCATTCGCCTTTGGAATTTTAATTCGATATTCCGTCGGGCTCACGATGGCTTCGTCCACGTCAAACCCATTCGCTATTGAAAATTTGTTTCCTAACGAGTAATCGCGCTCCTCGGCGACATCTGGTGATTCCTCTTCCTCTTCCTCTTCCTCGTCGTCGAAAACGTTGAAGCTGAAAAAGTCCATCGCGTCCGACACCGTCTCGCTCAAGTTTTGATTGGAAATTTTAGAGAGCGACTTCCTCAGGTCTTCCTTGGATGAGGACATGGCGGAGAGGAGTAGAGTCATCACAAGGAAGGAGAACGACGTGACGAAGAACAGCGCGCATTTTCTCCTGGCACCGCCTCCAGCCATTGTTTTTTCTCGCTCTCCAACTCTCTTTCGGGAGAGGAATTAATCAGAGAAAAAGTGAAGATATGTTCGCGTGAGAGAAAAAGAAACGACGAAAGAGAGAGATGAAAAACGTTTCGGGCGCGGCACGCGTTTACTCTCTTTGTGAGCGGATATTCTACGCGCGCGCGCATTCTTTTTTTGAGTGATGCTAAGCGTCGCTGCATTACAATGATTTACTAAGCGTGTACTATAATCTCGACGTGTACGAATTGACGCCTTCGATGACTTCCTCGACGAAGGCGCTTGGGTTCGCGCTGATAGCCGATAACCATTTACTGCCAATTTTCAATCGCTGCCCGTTAGTTGGCATGCGGTAAAGGTACGCTAATCGTCGCAAAGCGAACGCGGCAGAACCGTCTAAGGTGGTTTCCTCGCCGACTGGGAATTGTACGGCGGCTTCTTTGTCGCCCAAAGTCATCATGTCCCCTAGGTGTTGGTAGCGAAACGGAAGGAGGGATTTTTTGTTAATGGCAGACCAAACATTCCAGGCGCAATAATCCGCCGCTTGGAAAGCGACTTGCGCCGTAGCGGGCTTTTCTGTTTCGTTGTTTCTATCATCCTTCTTCTCATATTCGCGTTGTATGCTGTTATCGCCTAAAGCGAAAACGCGGTCGTATCCGGCAACTTTTAAGGTGGAATCCGTGACTATTTTACCCGTTCGCGCGTCTTGCTCAAACGGCCAATCGTCCTCGCTGGTTGGAAGTTTCGCAGATAAGCCAACCGTCCAACAACATATGTCGATATTTTCGAGCGTTTCGGAAGACGAATCGCTTTTTGTCAAAGAAATGTTCACTTTACCACTATCACCGCTACTGTTACTACTACTACTACTACTACCACTACTGCTTTCAATCGCGTCCACCATGCCGTCGATAATTTCTACGTTCGAGGCTTTTCCCAACGCCTTCCTCGCTGCGTTCTTTCCGCCCGTAGTCGCGCTTCTGAGCAATTCGCCATCTTTCGCGACCAACTTTATTTTCACGTCTTTCAATCCGTCTTCCTTTTCAAACCATCGCGCTAAACACAACGCCAACTCTACCCCCGCGTAGCCGGCGCCGACCACGGCTACCGTTCTTTCGCCTCCATTTGCCTTTGCATCTTCTCGCATTCGATCAATCTTCTCGCGCATGTTTTTCACGTCTTCAAGCCCGTTGAATGGCATGGCGAATTCCTTCGCGCCTTTGACGAAATTCTTCTCGGACTCGAAATCCACCTTCGCGCCCAGCGATACGACCAGGTAATCGTACTTCACGCGTTCCTCTTCCTTCGTCATCGGATCCCTCACGACGACTTCACCACCGGTCCCGCTCACTTTGCTCCCACTCTTCGTTTTTAAAACTACGTCCGGTTCTACCTTCATCGCTTCTTTCCTCGAAAATCGCACCGTCGTATTCTCCAACAGTTCCTCGTACGAAGGCGCCACGTCCGTCTCCTCCATGTCAGAACTCAACAACTCGTACATCAACGGTTTAAAGAGAAACGCATCGTTCGCGTCGATGAGAGTAATCGTCGGTTTCGGCTCGTTCTTATTCGTCCACGACAGCGAATCGAGCTTTAACGCGCAGTACAAGCCGCCAAAACCGCCGCCGAGGACGACGACTTTCTTCGGGGAAATCCTTCTGCCCACGGGTGACGTTTCGTCATCATCTTCTCCTCCCGAAGCGGCCGAGACGACGACGTCGCTTCCTCTCTTCGACCTCGTCGCTCGACGAGGACGAAACGACGAAATGTTAGAGGCTGTCGAAACGCGTCGTCGCGCGAGTGCAGACGACATCATCGCGCGCGTATCGTGTGTTTGTGCGTGTATTTCGCGTGTTTTCATTTGTATCTTAAAAGTGACGTTCGTCCATAAATATATTCCCCAAAACAAGAGTCTCTTCTCGCGCGCCGCGCAAAAAGAGAAACGTCGATGACGAGGGCCGACGCGATGGGGCGAGCCGCCTCCTCCGCCGCCTCTTCTTCCTCCTCCGCGTACGCCTTAATCGACGACCCGCACTTTCGAGGATCGTACTCTTCTTCTTCTTCTTCTTCTTCTTCTTCGGAAGGATTTTCCGATAACACCAAAGGTTTACTTCTCGCCATCGGTTCGTCGCTGTGCATCGGCGCGTCGTTCATCATCAAGAAAAAGGGGTTAAAACTGTCCGGGTCTCGAGCGAACGCGCGAAGAGCCGGCGACGGCGGGTTCGGGTATCTGAACGAGCCTCTGTGGTGGGTTGGCATGCTCTCGATGATTCTCGGAGAAGTTGCGAATTTCGCGGCGTACGCGTTCGCGCCAGCCATCGTGGTCACGCCGTTAGGCGCGCTGTCGATCATTATCAGCGCGGTGTTGAGTCATTACGTTTTGAACGAGAAGTTGAACTCGTTTGGGTGGTTGGGGTGCGCGCTGTGCATCGTCGGGTCTGCGAATATCGTGTTGCACGCGCCGGAGGAGAAGGAAATCGAATCGATCAAAGAGGTTGTGAGTTTAATGCTCCAGCCTACGTTTTTGTCGTACTCGGCGTTTGTTTTAATGTTTACGTTCGTTCTCATCACGCAAATATATCCGATTCACGGAACGACGCAGTTATTAGTACCGATAGGAATATGTTCGTTGGTCGGGAGTTTATCGGTGATGAGCGTGAAGACGTTGGGGTTGGCGTTGAAGATGACGTTTGAGGGGAATAACCAGATGCGGGAAATCGAAACGTGGGTGATGATTGGGTTTGTGATTTTTTGCGTGTTGACGCAGATGAACTACTTGAATAAAGCTCTGGATACGTTTAACACGGCAATTGTGACGCCTATATATTACGTGTGTTTCACGACGTTGACGTTAACCGCGAGTTCAATCATGTTTAAAGATTATTTAGGTCAAGGATACGCGGAAGTTTTGAGTCAGATGATTGGGTTCGTCGTCATCGTTAGCGGCGTGTTCATACTCAACGTGACTAAAGATATACCGCAGGAGACGTTGAATAGAAAACGGTGGATCGTCACCAGACAAGATAGTCGAGAGTTTGAAAACGTGCAAGAGGAGTATCGCGATAGCATGAAAAAATCTAGCCATAATAATCTTTGAAAAGTTTCTCACATCAAGTATAATACTAGTAGTTTACAACATTACATAAATCTTCCCTCCCTCTTCTTCTTCTCTCTTTCTTTTTGTTTTAAAGCAAACCTAAAGATGCGGCTAGGGACATGTCCGCGCCACCTGGCGACGTGCTGGCGTTTGGATTGGCACCTCCGCCCGGAGGACCGGGCGACATTTCTTTGAGAGGTTTCGGATCCGTCGCCGGCTCGGGAAGTGCGTTTTCTTCTTTCGCATTCGCGTCTTTTGCCGGGGTAGTTTCCTTCGTGCCAGCGTCAGAGGACGGCGGCGTGGCTTTCTTAAACTTTTCGTTTATTCTCCATTCCAATTCGCCGCTTTTCGCGTTCACCTCGTAAAATCTTTGCTTGGCGTCCAAACTCACGTGTTCGAAACAAAACCTCGCAAACGGCAAAGCGTTCTTCTCGCACGTTTCCGACGAACACGTCGTCCTCGTTCCGTTTTGTTGTTGTTGTTGCTGCTGCTGCTCGTCGCCTTCGTGCTCTCCACCGTTCGCATTATCTTTGTTGTTCCCTGCTTTCGGTACTCCTCTCGCGTTTGCCAGCGCCGTCGCCGCCGACTTCAACCCGGCGTGGCCGTGTTTCAGCTGAAACTTCCTGTGTCTCTTCCGCATCGTCTCGATCAAATCGTAGTACGTCTGCTCGTATAAACCCATCAACTCTTCCACGTTTGCTTTCCTCTTCACGATCAACTCTCGCGTAGAAATCGTGTTCGTCTTTGTCGATTGTATTTCGTCCGTTTCTTCCTTATTCTCGTCGTCGTTCTTGTTCTTCCTGTCGGCGGTCTTCATCTCCTCCTCCTTGTTCAACTCTTCGTCCAACTCAGAATCCGTGGCGATGTTATCCTCGTTCTCCTCCTCTTCGTCGACCTCACCGACGTTCTTTTTCAACTGCACCATGCCGTAATCGTCTTCGTGCATGCGCAAAGCGTCCGCGTCGTCGACTTTGTGCGCGCGAACAGCCGCAGCGGCATTCGTCGGCATCATTGTCGCCGTCCGATCTTCCATTTCTTTCTCTCTTTCTTTTTCGCGCGGCGTAAAAGCAAAACGTTCGCACAAAAAAAACAGCGAGAAAACGGTTGAAATTCGTTCTTCCTTCCTTTATTCTGTTTTCTCTCTTCTCTCTCTCTCTCTCTCACTGTGTGTGTGTTCTTTACGGAAGAAGAGACGAGCGTTCGCTTTGTTTCGCGTCCGGTTGTTCGTTCCGTCTGAAATGGTTTTTTCCGGGAAAAAAAACGTTTAGGGTGTTCACATTGGTGCCCTTTGGAAGTTCGTTACAACACGTGTGTTCAGAAAATCGCTCTAATCTTTTTTCCCATTAATTGGAAAAGGTGCACCACTAACTGTACATAAAACGCACACGCACGCATCGCCTCATCGTTACGAGAAGAGACACGGCAACCTCGCATCGCGGGCGACGTGCTTCGTTGTCCGTTATCGCTCTTTAGTTGCTTCTCGAAAACGGCAGCGTAGATTTTTTTTTCCCTCTCGTGTCTTCGGTGCCACCCCCTCAAATTTGACGCGACCGAGAGAAGAGAGAGGCAAAAAAAAAAGAACATTTCGAAAGGACGCGCGCGAAAACGGCACCGAGAACGCGTCGACGTCCGCGCGGAAAGTCGGTAAAACGAGTCTTCTGATTCGTTTCGTTTCGTTCGGAGGAGGACGAGAGGTACTTTTTTCGAAGTCTCTGAGATCGTTGATTCCGCGAGAGTAAAACGCGTTCCGTCGGTCGGTTTTTCTGCTTTTTTTTCTTCCCCAAGAGACGAGACCGGACACCGGGGACCTCGTAAAGGTCGCCGGTCGACAGAGAGGAGAGAGGGTGCTTAGAATATCAGAGAATTAAAAAAAAATATATGAGCAACTACGACGCGGACTCTCCAACGACGACGACTAAAACAAATCTATCGCGAAAGTCGAGCCGAGAAGACATGCACATCGAGGAGCAACTGAACAACGTCCGCTTAGACGGGGAGAAGTCGCCGCTGACGAGTCCGAACCATCGCGGGAAAGTGAGCGCGTTTAAAGAGGAGGAAGGGAAGGGAGTCGCGGGGGAGGAGAAAACGAGTTCTACGTCGAGAGCGCGGAATATTCCGAGTCCGAATGTGATTCCATCTTCGTCACCGCAGAACATTGATGACGGCGAAGGTGCGTACACGCAGCATCAACAGCAATACTATAATCATCATCAACAACAACAACACTACGCTCCGGCGATGACGAGCAATTACGAGTATACGCAACACGGAGGGGTCGGAGGAGACAACGGCGGAGCTAACGAAAACTTCATGTACGCGAGGCAAATGTATCAGTACGAGATGGCATTACGACAACAGATGTCATACGCGACTGGTTCTCCGGAGCAACTGATGCCAATTTTAGTCGGTTCGCCACCAGGTGGACCACCGCCGGCTATGATGGGAGGATTTGATCCGAGCGATTTCGCGAGAATGCAACAAGCGCAACAGATGAACGCTGCGTATTACGCGATAGTGCCAACGCAAGAGATGTTAGATATGTATGCTGCGCAAGGAATGCCTTTCCCCGGGAACATGATGGGCATGAATGTCGGAAGTGGTGGCAACGGTTTCCAAATGAGCAACAACAACAATAACTATCACCGGCAACAGCGGGGCTATAACAATAGCAACCGACGACAAGGGAACAGAAATAGCAACAACAACAACAACAACAACAATTCAAATGGTGGGAGTTTTCCTGACAGATCAGGTATGGATTCGAGAGGTAGTTCGAGAAGCGGGAGGAATCGGAAGAACAACAACTTTGGTCACATGAACAATCGAAGGAGCGAAACCGATCTCGGAAACTTTCCAATGTACAATAACAACGGTAACAACAGAAATATGGATGACTATGAAACGAATGCGAATAGTAGTGGCCCACCGGCATCGGAGGCACTCTTGAGATACAAAATGTTACGCATCCCCGCTTCGGGAGGAAACGTTGGTCGAGGAGGAGGAGGCAACATCTTCAACTCGAACAGCACGGGCGAAAACTTGAACCTTGATGGGGGCGAGTTTACGTTTCAAGAAGTTATTGGTCATTGCGTGGAGTTTTCGAGCGATCAGCACGGCTCGCGGTTTATTCAGTCTCACATTGATGCTGCTGTTGACGCGGACGGAAGCAAGTTC
>Ga0255774_10004013_pt1 | contig 10622 bp, 9 predicted proteins | sample 101ome_17_FD_179972 | JGI IMG/M metagenome (GOLD analysis project Ga0255774, IMG submission 179972) | Coastal salt marsh microbial communities from the Groves Creek Marsh, Skidaway Island, Georgia - 101407AT metaG (version 2) | ecosystem: Environmental > Aquatic > Marine > Intertidal zone > Salt...
TTCATGCTCTAATTTATTGTTATCTACGATAGCAAAAATAGCTCCTTTTTTAATTGCATCTAAGGCAAAAAGGTTTCCATCTCTATTATTTGATTTTAGACCAATAAAAATATCATTTTTTTTAATTAATCTTGAATCAAACACAATTGAAGAATTATATTTTTCTTTAGTTTGTATTATTTTTTTAAAGATATTTTGCATATGATTTCGCTACCAAACGATCGTTAAAAGTAAAATTTTTATCTTTATAAATCTGAATATTCTCATGCCCTTTGCCTGCTATTATTAATAGTCCTTTTTTTGTTTTTAAAAGTTTAACACCTTTCTCAATTGCTTTTTTTCTAGATGGTATCTCTAATGGATTTGATGAAGATTCAATAAGAATTCTTCTGATATCTGATGGGTTTTCGTTTCTAGGGTTATCATCAGTAATTATTTGGATATCTGTATATTTAGATGCTATCTTTGCCATTCTAGTTCTTTTGGTTCTATCCCTATCTCCCCCGCAACCAAAAATAATAATTTTATGGTCTATATCTTTTGGAAGATTAGATAATAAATTTTCAAAAGCCTCTTTAGTATGGGCATAATCGATTAATATAACTTTTTTATTTTTATTATAAATTATCTGGGATCTTCCATCAGGAAATATCTTCTTATTTATTTTTTGAGGTAATTTTTGATGAAAAACAAAATAAATATGTAACATGGATACAAAATTTTTAATCATAAAATCATTAATTGTGTTAATGGAATAAGTTTTAAAACCAGTTTTAATTGAAAAAGAATTAAAATTTTTTCTTTCTATACTAATTTTGTAATATTTTATGAAATCATCTAAAAATTTATTTTTATTTTTAAAATTTGAAAAATTTTTTTTAATATTTTTATCTTGAATTAATAACTTTGAATAGGTTTTTGAATGAAGATTAATCATATCAATTTTAGACTGATGATAATTTTTAATATTTTTATGGTAATCTAAGTGATCTGATTGAAGATTAGTTAAATAACAAAGATCAAATTTCAAATCCCCTAGCCTTCCCTCTTTAAAACCAATACTTGAGGCCTCTATAAATGCATATTTAATTTTTTGTTTTTCAGCCTCATGAAGTAAGGATGATAACTCTAAATAAGAAGGTGTTGTATTGAGAAGATTTTTTATTTTTTTACCATTGATAAAGAATCCAATTGTACCTAAATAACAACTAGCTATTCCATTAAGAGAAAATAAAAGATGTGAGCCATATGCAATGGAAGTTTTTCCATTTGTACCTGTTAGGAAAATAATTTTTAATTTACTTATGGCAAAAAATGTTTTTTTTATTTTGAATAAATCTTTTTGAACATTGATGTAATAATACTTAATACTTCGCATTTTATTAAGTTTTTTTATGGAGGAGTTAGCAATTATATGAGTACATTTTTTTTTGATAGCTAATTTTTGATATTTATCAAAATCTTCTAAATTTAATGTATTTAAAAAGAAAATAGATTTAGAATTACACTCCTGCCAATTAGATACAATTTTAAATCCCTTAGCTTGAAGTGTTTTTAATTCATTCATATATCAGTGCCTTTGATATCAAGAATAGAAAGGTCAAGATTTACATAAATTTCTTTTAAGATATTAAAAAAAACTGGTTTAACTGTATTTCCAGCAGTCATATAAGGTCCATATTTATTTTTTGGATTTGACATAAAAGTTAGGCTTAGATATTTGGGATCATTATATGGAAAATAGCTGACATAAGCTACATTTTGAGATGTCTTATCACCTGTGTCGGCTGTTCCTGTTTTTCCGGCAACTAAAAAATCTTCATATAGTTCTTCAGATGTTTCGTTAGCATAGAATAATAATTTATTTAATGATGTGGATACGTTATTAAACTCATTTAAATTATTTATCGATTTTTTTTCGAATGAAGCCATAAAATCGTCTCTACCGGTGACTATTTTTCCATAAGCATTAATTAATTGTATTGGAGAAATCGCCATACCATAGCCATAAGGAAAATTATCACAATAAGCCCCTCTAAAATTATTTAACTCTGGGACTTTAGATATTAAATTAAATCCTACAGAGACATTTTCCAAAAGCCCTAAATGAGAAAAGTCTTTTTTAAACTCTTTCTGACAATCGAGTTTTCTTCGAATTAGTATAGCCCCTCGATTTGATGAACTTTTTAAAATATCTTTAACCTGTAATGGTGAATTACTATTTCTTGGGTAATCATCAATTAATTTAGAACCAATAAAAACTGGCTGATCAACATCAAAAAATTCATTTAAATCTATCTTTTTATTTTTTAAAGCAGAATAAACCGCAAAAGGTTTAAAAACAGAACCAAATTCAAATAATAAGTCTTTAATAGGCATGAGAGACTCATCAAATTTTTCCTTTCTACTGTCTATAAAAACATTGCTTAGTATTTCTTCTTTAGATAAATCAACAATAACACTTAGGCTATAATCGGGCTCAAGAAACTTTGCCTCTTTATACAATATTTCATAAACTTTTTTTTGAATATCAATATCTATACCTAAGATTAAATCTTCATTAGTTTCGTTTATATTTTTTTCAAAAAGAGAAATTCCATTATGATCTATATCTACTTGCCCAAGGGTATTAGTTAAAATTTTATTGAATGGATATTTTCGAGTTAATATTTTTTCAAACTTTAATACAGGATTGCCAAAATATAATGTTTCATTAATTTGCTTATTGGATGCATCTCTTTCTAAATATTCAAACTTATTATTTACTTTAAATATTGAAAAATTGAAATCAGAATAAGCTAACCTGTTGCCATTAGTATCAAATATTGTTGGCAAAAAAACTTTAGAATTTTTTTCAGATACAATTTCAATTTGATTATTATTTTCCTGAACTGATAAATTTATTATTTTAAAAAAGACCCCAACAAATAAAATAATGATTAATACAAAGAAAAAGTTATAAAGATTTTTAGTTTTAAAAATTAATTTATAGTCAGTTTCATTGCTGAGGTTTATCATAACCAACCATTATTAGTGTGAAATCACTATCAATACCTCTATCAAATTTTATAATTCTTTCATTTAAAGCTAAATTTTCATCTAAACTTTCGTATTCAAATTGGTTAAGCATTTTTGACAACTGAACTTCTCTTTTTAGATAAATTTGAAAATTTTTTTCATAATCATTTTTCAAATTTTGTAACTCATTTTTTGTTATTTTTGTGTAATTTTTAAAATAGAGAAATACAAAAATAAATATTATTAAAATTACAAATTTAGATATTGTCTTAATCAATTGACAAACCTTCCGACTCTTAATTTAGAAGATCTAGATCGCGGATTATCCTTAACTTCTATTTGATTTGGCGTAATTGGCCTCTTCGTAAGTATTTCAAATCCCCAATTTGATTGATTTTTAAATTTATCTTTTTTGAAAGAATTGGATCTGAAATAATTTTTTACGATCCTATCTTCAAGACTATGGAATGAAATAATTGCTAATATTCCATCTTTATTTAAGTGGCTATAAACTTTCTCCAGAAAAATATTCAAATTCTCAAGCTCTTTATTGCATTCAATTCTAAGTGCTTGGAAAGCTTGAGTGGCAAAATGAATTTTTTTAGATCTAAAGTTTACTCCACTACCTCTTAAAACTTCTATAAGATCAAAATTAGTATTTATAGACTTGTCTTGTCTTGTTCTTACAATAAATTTCGCAAGTTTTAATGACTGTTTAATCTCACCATAATCTGCAAAAACCCTTGATAGTTCTTCCTCAGAATAATTATTTACAATATCGTAGGCAGTGAAATCAGAGTTTAAATAATTCATATTAAGCTTAGAGTCCGCTTTGAAAGATATTCCTATTTGAGCATCTTCAAGCTGATTAGAAGAAAAACCTAGATCTAATAAAATAAAATCATATTTATTTTTTAAATAATCTTCTTCTATTTGTTCAAGATCTTTAAAATTCATTTTAAAAAAATTAAATTTATTGAATTGTTTTCTAATATCTTTTGCTATTTCTTGAGCGTTTAAATCCTCATCAATTGCCGTAACTCTATGTCCTAGGTCTAAAAAGCTTATGGTGTGGCCTCCTCCACCAAATGTACAATCGAGAATTGATAGCTCTTTATCTTTATTTAAAAATGAAGATATCTCCTTAACCATGATTGGTTTATGCATATTGGTAATCATTTAAACTTTTTCCTAGACTCAAGTTTATGCTTTTCACCTAAATCCTGTTGCCAAATCTCAAAATGATTTCCTTTACCGATGAATAAAATTTCTTTTTTTATTTTTGAAAATAATTGGTGTGTTTCTCTCAATGTAAATCTACCATCATTATCGATGTTAATTTCTTCAAGATCAGACAAAATTGCTGTTTTAAAATGATCATTTTTTTTTGAAAAAAAATCTTTTTCATCAAAACTTTTAACAAGCGAATTGATCTTTGAAGCTAGATGAATTTCCAAGCATGGGTATTTTAAACTTTTGAATAAGTATACTTTTTCCTTAGTTTCTTTAATTGTAGCTCTATATGAAGAGGGAATAGCAATTCTATTTTTACTATCAATAATTCCAAAAAAAGAAGATAAAAACATAATCATGGTATTTTATGGGATTATATGGGAATTTAAGGATTATGTAAATAATATATGGGTAGCTATAAGCTGAGTTCTGTAATTTTATTGAAAATTAGCAGTCATTTATCTAGGCTTAATATTACTATTAAGCTCCAGCGATCAACCCAGGTCAACTGTAGAAAAAGTTTTAACCTCTATTTGATCTTACTTGTGATAGGGTTTGCATATTGCGATGATATTTATTTCACCCGGTAAGCTCTTACCTCACCTTTTCACCCTTACCTTTCGGCGGTTTTTTTCTGCTGCACTTTCCCTAGGGTTGCCCCCGACGGATGTTATCCGTTATCACTTTCTACGCAAGCTCAGACTTTCCTCTTTGTAAAACAAAGCGACTGCTCACTACCCAGATTTAATATATAATCTTTTACTTAAATAATAAATTATTAAATTTATTTTTAAAATTCTTAGAAACACTAGAGTCTATAGTTTTATAATTTAAGGATCTCTTTACAGCTTTAATACAATCTGCTTTATGAATTTTTATATAATTCTGACTAAAACCGTAAAATTTTAAAAGTCTATTAATACTAAATTTTTTTCTTTGATGAAAATTGAATCTTTCTATTCCCAATTTCTTAACTATAAATTTTTCTCCAGGATCTTTTTTTCTATTTGGGGCTATATCTGAATGAAAAATTATGTCTTCATCTTTTATATAAAAATTAAATTTTAAAAATTTGATCAATTGTTTTAATTTATGGTACTGACTATTGGTGAAATTAGTATAACCATGCTCATGCCCTTTGTTTTCTAACTCAATTCCAATAGAGTAATCATTTAAATTTTTGACATTTTTCCACTCTGAAATTCCTGCATGCCATCCTTTAAATTTAGGACACAAAAGATTATAAATTTTTCCTTCCCTTGATATTAAATAATGACAGCTAACCTCTGATTTTAGGTCATTTAACTTTCTATAAGCTGAATAAAAATCAATCATACCCGTATAGTGAATTATTAGATATTTGACTGTTTTATTCTTTTTTCTGAAGCTATAATTCATAGTTATGAAGTTGATTCTGAGCCTTTTAACCTTATTTATTTTTGTTTCTTGTACATCAAATGATACGAGCGATTTTGAATTAAATCAAAATCTTTATGAAAATAATAAATTAGAAGATTTTGAATTATTTGAAAATGCCAATAAATTCATAAGCCAAGGTGAATATGATTTAGCTTTAATCGAGCTAGATAAACTTGAAGTCTTATTTCCAAGTAGTCCTTATTCCAATAAGGGTATGTTATTAAATGCTTATATAAATTTTCTAAAAAAGGATTATGAAAAAACAAGAGCACTTGCCGAAAATTACAAAAAATATTACCCCGGTAGCAAAGATATAGTCTACGCAAATTATTTAGAGGCAATGACTTATTATGTTTTAATTAAAAAGCCTGACTACAGCCAAAAAGATGCTTATACCGCTTTGGATAAATTTAATTTTATTTTAAACGCTTTTCCGAATAGCAAATATGAGATTGATATTATTACTAAAATTCAAATCATAGACAACAATCTCGCTATAAATAAACTCTCTACAGCTAAGTTTTACTTAGAAAAGAAAAATATTAATGGTGCTCTAATTTACTTAAAAGATATTTATGAAAATCATAGTTCTAGTTTATCGATAGATGAGACTCTTTATTTATTAGTCAATATATATAAATCAATTAAAGAAGATGAAATTGCGAAAAATTATGCAGCAATTCTTGCATATAATTTCCCAAAAAGTAAATGGTATGAAAAATCTTATAACATCATAAATGAATTAGAAATTGAAACTGATGACGAAAGTTGGTTTGAAAAATTTAATCCCATAAGATTAATAAAAAATAATAAAGAAGAAGAAAATATTGAAATTCAAATAATTGAATAATTTCTATGCTAGTCTCTTTAGAAATAAGAAATTTTTTATTAATTAAGAAGCTATCTATAAATCTTATTAAAGGTTTTAATACATTCACTGGTGAAACTGGCGCTGGCAAATCAATTATTATAGACGCTTTAAAATTAGCTCTTGGGGGTAAAAACAATTCAAATCATAATTTAAAAGATAATGAAATTACAACTATTAAAGCTGTATTTGAAATTAATCAAAAAATTAAAAATAACTTAGACTCTTTAAATATAGAAATAGAAGATGATTATTTAATTGTAGAAAGACAAATAGGTTCTAATCAAAAGTCAAAAATACTATTAAATAATCAAATTACATCTTTAACTGCAGTTAAAAAAACTTTGGGCGATATAATTGAATTTCAAGAGAATTATGAACAACAAGAACTTTATAATAATAAATATTTTTTAGATTTTATTGATAAAACTGGATCAATAGATACAAGCGTACTTAAAGAAAAATTTAAAATTCTCAAAAATTCTAAAGATGAATATATTAATCACTCTTTAAATGAGAAGAACATCCAAGAAAAAATTGAGATTTTAAGTTCTAAGATAAAAAAAATTAAATCACTAAATCCAAAAAAGAATGAATATCAGAAACTCTCTGATCAAAGGAATCTTAATAAAAATTCAAAAAAAATTGCTGATTTAACCTCAGAACTTAAAAATTTGATTAATTCTTTTAATAATAATGGATTACTCACAGATATTGAAAAAAATATTAATAAATTAGCTGAATTTGATAAATCTTATGAAGATTTATCATCTAAATTTTCTTCCTCAGCATTAGAGATAACAGAGTTTATTAATGATTTAGATAATACTTTTGAAAAATTTGATTTTAATGAAATAGACTTCAATGATGTAGAGGATAGGATTTATCAATATCAGCAACTATCAAAATTTTTTGATGTAGACCCTGATAAACTTTCTGAAAAATATGAAGAGGTTGAAGAAGAAATAAATCTGTTACAAAATTTTGATAAAGAAAAGAATAAAAAATATAAAAAGTACCAAGATGACCTTGGTTTATTCATACAAGAGGCGGAAAAAATTTCCTCATTAAGACGAAAACACTCTATTAATCTTTCAAAAAAAATTAATTTAGAATTGCCAGAAATGAATATAGAACAAGGAGAACTTCTTTTTGAATTTCTAAAATTGAGTGAAGACAACTTCAATATTGATGGAATAGATGAATTAGAAGTAAAGTTTAGGACAAATAAAAAAGCAGATTTTAGTTCTATAAAAAAAGTTGCCTCAGGCGGTGAATTGTCAAGACTGTTGCTAATAATAAAATCTTTATCAGCAGATTTTGATAATGATTTAATTCTAATTTTTGATGAGGTAGATAGCGGATTAAGTGGAAAAATAGCATCCAATGTATCTGAAAAAATTATGAAATTATCAAAGAATAACCAAATTATAGCTATTACGCATTCAGCTCAAGTAGCCTCAAAAGCTGATAAACATTGGAAAATATTTAAAGAAATAAAAGGTGAAAACCTTGAAAGTAAACTTATAGAATTATCAGATAAAGATCGAATTTTAGAAATAGCTACTTTAATCAGTGGGGCTAAAATTACAGAAGAGTCGAAAAAAGTAGCATCGAATTTACTTAAAGGATCTTAATGTCTTTAAAAAAAAAATTTTTAGATTTAAAGGAACTATTATCTAAACACAATAATGCTTACTATAATGCTACGACCTTAATCTCTGATCTTGAGTATGATAGATTAAAATCTAAATATGAAAAATTTTTAGAAGAAAATCCAAAATTTGTAGAATTAGATGACTTAGGTGTAGGGGCAAAACCTAATTCAAAATTTAAAAAAATTAAGCATATTTCTAGAATGTTATCACTAGCAAATAGTTTTAATTTAGATGATTTAAAAGATTTTTTTAATAAAGCTGAAAATTTTTTAAATAAGAAAATTTCTAAAAATGAATTTATTGTTGACTGTAAAATAGATGGAGTATCCCTTTCTCTTACCTATCAAAATAATAAACTTGTAAAATCTTTAACAAGGGGGGACGGTATTATTGGTGAAGATGTTACTAGAAATGTTTCTAACATTATTGGCATACCAAAAAAATTAAAATACTGTAAATCAAATTTAATTGAAATTAGAGGTGAGGTTTTTTTCAACAGGGATGATTTTAATTTGCTCAATCAGCAACTTGAAGAAAAATCACAATTTTCAAATCCTAGAAATGCCGCATCAGGATCTTTAAGACAAATCGATAATAATATAACTGAAAATCGACCTTTGAGATTTATCCCTCATGGATATGGGCATATTTCAAATGATAATGAATTTATCTCATATGAAAGTTTTCTTGATTTTTGTTCAAAAAATGAGTTTCTACTCTCAAACCTATCTAAAAAATTTAATAACTTTGAAAAAATTAATATTTACATTAATGAAATTGAAAAAGTTAGAAATGAAATTCCATTCGATATTGATGGAATGGTGGTGAAAGTTAATAGTATCAAAGACCAAATTGATCTTGGAAATACTTCAAAATATCCAAGATGGGCGTTAGCTGCAAAGTTTAATGCCGAAAAAGCCTTAACTAAGGTTTTAAAGATAGATCTTCAAGTTGGTAGAACTGGCGCAATTACCCCTGTTGCTAGACTAAACCCTATAAATATTGGAGGGGTTATGGTTTCAAATGCTACGTTACATAACTTTGACGAAATAAAAAAAAAGGACATTAGAATCAATGATTCAGTTTGGGTAAAAAGAGCTGGCGATGTAATTCCATATATTTCAGAGGTTGATAAATCAAAAAGAGAAAAAAATAATCAAGAATTTAAAATCCCTGATAAATGTCCTTGTGGAAAATTTCAGATAATTAAGCTAAATAATGAAACCGTTCAAAGGTGCAACGGAGGATCTAAATGCCCTTATCAATATGTTGAGTCTTTAAAACATTTTGTTTCAAAAAAAGCTATGAATATTGATGGATTAGGAGAGAAACAAATTGAAAAGTTTATGGAATTAAAATTTATATCTAAAAAATTAGATATTTATTACCTTGATAGATATAAAAAGGAAATTATTAATTTAGAGGGATTTGGTCAAAAATCTTATGATAATTTAATTCTTTCAATAGAAAAATCCAAAAGAACTACATTATCTCGTTTCATATTTTCATTAGGGCTAAGATATGTTGGTGAAAATAATTCTGAACTCTTAGCTAACTATTTTCAATCTAAAGAGAGTTTCAAAAGTTTAATTTCTTCTAAAGATTTAAATTTAGAATTAGAAAATATTGATGGATTAGGCAATAAGGCTACTAATTCATTCAGCGAATACTTTAAAAATAAAAATCAACTTAGTGAAGCCATTAGTATTTTAAATCTTTTAGATATAGAAATTATAAAAGATGATAATAAAGGTTCAAATGAAACAATTTTATTTACCGGAACATTAAGTGAACTATCAAGAGATAGAGCTAAAGATCTTGCAAAGAAAAAGGGGTTTAAGATAGCCTCCAATGTTTCAAGTAAATTAAATTATCTAGTATACGGAGAAAAACCTGGATCAAAACTAAAAAGAGCTCAAGAACTAAAAGTTAAGACTCTAACTGAGAAAGAATTTCTAGAGCTTATCAATTAAATATTTCTTAAAGTAATCCCTATAATCGGACCTTAACTGTCCTTTTAATGTTTCATAAATTTTTTGGTGATATTTCTTAATGCTTAGCTTTTCATGCTTATTGATTAATTTCCAATTAATTAATTCAAGATCATAAGGAACTAAAGTCACCCCCTCAAGCTTGATACCATTGGTGTATTTTTTAGCGAAGTATAAGTTCTCTATTCTAAGTCCAAATTCATTAGAAACATAAAAACCAGGTTCAATAGAAAAAAAATTACCATCAAGTATCTTTTGATTAGAAAGGGGCGAAATGATGGGATATTTTTCATGTACGTCATTAAAATAGCCAACACCATGCCCCGTTCCATGACCGTAAGTAATATTAAATTTATGAAGATATGATCTTATAAAACGATCTAGTTCCGAGGCTAATAAATTTTTAGAGAAGTATTTTTTTTCTAATTTGAGCAA
>Ga0255774_10004017_pt1 | contig 10606 bp, 8 predicted proteins | sample 101ome_17_FD_179972 | JGI IMG/M metagenome (GOLD analysis project Ga0255774, IMG submission 179972) | Coastal salt marsh microbial communities from the Groves Creek Marsh, Skidaway Island, Georgia - 101407AT metaG (version 2) | ecosystem: Environmental > Aquatic > Marine > Intertidal zone > Salt...
GATCGTCGTCGTCTTTCTCATCCCGCTCTCTCTCATCGCCCCGCGTCTCATCGCACCCGGCGTTTCGTTCCTCCTCATCGGCGTCGTCATCCTAACCCCACCGCATCGCATCATCGCCCTCGTGTTGGTGATTGTTTGATGATTATTACGGCGACGCCACCGGCGGGTCGTTCACCCGTCGTCGTCGTCGTCTATTTCGTCTTTTTCGTCGTCGTCGCGCGCGGAAGAATCTCTACCGCCGCGCGCGCGTGCCTCCGTCCGTCCCTTCGTTCGAGCGGGTGTGACGCCCGTCCATCCCCGTCCTCGTCCTCGTCCACGTCGTCCGCCCCTATCCATAGCTCCATCGCTCCATCGGGAACAGGGAGGGAGGGACGCGTCGACCCGTTCGTTCGTCGTCGGTTTTTATTCCCCGCGAGAGGAATAAAATGAATAACGACGACTAGGTTGGCCATAATATAAGTGAGTGAAGTTAAGTGAAGTGAGGGGTTTAATATGCGTCTACGTCCAAGTAGTGATAGTGAGTGAGTACCCCACCCCACCGGACCGAACGAGATCACGAGATCCGAGTCGTCCCCGATCTCGATCGCGATCTCGTGATCTCGATCTCGATCGGTCTCGATCGGTCTCGACCGGTCTCGACCGGTACGAAACCTGGAAACGTACCGGTGACCCGGGATGGACGATCGGTGGATCTCATCGATCGATTCGAGATTCGGGTTTCGTCGGTCGACCGAATCGTTCGGTCTCGGGCGCGAGCGGCGGCAGTGATTGGTGCGAGCGAAGGATGATGATGATGACGACGACCATGATGCCGGCGGCGGCGATGCCGGCGGGTCGTCGTGTGCGAGCGGTTCGTGCGACGGGAACGACGCGAACGCGATGCGGACGGGGACGGGGACGAAACGCGACGCGGACGGCGACGTGCGCGGCGGCGAACGGAGAGACGACGACGACGACGAACGTGTTGGTCATCGGCTCGGGCGGGCGAGAGCACGCGCTGTGCTGGAGACTGGCGGAGAGCGCGTCGACGGGGAGGCTGTACTGCGCGCCCGGTAACGCCGGGATCGCGAGCGAACGCGGGGTGGAGATGGTAGAGTTGGACGAGCGCGATCACGCCGCCGTGGTGGGGTTTTGCGCGGAGAAGAAGGTTGGGTTGGTGGTGGTCGGACCCGAGGCGCCGCTCGTGGACGGTTTGGCGGACGCGTTGTCCGCGGCTGGGGTGCCGGTTTTCGGGCCGAGCGCGAGCGCGGCGAGGTTGGAGGGATCGAAGGCGTTTATGAAGGATTTGTGTGCAAAGTATAAAATCCCGACGGCGGAGTACGCAAAGTTTACCGACGCCGAGGCGGCGAAGGAGTACATCGCGTCGAAAGGGGCGCCGATCGTCGTCAAGACGGATGGATTGGCGGCGGGTAAAGGGGTCATCGTGGCGATGGAACTGGACGATGCGCTCAAGGCGGTGGATGATATGCTCAGTGGGGGCATGTTTGGTAGCGCCGGGGAGGAGATTGTGGTTGAGGAGTATTTGGATGGCGAGGAGGCTTCGTTTTTCGCCGTCGTCGGCGGCGGAAAGGCTGTGGCGCTCGCGAGCGCGCAAGATCACAAGCGCGTGGGCGACGGCGACACCGGTTTGAACACTGGTGGTATGGGTGCCTACTCCCCGGCCCCGGTGGTGACTCGGGAGATTGAGGAGATTGTGATGAGAGACATTATCAAGCCCACCGTGGACGGCATGGCGGCGGAGGGCTGCCCGTTCACCGGGGTCATCTTTGCCGGTTTGATGATTTCCAAGGATGGCAAGGTGAAGCTTTTGGAGCACAACATTCGCTTTGGCGATCCGGAGTGCCAAGTTTTGATGGCGCGCATGACGAGCGATCTCACCGAGTTGCTTCTCGCCGCCGCCACGGGGAAGCTCGACGAAGCTCGAGTCACGTGGCGAGACGACTCCGCCCTGGTTGTCGTCATGGCAGCCAACGGATACCCGGGCTCGTACGCCAAGGGTGAAACCATCTCTAATCTCGACGCCGCGGGCGCGCTCGAGGGCGTCAAGGTGCTTCACGCCGGTACTTCCACTTCGGATTCCGGCGACGTCGTCTCCAGCGGCGGCCGCGTCCTCGGCGTCACCGCGTACGGCGCCAACATCACCCAAGCCGCCGAGCGCGCGTACTCCGCCGTGGATACCATCCAATGGCCGGGCGGGTTCAACCGCAAGGATATCGGTTGGCGCGCCATCGCCAGAGAAAAGGAGAATCAGCGCTAATAACAACGCCGTGCGTACTTTTTTAATACTCTACGAAACAGTTGCTTTTGTTTGTTATCCACCGCACCGCACTGCTCGACGACAGACATGACAACCCCGACCGCGTCGCGATCCCCGCCGTCCACCGCCGTCGCGTCGCGCAGACGCCGCGTCTTCGAGAGGCGCCGTTCATCGTCGAGACTCGCCACCACCACCACCGCGTCGTCGTCGTCAAACGAGGCGTCACCGTCGTCTCTCGAACGACTCACGTCTCTCGCACCAGAAACGCTCGAAAGTCTCGTCGCGTCCGCATCGCCGCAGTTTCTCTTCCGACGCATGGTGCTCCTGCGTCGCCTCGTCCCGCGCGGGGACTTGTCGTACATGATATCACTGGAGCCGATGCTGGTTTCGGACGCGCTGAGCGACGAGGAGATTGAGTTTAGAGCGTTGGACGCGATGGACGCTTTGCGCGCCAGGGTTCCGTTTGACAACGTCGCCGAGTTCATGTTGGAACAGGAACCGAGTTTGTTGTTGGGATTGGACGGGCAGATGCGTTTGGATGAGATACGGGACGCGGCGGCGGAACACGAGGCGAATTTAGCGTCGATTGCGGGGGATGGGAAGGCCTGGTTGGGGGTCAGAGAGCAACAGTTTGTTTCCAATTTCTTCGTCAAGTGCTAGTAGCGCTCGCGTAGCACTTGTAGCAGTCTAGCAGTAGTCTAGTAGTAGTCTAAGTAGTCTAGTTACAGCAATTCTAATTTGCGTATGTTTCTATCGCGTTTGGCTCTCGCGGCGTTGAGCTCGGCTCTCGCGCGCGCGAGGGCGGAATTGACGCTATTCAAGCCGTTGAGTTGTCTGGGACTCAGCGGAGGCGACGTAGTCGTCGTAACCGATGGGGTGTTCGGCGCAGTCTTTGAACGTCGCTGAACAACAAAATATTCATCGTCGTCGTCTTCTTCTTCTTCTTCGTCGGAAATCTCTCGCACGTCGAGCTTCTTCGTGCTGCTCGTGACGCGCGTCAAACGAGGCTGCTGCTGCTGCTGCTGCGGATGATGATGATGATATCCTCCAGCAGCAGAAGGAGAAGACAAGAGAGCGTTGGTTCGTCTCGCGTCTTGTTCGAGCAAGGCGTTGATCTCATCCGTGAGTGCGTTTGAGCGTTTTTCGGTATCCTGGATCCTCAACCTTAAATCTTTTTCGCGAGCGTACGCCTTGTCCAATTCTCGCTTGAGCACGCTTCTTTCATCCTCCATGGACGATTCGCGCGCGTCGAGCGCCTCGATGTACGCCTCAGCTTCAGCCATCTTGGCGCGCATTTCAGCCATGGCTCGAGCGTGCGCCTCCGCTGCGCTCGTCATGGCGTTGCTCACGTGCTCGGACGCTTGCGCCGAGGCGGCGTCCATGGCGTCAATCTCTTGCAGCAATCCTTCGATGCGCGCTTCGCTTCCGGCGACTCGCTCCTCGAGCTTCTCCTTGAGCTGTCGCTGCTTGGTCAACGTGTCCTTTAATCGCTTAACCTCCGCCGTGAGGTCTTCGACGAGCGCGTTCAAGTTGGCAATCTCCGCCTCCTTGGCGCGCGTGGCGACGCCGCGACGCTCCGTTTCCGCCCGCTCGAGTTGTTCGAGTTCAAGTTTGAGGTTTTTGATGACGACGTCGCGTTCTTGGAGCACCTCGTCGAGCTGCTTGTTTGATTCATCCAGCTGTTGGCGAAGTTCGCGCTCGATATCCTTGCTACTTTCAGACAACTGGTGCGTTTGTCGCCGCGCCTCTGCCAACGCGTCGCGCAACTCTCGCAGCTCCGCCTCTGCTTCCCGATTGACCCGATTGTTTTTCTGCTTGACCACGTCTGGTGTTCTATAAAGCAAGCTACCGTTTTTCTTCTTCTGACTGCTGCCGCTCACGCTCGCCGCTTTTTCGGCGAGCTCGAGCTCGCCGAGCAAGCGCTCCACCTCGGAGCGCATTTCCAATTCCGAAGCAGTTTTGGCGCGCACAATCTTCTCTTCGTAATCCGCGCACACGGATTCGTGCGCGTCGAGAACGGCGCGCAGTAAATCCCCGATTCGCTGGGACGAATCCTCCGGCGGTTCAATCCAAATTTTCGGATTTTCCGCCACTCGTCGCGCGGTTTCGCCCTCCACGAGTCCCGCGTCGGCAAACTCGGCGGTAAACGCCGTCACCGTGCGACAAATATCATCCAACAAGAAACCCGCCGCGGATGGGGTCATTAAAGTCTTCTCGAGCGTGGATTCCGAGACCCCAATCTCCTCTTTAAGCCGTTCAATCTCTGACCGTTGTCTCGACACCCGCTCCGCCGAGGCTGCCAACTCGTCCGTCAGACTCGCCCGCTCGAGCGCGCGTTCCAACTCGACCCGTTTCAATTCGTTTCTACACCGCTCCGCATCCAGTTTCGCCGCGTCGCGTTCCGCGTTCGCCAACCGCAGCGCATCCGGGTCCGACGCGGCGTCGACGACGACGACGTCGTCGTCATCACCATCACCACCACCACCACCATCACCGTCGTCGTTCCCCGTCGTCATCGATACCGTCCGTCCACCCGAATCCGAACGACGCCTCGACTCGCGCGTCGCATCCATCGCAGTCGTCGTCGCAGTCGTCGTCGTCGTCGTCCTCTTCTTTTTCATCCTCCTTCGCATCGCGTGCACCTTTGCCCTCCACGTCGACGTCGACGGTTTACGACCGTCGTCCTCGTCGTCGACATCGACGTCGTCCTCCGCGTCGTCCCCGTCGACGCGTCCGCGCGACGACGACGTCGTCCAGCGCATCGCGTCTCGACGACGACGACGACGACGCGTGAGACCGAGTGCCGTTCGTTCGTTCGTTCGTTCGTTCGTTCGTTCGTCTGTCCATGTTTGAAAAATTCACGTTGTTTGAAAAAAAAATATGTACGTTATCACTGTTTACCCATATGTATAAATATCGCATCGACAGAGGGGAACCGCCCGGTCCGTGTCTGTCTGTCTGTTGGAGGATCAAACAATCAATCGTCATCACGTGGATGGATCGTTCGTCGGTCGACGACACACGCGGACGCCGCAGCGACATCGACTCGCTCGCCGACGCGCGCATCGAAGAAACGTCTCGACGTCGACGTAACCGATAACCGATAACCGATAAGCGAACAATCATGCGGGAAGTGATCAGCATTCACATCGGCCAGGCTGGGATTCAAACGGGAAACTCGTGCTGGGAGCTGTACTGCCTCGAACACGGGATTCAACCGGACGGACAGATGCCGAACGACGGCGTCGCCGCGGGGGTGGAGGACGATTCGTTCAACACGTTTTTTTCGGAGACGGGGGCCGGGAAACACGTGCCGCGATGCGTGTTTCTCGACCTCGAGCCGACGGTGATTGACGAAGTCCGAACCGGGGCGTACCGACAGCTGTTCCACCCGGAACAGCTCATCTCGGGGAAAGAGGACGCGGCGAACAACTTTGCCCGCGGACACTACACCATCGGTAAGGAGATTGTCGACGTGGCGCTGGATCGCATTCGCAAGTTGGCGGATAACTGCACGGGACTTCAAGGCTTTTTGGTGTTCAACGCCGTGGGCGGCGGCACGGGATCCGGTCTCGGGTCTCTGCTCCTCGAGCGCCTCTCCGTGGATTACGGCAAAAAGTCCAAGCTCGGGTTCACCATTTACCCGTCCCCCGCGGTGTCCACCGCGGTGGTTGAGCCGTACAACTCTGTGCTCTCCACCCACGCCCTTCTCGAGCACACCGACGTCTCGGTGATGTTGGACAACGAAGCCGTGTACGACATTTGCAGAAGATCTCTGGACATTGAGCGCCCGACGTACACCAACTTGAACCGCTTGCTCGCGCAAGTGATTTCGAGCCTCACCGCGTCTTTGCGTTTCGACGGCGCACTGAACGTCGACGTGACCGAGTTCCAAACCAACTTGGTGCCGTACCCGCGCATTCACTTTATGTTGTCGTCGTACGCTCCCGTGATTTCCGCCGAAAAGGCGTACCACGAACAACTTTCTGTCGCTGAAGTCACCGCGAGCGCGTTTGAACCGGCATCGATGATGGCCAAGTGTGATCCGCGTCACGGCAAGTACATGGCGTGCTGCTTGATGTACCGCGGCGACGTCGTGCCAAAGGATGTCAACGCGGCGGTGGCCAACATCAAGACGAAGCGCACGATTCAGTTTGTCGACTGGTCGCCGACCGGGTTTAAGTGCGGGATCAACTACCAACCGCCGACCGTCGTTCCGGGCGGTGATTTGGCCAAAGTTCAGCGCGCCGTGTGCATGATTTCCAACAGCACAGCCATCGCGGAGGTTTTCTCCAGGCTCGACCACAAGTTTGACTTGATGTACGGCAAGCGCGCCTTTGTCCACTGGTACGTCGGCGAAGGCATGGAAGAGGGCGAGTTCTCTGAAGCGCGCGAAGACTTAGCGGCACTGGAACGGGATTACGAGGAAGTAGGCGCACCAGATTCGTCCACAGCCGATTTCGGCGAATACTGAGCTCGTCCTCCCCGCGTTCGCGCGCTCGACCCCGAGACGCGCGCCGAAGTGACACACACACGATGATGATGATGATGATGATGATGATGATGAGAAATCGTATCAATATCAAAATAAATGGTACTACGTAGTGTTGTATAATGTCGCATCCTTTGCGACACTCAATCAATGAATCAAACAATCAATCAATAATCATCCCGTCGCGCACATTTCAATAAAAAGTACCGGTAGTAATCAAACCATTCGACACACCATGACGCAACAACACAAAAGTAGCGCCGGCGTCGTCGTCACCGCCGGCGCGACGACGACGAACCGGTGCGTCCCAACTCCATCCATCGTTCGCGCGCTCACTCGCGCCGCCGATGATGACGGTACGACGACGACGACGACGAAGGACGACGATGGTGAACTCAAAGAAGCGCGCGCGTTCGTCAGCGCACTCGAGGATGCGTTCGACGAACTCCTCGTCGCGTCCACGTCGTCGTCATCCTCGGCGGCGGTACTTTTAGCGTGCGCGACGCACGCACCGTCTACAAATGACAGGTTTCGTCTTCCTCTCCCTCCGTGGAGCGACGAAACCGCGGCGAACGCGGCAACCGTCGCGTACGAAGAGCGCTTTGTTCGCGAGAGCGACGGAGCTTCCGTTGTCGTTTCAGAGTGTTTCAAAGAGATTTGCGTCGCGGCGATCGCGCCGGCGTTGGGAATAATTGATGATAAGAATGCAGCAGTAATTGACGACGATCTGGGTAGGTACGGAGCGCGCGTCGCGGTGCGACAATTATCGTGGTGTCTCACGCGCGACGACGTTTGGGCGGCGGCAAAAAAGACGGATTCGGATTCCAACATAGTAAGCGCGGCGGCGCTTCCGTGCGTGTTGCGAGCGATGGATTACCCCGATGAAGAGGTGAGAATACGTGGGACTCAGTGTGCGTCAGAACTCGTCAAGCGATGCAAAGACGGGTATGTGAATATTGGAGGACTCGGTCTTTCAAAAGTCTTGCTCGAAGCCGCGCGTTCGTGTCTAATCGGCGCGACGGAGGACTTGTGGCCGCACGCTCTGCGCGCGACGTGCGATTTAACAATCATCACGGCTGCTGAAGATGCAGCAGCAGAAACGTCGTCGTCGTCGTTCGACTCCTCGTCCTCCTCCTACCGAAGGACGTTGACGCTTGCCCTGGATTCAGCGTGCTTGCGCGCCATGGATGTCAAGTACGCGACGAGCGTCGTCGAGTGTTTCCCTCGATTAATTCGAGCCGCAAAGGCGTACGTCGTCGTCCACCTCAAACGTTTGCTTCCGTTACTTTGCGGGTACATGCAATCGTACAAGGATGAGGTGGCCATCGGCGCCGCCGATCTCTTAATCGTCGTTGTCGAATACTCTTGGCCGCGCGCGCGAGCGCACTGCGAGCAAATGTGGCTTCCCATGAAACGCGCGTACGCTGAGGCGGACAGTCGAGTGGGTACAAACGGCGACGTTTTGCGTCGCAAATTGGAAAAACTCGCCGCTTTGCTCCAGCTCGCGTGCGGGGAAACGTTTGAGGAACTGTGCTGGAAAAAGAAAGGAGACGACGTTCCCGAACACGCACGCGGTTTGGTCCGCTTTCTCGAGTCGCTTCCGCCGCGAGTAGTGTCTTAGACTGTTAGTTAACGAAAAGCCTGTGTTGTACAATTACTACGCCTCCTACGGGGGTACCTACTATTAGTCTTTGATTTCGAGTCGCAGATTTGGAAATCCGCTCTCCTCGCGGTGCTCGTGAAACAGTCGCGCGATTTCGTCGTAATACGCGCGATGTGCATTTAACACGTCGCTCTCTCGCGCCTCGCCGCGAGCGTCCGGTTCTGGAACCGACATGGGCGCGCCGATGACAAAGGTGAGCGGAACGCGCGCTGGGATGGGTAAAAAGCCGAGGTATCCGACGGCAAAGAGGGGCATCGCCAAACGAAATCGAGAGTAAAAGTATCGCCCCGGATGGCGCAAGATGTTTCGCCACGACGAACTCTCGCCGAAAACGACGACGGGTACGAGTTTTGCCCTCTCCTCGATCGCCATGCGCACAAACCCTTTGTGCTTCGTGCACAGCGTGATGACATCCTCCGATAACCCGCCGACGTGTTCGCACATTTCCCCCTGACCACCGGGGCAGACGACCACCGCGCCGTCGGCGCGCAACGACGATTGAAACACTTCTCGGCTCACGCTTCGCACGCCGAGCCACGCCGCCATTTCGCGAACGAAAGGCGCTTTGAACAACACGGACGCCGCCAACGTGACTGGTTTCACGTTTCTATATTTTTCACTAAACGCCGGGAGCATCCAAAACCACACCGCCCCGGCTGGAATGAGCGAGTGCGGATGATAACCGAAAATCAACGGAGCAGATTGTTTTTCGCCGGCGTCACTATTATTGTCGTCGTCCGCGGCATCATCGTCGTTCGCAAAGACGAGCCGCACGTCCCCGTACCACGATTTTGCCGCTGATTCCACGACATCGGCGGCCCAACTCTGAAACGCGTCCCATTTCCTCCGTCCTTGTTCGAGTTCCTTTTGCGCAAAGACGTAACTCGAAGCGTAAAACGCGCAAAACGCGACGAGCGCAAATCTCCCCAAAAACCACCCAGTCGCCAGCACGGCAAAAATCAACGCCTGCGGCGCGTGAAGCACGTTGAGCACCGCCAATAATTGCACCACTCTCAACGCGTTCCGGGCATCCAAGTTTCGTAACGACGGTCTTGACGTTGATTTCGATGAAGACTTCGCGTCGGCGCCTTTGTCGTCGTCGTCATCCTTACTCGCGAAAAACGCCAACGAAAACGCCACGCAAATCTCCCCCAAAATCCCTAAAACCAACGATCCAACGCTCAACACCGCCGTCACGCCCCCACCGTCGTCCCCGATCACGTTCCAAACCGCCCCGACGCCGCACGCCAACGACGCGCTCGCGCACGTCCAACCAACAGCTTGCAAGGCGACGAACCGACGTCGTCCTCTCGCGAACGGTTGCCACGCCCTCCACCCGCGTCCGTCGTGCAGCGCCGATCCCAACCCGAAATTCGTCGCGCACGTCGCGCACACAGCGACCATCGCCAGCGTCACGCACGTCGTCGTCGTCGTCGTCGTCGTCGTCGTCGTCGTCGTCCAACTGTCACTCGACGCGAGCCATGAATGCGATGCGACCGGTGATTCGTCATCGACGCGCATGTCCGCGATTTTCCGCGTCGACGGTCGGCGACGTGCGATTGGAATAATTTTCCCGGATTTGATTATCGCTCGTTCGCCCCCGTCGACGCGTCGCGTCGCGTCGCGCGAGCGGTAATGCGGATCCGGATTTCCCTCCTAAATAAAGTCTTCAGTGTGCGCCGCGGACGCGTCGTCGTCGTCCGTCTCTTTTTGAGATGACGCGCGACGCCGACGCCGACGACGACACCGACGACGGGACGCCGACGACGAGGATTTCGATGGATAGAAATGGATTTAATCCGACGACGACGGCGGCGGCGTGCGCGCGAACGCGCGGTGGGTCCGATGGCGGCGAACGTGACGAGGAAGACGTGAGTGAAGAAGACGACGACGACGACGACGACGTTCAAACACTGGAAAAGAAACTCGCGACGCTTCGTCGAAACCACGGCGCGGAGGTGGTGGAGGACGCGCACAGGAATAAGGAAACGGGACGGACGCTCACCGGGGGTGAACTCGAGGGTAAACTGACGAGGTTGCGAAAGGTTTTGAAAGACTTGAGCGAGGGCGCGCGGGGAACGCCAGTCAATGACAAGTTGCGTAGTAGCGTCGCGTACTTGGAAGGCGCGGTTGAGATTGAAAAGAGGCTCAAGAGACGACGGGAAAAGGAGGAGAGGAACGATGTGCGACGAAA
>Ga0255774_10004021_pt1 | contig 10599 bp, 3 predicted proteins | sample 101ome_17_FD_179972 | JGI IMG/M metagenome (GOLD analysis project Ga0255774, IMG submission 179972) | Coastal salt marsh microbial communities from the Groves Creek Marsh, Skidaway Island, Georgia - 101407AT metaG (version 2) | ecosystem: Environmental > Aquatic > Marine > Intertidal zone > Salt...
AAAAATACTCTATTCGATCTCAGTTTCATCTCTACTCGATTCAGTGAAACCAAAAAAAACGTCGATCGGCGTGAAACCAAACGAAAAATACTCTCCTCGATTCAGTTTCATCTCTATTCGATTCAGTCTTGAGTCGATTCAGTGACGAGCCCGGCTTTGAAAAAATCGAAAGGGTGAAATTATCGATGATTTCATGAGTTTAAAAGTTAAAAACGTCGATCGGCGAAAGTTGATCGATGCCGGTGTGCATTTTTTCGTACGGAAAATGCGCGAGAAATGACGTGAAAACGCGAAGGAACGCCACCTTGCCGGTGGTTTTTTTTTCACTCGCCAAGACGTCGAAAAAACATCAAGTTGCTTCAAGTTGCACATCGACGTATGTGCAAGCAGTATGTATAAGTACAAAAAACACAAAATTGCCCCCAGACGAGACGAGACGAGACGAGACGAGCGTTTTTGACTGAATACTTTCTCGGAGACGGCAACTTTCAATGAGACGGCAACTTTCACTTAAGTACTATGTTTAGTTCTACTGGCTTCCGTGAACGGTAATTGAGTGCACCTCAGATGTTACGCCCAGCGGTCTGTTGACAATTACGATGCGCCCAGTGAGAAAACAATCATCAACCATGCTTTCGTATCCGAGTTTCGTTTCGTAAAAGTCCATTGTGTTATCGATTTCTGTCGCCATGAACTTGTTTTGGGCGTCGTGGACCAGGCTCATCGTCATCATTTTTGATGATGAGAAGGAAAAAATGTTTTCAAGTCGACTGATGGTATACTCATTTGTGCTGCGATAAGAGTTGATATTCGTCGCGCCACTGAGGCAAGTACTGTTTGCAAGCAGTTCTATGAAAGGTGGCTGTCCGCCAGAGTACCCACAGCCGCAGTAATCGGCCTTTAAAGTTCCGTAACCTTGGTTGTAGACCAATGTCGTTTTCCGTTCGTCATAGTAGACGATAATGTAAATATTTTCAGTGTTTGCCCAGGATTTGAAAGAAACGGAGACTTTGAGGACATCATCGACTGACGCTCTCGAAACGTTAAACGTTGAAGACAATGTACCTGCGTCGTACAAGACGTAAGCGCCTTTGTTCGCATCGTAGTGGCACGATGCCCCGGCCCGTGGATTTGAAGTTGGCGTAGCACCACACACCCATTTGTTAGACGCCGATTGACTGAAGTCAAAGATTCTGTCTTCCACGGGTTTGCATTCACCAGGTGCGAAAACTCCATTCGTGCATTGAGACGATCCAGAAAGCACATATCCTTCTTCGCACGTAAAGTTGCATGAAGCGCCATCGAGCATTGGCAGAGTACAATCTCCGAGCGAGCCGTGTTCTGGCGCGTAGATGTCGACGCACTGCCCTACCTCACCCTGCCAGCATATTGTGTCCCTTCCGATTATATCAAGCAATCCATCTCCATCAAGGTCGAGAAGTTGCACTTGAGAGTTGAGCTGTTCGGGCAAGACGAGAGCATTAGCCTGAGAAAAGAAGGGTGAACTTCCCGAGTTCCACATGACGAAATTGTCACGTGAAGCGGCTGTTTGTGAAACCACCAAGTCTACCAAGCCATCTCCATCAATATCGTCACACGCGAGACCATACATCGTAGTGAGCGATGGTATCTGAGTGACATCATCAAACATTGACGTACGCGATCCATCGCCCTTGTTGATGTACACCTGCAATGAGCGTGAAGCATAGTAGTCACCGATGATGAGATCCAAGTGGCCGTCGCTGTTGACGTCACAAGCGGCGACAGATCCACGCGAACCAGCGCTGACGCGCAAAGCGTCCGTGAACGTGCCTGTGCCTGTTCCGAAATAAACGTAGTCACCGTGGCCATCGGATGACACGATGACGAGATCAAGGATACCATCGCCGTCAAAGTCGCCGTGGGTGACGTCGTGGGCGAACCGAGGACTGCCACTCACAGAGACCGGACCATCGAACCAAGATTGCGCAGGCTGGTCGTTCGGATTGGCATGTAAATATATTCTCGCAGGATCTGAAAACCAGATGTTCTGAGCGACGACATCGAGGAAACCGTCACCATCAAAATCTGCGCTATCGCATCGATACCCCCAGTACGTGTTCTCATAGGCTTGTACTTCGTAAGAGCCGTCAGTCGAGCTCATGTACATCACGTCGGCAGAGCCAGAGCCACCTCCCCATCTCGCGTTTGGCCTTCCACCGCCGACGAGAAAAAAGTCTGTTATGCCATCGCCGTTGAAATCGTGAACGCCTTTCATACAAAAGCGCGCACCCAACGGAACGTCTGTAAGCATCGTGGATGACTCAAAAACTCGAGGCGATGTTTGAGTCAACAGATTGATCTTCCCACGTTCAGGCATATGCAGCAAATCGGTCATGTGTTTTTTCACATTTGGGAACGCAACGATATCCGCTTTGTTGTCTGTCGAAGATGCAATCTTTTCACACGTGAATGACACGTTGTCTAGACGAGGAATGCAACGGCCGCTCTCAAGTACGCCTTCGTTACACGTCGTTGTACCGCTCAATCTGGAGTTACCTGCGCAAGAGAAATTACACGACATGCCGTTCGATAGAGTTTCTGTACACGTTCCCATGTTCCCTTTGGCGGGTGGTGAAACATTCGCGCATCCAAGATCATTATCGTCTTTAGTCTCAGGCTTGACTTCTTCAAGTATTTGCCTGATGCCGGCGGGCATGTTTGCAAACTCCTCCAACTCTTCTTGCGACAGGGCTTGATCAAAAAGTGCAAAGTCGTCGATGAGACCCCCTGGCTCTGAGACACACTTGATGTCATCCCCGCCAAGGCCCTCCAACACTGGAGAACCGTCGCCTATGTAGACTTTGCCGGGTTGAATGTTCAACACACCGGCCGTTTTTGTCGCCAGGAGCGTAAAGTCTTCATACAGAGACTCGACGAGAGTTTCTGCATCGTAAGTCACAGCGACGTGGTGCCACGATCCATCTGCAACGTTTTCACCGAGTGCGTCGTTGTTCGAACCCATAGGTCCGAACATGTCGTTGCACCAGTGACCACAACTGAGCTTGCCGACTCTTGAGAGTGCACCAATGTCCAGGATAGCTGCCTTGTTCTGACCACACGCTCCAGTTGCACCGATGGCAGCCATTCCCCATCCTTGATTGTACGCGTTTCTTGTGGATGAAACGTTCACTTTAAACCACATTCCAAACGTATAGCTCGAGCTTCCACGGGGGTAGGACGAATGATAGTCTTCGCTCTCGAGATGATCGCAGTTTGTGACTTTGAGCACGCCGCCTCGTTCGGCGTCGAACGCGTATCCAACCCCTTGTCCAGTAATTCGCATATCTTGTGCGAGATCGGAATAATCCTTGCCAATGATAGAGGGGTCATTAAATCTCGTCCAAAGGACTGGTTTGCGCAAGCAAAACGCTTCGTCGATGAGCACGCCCGCGCTGCACGAAGTGACACCGCTCCTGAAATATCCCACATCGCACGTGGGGATGCAAACGGTGTCGTGTGCAAGCGCTGTGGTACAGTTTCCGAGTTCGCCATTGCGAGGTTTAGACACGTCGCAACCTGAGGGAATATCGCACGATGCTCCCGACCAATTTGAATTGCATATGCAGCTCCATGATGTTCCGTTGAAGGTGATGTGGCGACCTCCCGGAGCCCTGCAAATCGGAGGCTCGGGTAAATGGTAGATTTCACTCACTCGCGCGTGAATCTTCTCCACTTCAAAGCTTAAAGAAGCGTTGAGCAAGTGCACAAGACGTTTGAGTTCGTTTCTCTCTTTCTCCGATCGTTGAATATCGACTTCGAGCGTGTTGATGTGCTGCGTGAGGTTATCGTACGTCTCTCTCATTTTGTAATCCGTTTCATTCAGATTGTCGACACGTTCTGAGAGAAGTACGTTTCCATTTTGGAGAGCTTCATTCTTCTCTTGCAACAGCCGCATACGTTCTGTCGTTTCATTCTTAAAGTTCACGAGGTGGTTTGCGGTGAAATCTAGAGAAGAGTTGATTTCACTTAGAAGCGCATCGACTTCTCGTTCGTGCGACGAAACGGATGAGTTGACAGAATCAATACGAAGGTGGAGACCTTCGTCGACGCCGCGCAATAAAAAATAACTCGCGTTCAGCTTGTCAATGCGCGATCCTAGATGCGCGTCGGTGACGATGAGCTGTCGATCCGTCGTGTTGAGCTCGTTCACCCAGATGTCCGTCAACGCGTCGATTCGGCTTTCTAAACCGGAATCGACACCCTTCATTTCTGCATCTGTCGCGGCGAGGGCATCGATGCGATTAGACATTGCGGCGTCTTGTCGTCGCAGCGTGATATCTGTCGCGTTGAGATCGGCGAGACGTTTCGACATGGCAGTGTTTTCCTCGTTGAATTTCGCGCCCATTCGATTGACGCTTTCAGCCAATCCGACGTCAGAGTCGCCGCAGTACACGTCGCCGTCAACGCGAACCTTATTCGTCTGCAAAACAACTTCAGCGTGCTCGCCCCCAGTCTCCAAGTATACATCTCCATCCGCGTTCGTGACTCTCACTCGGCGCAACGTCGCATCGCGCACTAACGGCTATCGCGTCGCCGAATAGAGAAGAAAGCCTCCAAAGTCAGTCAATGGTACACTTTCCAAAAAATGCGCCACGTGTTCATTTTCTTCGACAGAAAATAAACCTGCCACGTGGTGATTTTGTTGTAGTTGCACGTCGGGGAGACGGACGCCGAACGCAGACACGTACCCATCGACTCGACGCGTCACTCTGCGATTTCGCGACAGCGACGAGGGTTGAGACGATGAAGAGGATCAGTTGAATCCTCTTGACTCTGTCGGTGCGCGTTCGGTACACGGATCGCGACGCGCGAGACGCGTGACGGTTCGCCTTTTGCGAGAGCGACGCATCGACGTCGGAGAAAAAGGGGAACATCAGGGTGACGACGAACGACGAAGACGGTACCGGATGCAGGCTCCGTCGATCTCGGCAGCAATCTCGTCGTCTCTCTATGTATGTATTCGAATCGTATCGAATCGAGCGGTGGGTCGTGGAGACGAGCGACGCGATGTGTGGTGACTGACGAGTGTACGCACTCATCCTCCGGCATTTGTGTCGTCAGTGAGTGATTCACATTGACGGTTCATGAACCGCCGCCTCACCATCAAAGGAAATGACAAAAATATGCCACGTGGTGCTATTCCAATACCTCGACGGTCGATCGCTGACGTGCGAAACGTCACTCTGTCTCGCGCGCACGTCGAGACGCACTTGAGCCGTCGAACCCGCGCGGAAAAGACTGCGAGGATTTTTCGCACGAGGTGAACGCCAGTGCGGCGCGTCGGCTCCCAGCACCTCGCGACGTGAAGGCTTTTACATTCTGCATCGAAGGACGCACCTTCGTCTTCTTCGTGGTTTGACTTGGTTGCGTTCGTGATGGTGACAACGACGACAACGCGGTTGCGATTTCAAGCCTGCATCGTCGCCTTGAGCGCTTTGGCGGCGTTATCTCTAGGTACACTCGTCGAGGCGACTTCGGGATCGGATTGCATCACGCCGATCGCGACGCCTGATACTTTCAACTTGGGTGGCGTTGGGAACATGGTGGATTTAACGGCGGAGTCGACGACGCTCGAATACTTTATTGGATTTGACGAGCTCGTTCGGTACGAGAACGAGAGCTGGAAGACTGTTTTGTTCGGTCAACCATGCCCGATGCCACCCCCACCCGCACCGTCTCCTCCGGCGCCACCGCCGCCTGCCCGAGCTTCTGTTGAGACTGACATTCTCGTGACGGGGTACTCCGCGGCGAGTTTTGGCGAACGAGAGCGGGAAGACTTTAGGCGAGGTTTGGCCTACTACCTGGGAGTGGATATGGACGCTATAACCATTGTGTCGTTTGCCGATTCGAACGTCTCCAAACGAAGACGACTGCAAGCTTCGGGCACGCTCTTGGTTCAGTTCAAGGTGGACGTCGACAATCTGCAACGAGCAGAGGATGTGGCTTCGGCGCTCTCTTCCACGGCGACGCCGTCTGGCGCCACCGCAGCGTCGCTGGAAAATAGCCTATACATCATGGGTCTCCGTGAAGTCGAGTCGTTGACAGTGTCGACGACTCCTTTTCTTGCGGCACCGCCGCCGTCACCACCACCACCGCCATCGCCGCCGCCGTCACCACCGCCACCGCCATCGCCGCCTCCCCCGTCGCCACCTCCCCCGTCGCCACCACCTCCTCCTCCAACGTGCGGGAATGGAATTTATGATCCCGACTCGAAGGAGACGTGCGATCCGTTCGGTAACCCATCCACGGGAGCGCTGGTTCAAGGATGCGATCCAACCACGTGCCAGCCGCTAGAAAATTGGCGGTGTTCGGACGTCTCTGAAATCGGAAGCCCATCGTACAACTGCTCGTGTAGCAATCCCGCTGGCACATTTGCGCTCGCGAACGTTAACTCGTGCACCCAAACCAAGTGCACTTACGCCGATCGATGCCTACCAAACGGCCGGGGCTGCGTTATCGGTGCCGGGGGTAACGCCTGCGAACGATGCCTGACGGCAGCCGACGTCGCCGAGCTCAGAAGAAACGGAGAGTCTAGTTTGAACGCAGCTGGATATTACAAGGTTGGACAGTTGTGCGAGGTTTGCCCAGCCACCTCGCCCGCCCAAGTTTTCGCCGCCGCCGTCGTGGTGACAATCTTGGCATTTTTCGGATATAAAGCATCACAAATTATGGGATCACAAGCGACGAATAATTTGAAAAAGATTGTCGAATCGTTACAGTTCTTCTCGTTATCATTGAGCACAAACGTCAAATGGCCAATGGCGGTGCGTCGTCTCGGCGAGTACCTGGAAATTTTTACATTCAGCACAGAGTTTTTCCGACCAGAGTGTGTGTCCACCGGACTTAACTGGTTCAACATTTTCTTAACCTCAGTCTTTATAGTACCGCTCTGTACACTGATTGTGGTTTGTTTGAACGACCACCGTGCTCGTAGTCGTTACGAGGAGACTGTTCAGGCGATTCATTCTGAGCGCCAGGACGATGGTGAAGCAGTGTACTGGATCGAGAGGAAGGGCTTTTTTGGTCGCGTCAGAAGAACCAAAGAGTCGAAAGGAGGCGATAAAATTGTCCAAGAGATACAAAGGCAGTATCGTTTCCGCGTAAGTCTGCGCAATTTTGGCGTGCTTTCAATGACAGTGTTGTACTTGCCAATCATCCGAGTGGCTCTACAGTCTTTTGATTGCATACAAATGGATGGCATCGATGGCACACGTCTTGAACACGACATTGACATCGACTGCACCAGTAGTGGACACAAGGCGACGCAAGCTGCAGCGGCTCTCGCCCTCATCGGCATCGGCATCGGCATGCCCTTGGCCATTTTTGCTCAAGTGCGACAAATTCGAGTGAGTGGAAAGTTGGACGACCCAAGGACGCTTGACATGTTTGGATCTCTATACGACATATACAGACGCGAAGAGGTTTCGTACGACAACAAAGTGCACATTGCACGCATACGGGAAGCGGTGCTGACTTCGCGAACTTTGCGTCGAAAGCCCTCATCCAGTATCAAGGTTGAAGAGGTTTTTGACGGCGAAACAAACGATGTCATTGCCGATGTCGACATATGCATCTCTAATGCATTCGACAGCGCCAATGAAACTTCAGAGGATGAAGCGTCCTCGGAGCGAGGCGATGATGTCGAGTGTGGCTTCTCCACGAGAGATGAAGATGATCAAAAATTGAGCAAGGTATTCAAGCGAGTTTCCACAAAGTTGCTTCACCGAACGCCGTCAGCTCGTGCTCGGGTTCGTGCGGAAAAGATGCACTGGAAAGATTGCTTCGCGCTGTACTACCTGGCGATAGAATTGATCCAAAAGAGTGCAATCATTTTTATGACTTCTCGAGCTGTGGATAACTCTTCTCTCTCTGGATGGGGACTCGTAATCGTACACTGGTTCATCGCCGCCTTTGTCTACACTTGCCAACCTTGGCGAAGCGTCACCCTGGGCTTCGGTACCACGTTGAAGGTTCCAAACGCTTTGAACAGAGCCGAGTGGACTTGCGCCCTCCTCCAAGGGGTGGTCCCACTCTTGGCGTTGGCATTCCCCACCCGTCGTGACGAATCGGAGGTTGTCAAGGAAAATGTCATGTATGACACGATGACTGCATTTTTGACCATGATCATCACTGGACTTCTCCTGCTACGTCTTCTCGTGTTTGTCGCAGATAGGTTTGCTACGGAACGAGTCAAGTTTAGCATTATGAAAGATCCAAATGCGTGCATGGAAAAAGTTCACAATCAACTCGTTGAATTTGCAAAGTCTGGTCGGGTAGTCAAGCTTTTTGCGTTTAAAAATTACTTTGATGTCAAGCGTCGCAAGATGCTCGCGCGTCTCGGCGATACCCGGCACGCGATGCTCATGCGAGTAGATCGGCTGAAAGATTCTTCCATCGCACACGATGACATATTCAACGTCAGAGAGGTCGTCGGCGCGAAAGACGCGCTACCACACAAAGAACAGATTCATGCGCTTCATCAGGTTGCCAACGAAATGGCTCACATCATGAATTCAATCGTCCCCAACATTCCTCCGAGTCAAAGCGCAGAAAGCGTACTTGGGATTATTGAAACGAAGCTCGAGAACGATTTGCATCCTAAAAGGGAGCGTCACCAAGCTTCTGACGAGGCAGAGCGATTCGCCGCTGTATTACACTTGGCACTTGAAATCCACGCGTACGACCAAGCGCTCGTCGCAATTCACGAGCATATGCAAGAGTACGCGGCTGCCGAGTCGATTGAGGGCTTGATTATTCTTGGCCAAAAATATAAGGAGCTGAAACACGCTGTTGACGTTCTCCCGCATCAGTTTGGATTCACGAAACTTCAGTCTGCTATAGCTTACATAAGGTCGAATAACGATATAACACAGCCGCTTCATCGATCGGCGATGGATGACGACTTGTCGAAGTGTATTTCCACATTGACGGTAATTGATAAAATTTCAAATGAACACTTGAATTGGTGCCATGAGCAGCTAGAATTCATCGCGGGCATTATTCATCGCGACGAAGCCGTGTTGTCGCTGGTTCCGCCGAGATCTGAATGGATTTCCGACGATGTTTTCAAAAGTGCGGCAAAGGTTCTCAGATCACATGAGCTTCAAATATCTCGTTGCATCAGAACATGCGAACATGACTGGTTGCCATTGTTCAAACACTTCGGGCGTGTTAAATACCTTAGATTGTCCAGCGAAAGAGCGCAATCACAACTGAGCATAGACACAACAAACATGGCGCTTCGTTGCGACGAAGCGAATGAAATTTATAAGGAATACATTTCCTTCTCCACCGCCACGGATCGATGGTGCGGGCAGATCGTTGATTTACTTGCACGTTCATCACTACAACGTCGATTCAGTCGAACGCTTCTTACCATTACCGAGAGTATGCGAACCGTACGAAAGGAAGCTCGCAAGCAGAAGAACCTTGCGACAAATGCGTTCACCGCCCTGCAAGAACTTCGTGAAGCCAATCAAACCGCCTTGGCGGCGAGAGCCGTGAAATGGGACGAGTTTGTGCGAGCGCAGGCGGATCTTGAATCCGCATTGGAGACGATCGAAGTGAATCTGCGGGAAACGAAGGAGCAGAGAGCGCGTGATTTTATTCGTGAGCAGTCAAGAGTGGAAGAGCTGCGACGGCAACACGATTACGAATTTCATTCAAAGATGCAGGCGCTGGAAAAAGTCATCGCCGCCGCCAAGCCTGAAGCAAAAAGTGAACTCGTCCAACACAAGAAGACCGAGAGAAATCGTGCACGAAAGATTAAAGATGAGCTCATATCTAATCTTCAGGAACAGAAAGTCAAGTTGGAAGCGGCGAACGATGCGGATGATGAAAGGTTTAAACGTGCGCAAATCCGAACGAGTAGACGCATCGAGAGACATCGCTTGGAAGTTTTACGACCAAAGAAGGAGGATCTAGCCGCACGAAGGGCATCATACGAAGCCGCAAAAGCGGTTTCTCGCCAAAAGTCGACGATTCAGCATCTCGTTTGCGTGCAAGACGCCGTCACGCGTCAGATTGAAGCGGACCGGGTCAAGGCAATCGTGCGCAACAATCGCAAGCGACTTCCTATTGTCTAAGAGTTAGTTTTACAGCTACTGTAGTACCATGGAATTGAATGATGCACGTTTTCCCTAGATCAAGTCTCGACGACGGACGCTCAACGGTCGCGCACCCACTCGTCGAAATCGGGAAAGCGCTCTAAAAATGTTTTGCTCGACGTGTTCACGGCGACGATGGCTGAAATGTTCTCCTCTGGGTGGCGCTCGGCGAGAAAGGCGATGCGAGACAGCACCGACTCGCTCGAAGTCACGAGTCGCGCGAGCGAGGCTGGCTTGAGCGCGTACTGCTGAATAGCCCCCGGGCTCGTTTGAGCGAGCTGCCGCAGCCTCGTCGTGAACGTAGTCGGGTTCGTCGCCAAGATTCTCGGCGAATACATAATCATCGCTTCAATCGTGCTCTCGCCCACGCCCTCCGCCGCCAACGCGAGACGCATCACCACTTCCCCGGCGCGGCGCACTTGTTTCGCCGTGTCCACCGTCATGAGGCTCT
>Ga0255774_10004025_pt1 | contig 10593 bp, 5 predicted proteins | sample 101ome_17_FD_179972 | JGI IMG/M metagenome (GOLD analysis project Ga0255774, IMG submission 179972) | Coastal salt marsh microbial communities from the Groves Creek Marsh, Skidaway Island, Georgia - 101407AT metaG (version 2) | ecosystem: Environmental > Aquatic > Marine > Intertidal zone > Salt...
ACCCGCTTGATGTTAAACGAAGCTGTCGATCTTTCACCTTCGTTCCTCTCACGCTGTTGTTCATATCTCCATTTTTATTGATGTTTCTCTGATTCGCTCTCATAACTGCATGGACAGCTCTTTCATGCCCTGCGATTTGCGCCTTTTCTGCTAAAGTAGGTTCTCCTTCTTCGTCTTCGTCTGCTTCAGTCTGAATATTGGTTCCGTTTTGTGCGAGTCTGCCTTCCATGGGATTAATTTCTGCTTTCGCCAAAGCTCTCATTGCAGCGGCTTTTACTTTTTCCTCTGACGCAAAAGCACTTGGCGTTGAACCTTTCTCAATCCCGGAAACGCCTTGCTTATTGCTACCACCTTGATGGGGAGCTTCTTTGCCTTTTGAAGCCGTAGCGTACGTGCTCTGTAACGCTCTGTTCATTACGTCTAGATCTCCCTCTCGGTCTTCTTCATAATCATCGTCCTCTTCTTCACTCCAATCGTTTTCGTCGTCGTCATCATCGTCGTCGTCGTCGTCGTCTTCGTCTTCGTCATCATCATCTCCTTCTTCTCGCACATTTTTCCTTTTGTTGCTTTTATTATTATTGTTATTATTATTACTTCTCTCTTCGTGCGCAATGACAACGCCAATCGCCCGTTCTACAGTTTTCCGAAACACTCCTTTCGGTTTCCTTTTGTACTCTCGAAAGCTTCGACATAAATGTTCAACCGCACCGTCAACATCTCTGAGAAGAGCTTTATTACCCTCCGCGTACGCTTGTAAGCGAGGCACGAGGAGCGGGTCGAGCGTCAACCCGGCAGCGGCGGCGGCGGGAAAAAGTTTTCGTCTCTTCTCTTGTTGCTGCAATTGTTTCTTCGTTTTTAACGACGAAGACGTGGACCCGCCGGGTGGCGTGTGCGCACCACCACCGTTTCGAGAGGGCATCGCGGCAACAATTCGTGGATGCAATACCCCCGCGCGATCGCTACTCGTCGCTTTTTTTTGGGGGGGGAGGGGGGCAATATCAATCTCCGTCGTCGGTGTCGTCGAACGTTTGGCTCCCTCCTTCCTCTCTTTTTTGTTTTGTGTTTGTTCGTTGTTGTGAAGCGCTCTCCTTCTTCTCGCACGCGACGAAAAATGGAAAAAACAAAAAAACGCAAAAACAGCAGATTAACACACAGAGAGAGAGGTTGCCTTTCTATCCTCCACAATTTTTTAATTCTGTGTGTCCGCGCGCACGCTCTCTCTGACTTTTGTTGAATACAATAGTACTCATTCGAGCTCGTCTCGCTGAGGAGAAGAAGGAAAAGAAGAAAGAGAAGAAGAACGAGAACGCCGCGACATGCCTCTTTCCAGAAGGAATGGGTCCGCGAAACTCGCGCGAGATGCGTGCACGATTTTTTTGCGACAAAAGTCGTCTTCCACGACGACGACGACGACCAAGAAGATGACGAAGAGTCTTTCCGAGTTAGTCTCGAATAGCAGCAGCAACCACAAGAAAAACAAAAACAACATCAGCAAGAGATTCTTCGGGTCCTCCTCGTCTTCATTTTCTTCGTCCTCTTCCTCTTCCTCCTCCTCCTCCTCCTCCTCCTCCTCTCTTGAGTTTCAGCAACTCAAACTTTTGAACAAGCAGAATAAAAGCAACAAAGTGATTGAGTTGTTCGAAACGAACCAAGTCAATCAACAAAACGAGAAGAATTTGAGTGAATATCTCAAGGCATTAGTAGCGACGAATCGATTGAACGAGTCAGCGATGTTGGAAACTCTGCAGCGGGGTCAAATGATGCAGCAACACTCGGCAGCAGCGTCTGCTTTTGGAGGAGCGGGTGGTCTTGGTGGCTTCGCCGCCAACGCCGGCGCAGCAGCCTCAAACGCCTCGATGATGGCAAAGAACAATTACGGAGCTAGTGGGAGTGGAGGGTGGCATTTCCCAACTTTGCAAGGATTTTCAAAAGCTATCAATGACGCGACAGCCGCTGCAAATAATGCAGGAGGAGGAAATACTTCTTTGGGTGCCACCGCGGGAGCCGCCGCGACAAACGCGTTGCGAGGATCGTCATCCTCTGGCGGTGAAGTGCTAGGGACGCCAAAGTCGCCAATATTCGTGCAGCATTTGGAACCAACGTTTCCAGCGCAAGTTTGGCGAACAATTCGCACGTTAGGTCTAGCTTTTGTCGTCTTGTCAGGAGTAGGAGCACTCATCGAAGATAAAGGAGGACCGGTTGGAAGATCGCTTCTGGGAAACTCAGATCAACCAAAACCACAAAACCAGGACGAGTACGTCGAAGAGAGCGACGGTAAAGGAGGTAAAATACGAAGGAGAAAAAAGACCACGTTTTCGGACGTAAAAGGCGTAGACGAGGCAAAGAATGAGCTGAAAGAAATTGTACACTATTTGAGAGATCCGAAGAAATTTACCCGCTTGGGAGGGAAGCTTCCGAAAGGTTTGCTTTTGGTCGGACCCCCGGGGACAGGCAAGACTTTGCTCGCTAAAGCCGTCGCAGGCGAAGCAGACGTGCCGTTCTTTTATGTTTCTGGTTCTGAATTCGAGGAGATGTTCGTTGGCGTCGGCGCTCGACGCGTGCGAGAACTATTCAAAGCGGCAAAGAAACAAGCACCGTGTATTGTTTTCATCGATGAAATCGACGCCGTCGGTTCGCAGCGTTCTCCAAAAGATGCACAAAACACTCGCATGACTTTAAACCAACTCTTGACGGAAATGGATGGATTTAATTCCTCCGATGTTCAAGGTATTGTCGTACTTGCTGCGACGAATACGCCCGAGGCGTTGGATAAAGCGCTCGTTCGACCCGGACGTTTCGATAGAACTGTCGCGGTGCCAAACCCAGACGTCGAAGGTCGCAAACAAATTTTACAAGTGCACTCGAAAAATGTAAAGCTCGCGAAGGATGTAGACTTTGAAATCGTTGCGAGAGGAACGCCAGGTTTTTCTGGAGCTGATTTAGCAAACCTTGTTAACATCGCGGCGTTGAAGGCAGCTTTAGATGACGAGACGGAGGTGAAAAATAGCCATCTCGACCACGCAAAGGATCGCATTCTCATGGGCGCCGAGCGCAAATCCGCAGTCATTACGGAAGAAAATAGAAAGCTTACCGCTTACCACGAAGGTGGTCACGCTTTAGTCGCCTTGAGAACGCAAGGTGCGAGACCCGTGCATAAAGCAACCATTGTTCCGAGAGGCCACGCTTTAGGTATGGTAATGCAACTTCCAGATAAAGACGAGTTGAATCTCACTCGCAAACAGTTGTTGGCGATGCTCGACGTCACCATGGGCGGGCGAGTCGCGGAAGAGTTAATCTTTGGGAAGGATGAAATTACCACCGGTGCCTCTTCAGACCTGCAACAAGCGACGCGATTGGCGAGAGAGATGATCACAAAGTACGGTTTTTCGCAAACTATTGGTTTAGCAAGTCAAGAGTATAATCAAGGCGGCTTATCCTCTGAGACGAGACAAAAGATAGAGGAAGAGGTGAAAGAAATGCTCGAAAGCGCTTATGTGCGTGCCAAGACGCTTTTACGAACGCACGAGAAGGAGCTGCACGCGATTGCGAAATCGCTCCTGGACCGCGAAAGCTTGACTGGTGACGAGCTGAAGGAAATTATTCTCGGCGTGACTTCGGGAAAGAGTGTAAAAAATATCAACAACAACAACAACAACAACAACAACAACAACAACAACAACAACGCTTCCTCCGTCGCGTCTGCCGACATTAAAATAAAGGTAGACGGTACCCGAGGTGTCAAAACTGCCGCCGTCAACTAGTCGTTGTCGTTGTTTGTATTATAAATATACATATCTATGTTACCTATTACAGAACTAAAATACCTAAGCGCGTATTTCAAAAGCCAGGCTGGGCTGAAAAGGAAATTCAAATCCCGGGCATCTTAGGCTCGCCTGTATGCACGTTCAAATATTTGCAATCCCATTTCTCATCGCACGGCAAAATCCTCAAGCTTTGCCAGCATCCTTCATACTTACTAAAAGTCCGCTTTACCATGATAAAAGCCCAAAAACTATCGCGGCCAACTTTGTCTGTGACGATGACTCTGACTAGTGTTCGGCCGTCGTTCATTAAAGTCTCGTCTAGTATCTCGTGTTTGGTGTTGAATACGAAGGCGTCAAAGTTTACCAAGCACTTGCCCAGAAAATGATCGAAGTGATACATGTCCGACGAGAAACCAAAATATCTCGAGCGGTCCATGTTTCCCGATTCTACGCTGAACTCCCACATGACTTGCACGCCGTGATCGGTTCTAGGATTATTCTTGTCTTTCATCGATTCTAGCTGAACTTGAACCGCATCTCTGCACGTTTGCATTTGGTGAGGGAAAAACAAAGGGCCAGGAACGTTCTGAGGGTTGCGACAGACACCAATGCATTTGCTTCCATTTTCTTTCACAATAGCGTTGACACAGAAAGGGCACTCTTCACTGGTTGGTTTAAATGCTCTTCTATCGATGGGCACTTCCAATATTTGCTCCGCGCTTAGCATGGTACCAGGTAAGTATCCCTCATTTTTCGACGACGCTCTCACTCCAACCGCGTTGTTGTTTGCTTTCGTCTTCTTCTTCTTCTTTATCGACGACAACGATGATGATGATGATGATGACGATGATAACGAAAATGATGCAGCAAACGACATCATGTGTCTTTCTTTTTTTCTCTCTTCTCTCTCTCCTCTCTCTTTCTCTCTCTCTTTCCGAAACTACGCGCGTGAGGTGCAAAGTTTGTGAAGAATGTATTTTTCACACAAACTACTCTCAAAATGTCAAAAAGCTAACTTTGACAACTTCACTCTGATTTGGAAGCTGAGATGTTGTCGTCCGCGAAGAAGAAGGAGAAGAAGAAGAAGAAGAGGACGATCGCCATTGGATTCGAAGGGTCGGCGAATAAAATAGGCGTCGGCATCGTGACCAGCGATGGAACGATTTTGAGCAACAAGCGGCGCACGTATTGCGCGCCAACAGGCAGCGGTTTTCTTCCTCGCGAAACCGCCAACCACCACAAAAAAGTGCTCTTAGATTTAACCGAAGACGCTTTGCGAGAAGCGTTCGATGACGATAACAACAACAACAACAACAACAACAACGAATATCGTCGCTCTTCCAAGAAATTGAAAGATTTCGGCGAGGAAATTGATGTCATTTGTTTCACCAAAGGACCCGGGATGGGGGCGTGTCTCATCGTCGTCGCGTTAGTCGTTCGAACACTCAGTCAAATTTGGAAGAAACCAATACAAACGGTGAACCACTGCATAGCGCACATCGAAATGGGAAGATTAGTAACTAAAGCTAGAAATCCAGTCGTTTTATACGCGAGCGGCGGGAATACGCAAGTCATAGCGTATAACGATAACAGGTACAGAATTTTCGGAGAAACAATAGACATAGCTGTAGGAAACGCATTGGATAGATTCGCGAGGTGTTTGGAGCTTTCGAATGACCCGGCGCCGGGATACAACATCGAACAACTCGCAAAAGAAGGTAAAACTTTCGTTGAATTTCCGTACAATTGTAAAGGTATGGACATAAACGTTGGTGGAATACTAACCAACGCGGAAGAAAAAGTAGCCGCGATGAAAAATAATAAAAATAATGAGAATAGTAGTAGTGATGATACAGTCACGAAGGCCGACTTGGCGATGTCGTTTCAGGAAACTGTGTTTGCAATGTTGATCGAAGTTACGGAAAGAGCCATGGCGCATTGCGATGCAAACGACGTGCTCATCGTGGGTGGCGTCGGTTGCAATCTCCGTCTCCAGGAGATGATGGATACCATGGCTAAAGAGCGAGGAGGAAAATTATATGCAACGGATGAACGATATTGCATCGACAACGGCGCCATGATTGCGTACACCGGCTTGATTGAATATTTAGCGAACGGAAGCGTAGGCGTTCCTTTAGAACAGACGACGTGTACGCAAAGATTCAGAACAGATGAGGTGTTTGTAAAATGGCGAAGTTTAGAAGATGAAGAAGATATAAAGCAGGAGGAGGAGGAGGAGGAAAGGAAGAAGCCTCGAAGTTGTTGAATAATAACGCGTGTTTTTTTTGTTTTTTTTCACCCGTACTCGTATGTATGTCTTTGTCCACCGATTCTTCTTCTTCTGCTGCTGTGCTTACGAAAAGAAGATCGATTTTTCCAAAAATCTGATTGGTTGAGGATGACGCCTCCTGTCCCCCCCTCTGAAAAAAAAAAACTTCACCACCTTTTGTATTCACCACCTCATTTTAGAAACACGCACAAAAAAAGAAGAAGTTTCTTTCTTTCTTTCTTTCTTTCTGCTCGTTCTGTGTATCTCGCGCGCGGGTGAGAACGATGAAGTTTACGAAATTCCTTCTGTTGGGGTTACTCATCGGCTTATTTGCCGGTTTCTCTGTCCCTTCGAGTGCGTAAGAGCTGTCGTAGTTTTATTTTCTCACAGACGTATTCTCTCGCGGCCGCGTGGGTTTCGTGTCGGAAATTTGTTTCTTCTCCCACCCATCAGCGGCTCGTGTTTCGATCAGAAAACATTTAAGTGGATTAGTGTGTATCGTATCGCGTGCACGGTCATCTTCTTCGCGAAAAGTCGTCGACTAACCTGCATTTGTGTGTCTCTTTTTTTTCACTTCAACCGCAGACTTTGGGAACGATAATAACGCGCTCTCTGCTTCCTCTTCTTCGTTATTCGTAGAAGCAGCGGCGGCCGATGAGGCAGCGGCATCGTCGTCATCGGAAGAGTTCCAACTTCCGACTTTCAAGGCGGGTGCTGAAGTCAACGAGTTTCAAGCCGAGGTTTCGCGCTTGATGGACATCATCATCAACTCTTTGTACTCGAACAAAGACATCTTCTTGAGAGAATTGATCTCGAACGGATCCGATGCTTTGGACAAGATTCGTTTCTTGTCTTTGACCGACGCGTCGCAGTTGGGCGAAGGAGACGCCGCTCAGCTCGACATTCGCATCAAAATCGACAAAGACCAAAAACTTATTTCCATCCGCGATAAAGGGGTTGGGATGTCCAAGCAAGAAATCAAGGACAACTTGGGTACTATTGCTAAATCTGGTACGTCTGCCTTCCTCGAGCAAATGCAAAAGGGCGGCGACATGTCTCTCATCGGTCAGTTTGGCGTCGGTTTCTACTCTGTGTACTTGGTCGCTGACTTTGTGGAAGTGCGCACCAAGTCGAACAGCGACGATACGCAATGGATCTGGCAATCTAAAGCCGACGGTAACTTTGCCATTTCTGAAGATACCGAAGGTGAGGCGCTCGGTAGAGGCACGGAGATTAAGATTTACCTCAAAGAGGAAGCGCAAGAGTATTTGGAAGAGAGCAAGTTGAAGGACTTGGTCGAAAAATACTCTGAATTCATCAACTTCCCGATTTACATGTGGGAATCGAAGGAAGAGACCGAAGAAGTTCCGGTCGAAGACGACGATGAAGAAAAGTCCGACGAAGAGAAGGATGAGGATGAGGACGACGATGAGGATGAGGATGAGGACGACGACGATGAGGACGACGACGAGGACGACGATGAGGACGACAAACCCAAAACCAAAACGGTGACGAAAACCGTCTGGGACTGGGTCTTACTCAACGACTCGAAAGCTATCTGGCTCAGATCTTCCTCCGAAATCGAGCCGGAAGAATATTCTAAGTTTTACAAGGCTTTGTCGAAAGACAAGAGCGATCCGTTGACGTACTCCCATTTCAAAGCCGAAGGCGATGTTGAGTTTAAAGCTATTCTCTTCATTCCGGAAAATGCCCCGTCGGATATGTACGACAACTACTATGGTAAAGCTTCCGCGCTGAAACTGTACGTGAGAAGAGTGTTCATCTCTGATGAATTCGATGAGCTTTTACCGAAGTATCTCTCTTTCATTAAAGGGATTGTTGATTCCGATACGCTTCCGTTGAACGTTTCTCGCGAGACTTTGCAACAACACACTTCTTTGAAAACAATCAAGAAAAAGCTCGTGAGAAAAGCGTTGGACATGATTCGCAAACTCGCCGAGGAAGGCAACGACTCCGAGGATGACGATAACGAAAGCGAAGACGAAGAGGCCAAGGTTGTCGCGAATGAAAAGTACGAAAAGTTCTGGAAATCGTTCGGCAAAGCCATCAAATTGGGCATCATCGAAGATGCCTCGAACAGAACGCGATTGGCAAAGTTGCTCCGCTTTTACACCTCTCAATCTCCAGACAAATTGGTCTCTTTGGAACAGTATGTCGAGAGAATGAAGGAAGGACAAAAGAGCATTTATTACGTCGCCGGCGAATCCCAAGAGGCCTTGGAGAAATCGCCGTTTCTCGAAAAGCTCTTATTGAAAGGATTTGAAGTTATTTACTTCACCGATCCGATTGACGAGTACACGATGCAAAACTTGACGGAATTCGATGAGTTCAAATTTTCCAACGCTTCCAAGGAAGACATGAAATTTGGGGACGCCGATGAAGACGAGAAGAAGCAGTTCAAAAAGACGAAGGAGCACTTCAAGCCGTTCACGAAATGGTGGAAAGAAGCTCTTTTGACTTCGTACCCGGACTCGATTGAGAACGTGAAGATCTCAAACAGATTATCCACGACGCCATGCGTCGTTGTCACCAGCAAGTACGGCTGGTCTGCCAACATGGAGCGTATCATGAGAGCGCAAGCGTTATCGGACGACTCAAGAGCGCAGTACATGAAGGGGAAGAAGACCTTGGAAATCAACTACAAGCACCCGTTGGTTGGTGCCCTCAAGGAAAAGTACGACGCTGACGCCGAGGATGAATCCTCCAAGAACTTGGCCGTTGTCATGTTTGAAACTGCGCTCATCGAATCTGGATTCGTCATCGACGACACCAAATCCATGGCGTCGCGCGTCTTTGATTTGCTCAAGGACAAGATGGGCGTTGAAAAAGATGCGCCGCTCTTGGATGAAATCGAGTTCCCCGACGAAGAAGAAGAAGTTGCCGAAGCCGAAGAGCCTTCCCCAAGCGAAGGCGAAGAAGAGGCTCCAGCGGCGGAAGAAGAGGAAGCGCCGAAAGATGAGCTTTAAGTTTTTAGCAAACAAGTTTTTTTTTTCTAAATGTGAAGGTTACCAGTGGTACAACATATTCTCAAACATTTTACATAATTACAGCGTGCCATAGCTTTTCTCCGGTGAATCACCCGTTAATTCAGTTCATCGCGACTTTCCTAGAACTGCGCTTAAATACACCGTCGTCGAATCTAAAACCTGTTCCTGGAAGGATTTCAGTTTGACGCCGTTTCGTAAAACTGTCATAAATTTTGTGCTGTCCATGCTAATATCAGCCGGAGTTTTAACTACGGCAGCCGCGCTAGAAGACGTGGATTTACTCTTTTCTGCAGGTTTAGCCCGTTTCTTGCTCGCTCTCATGGTGTTGCAAAATACGGTGACCATGTCGTAACGACTCAAACGTTCTGGTCCTCCGGCGTGATAAATGGGAGCACTTTTCGACCCACCCCCTCCTTCCTCGAACAAAAAGGTAGAAACATCGCGTTTACGGCGTAACCCTACGAAAATTTCAAAGCAGTACACGATAGCCTCGGTCAAATCAATGCGAGATACTGGATTTCTATATTCATCCGTCCAAAATTCCACCGCGTTTTCATCTTTTACTTCTTCATTCTCTTCTCCTTCTCGGCTTTGACTACGCGTGTTTGGAGGGCATGTTCTCGCGATGAAATCTAGAAACAAAGGCCGTTCGACGCGTCGATAAGGCGGCTGAGGTCCCGTGATGACCGAAGAGCGTAATATAATGAGCGCGTTTTGGTCGTAGTTTTCGAGTAAGTACGTTTCCGCATACTTTTTTGAACGACCGTATGCATTTATCGGTTCAAACGCATTTTCTCGCACATCGTCTTCTCGAGTGTTCGAGTACGAACCGCAGAACACTTGATCTGTGCTCATGTGAACGAGTAAAGGAACTCTCTTCTCACTTCCCTTTCCGTATTTCTTCACGAGAGCTTCACATAAATACGTCGGGGCATTTATTTTACGTGCTCTTTCCTCGTTTTCTTCGCACTGTTTCGGTTGCGAAAGCGCCGTGCAGTTGACGACAAGTTTTAAGTTTTTATCGCCTTCGAGATACTCTCCCTTGGACGCTTTCTCGACGCAGTCTTCCACGCCTGCACCGGTTTCAAAGTCACACACGTGGCAAACTAATCTTAGCTTGTGTTGCTCGTGAATGTTATCCGGGAGTTTTGAACTTTCCGACGAACACGTGTAGTGCACCGCGTTTATTTCCTTCAACGTCAACAGACGCTCGATGAGGAACTGTCCGAGGTACCCGGACCCACCGGAAACGAGCACATTCATTCTTCTTCTTCTTCTTCTTCTTCCTCCGTTTTTAGCGAATATATGGTTAAATCCGGTCGAGAAGGATGCGCACGCGAGAAGGCGAAACGAGAGTAAAAAAAAGCTTTCCTCCGCGCGGAGAAGAAGATTTCCCGTCCCTTCTCCTCTTTCTTTGTGTTGTTTGTTGTTGTTATGTGGAGAACTTTTTATTTTCTCGCTCCAAAACGAAAACCTGCACATTTTTATTCTCGTTATTCAAAACTACTTCTTTTGTATCCAATCACCATCAGCGATACAACTTAACGCGCCG
>Ga0255774_10004032_pt1 | contig 10584 bp, 13 predicted proteins | sample 101ome_17_FD_179972 | JGI IMG/M metagenome (GOLD analysis project Ga0255774, IMG submission 179972) | Coastal salt marsh microbial communities from the Groves Creek Marsh, Skidaway Island, Georgia - 101407AT metaG (version 2) | ecosystem: Environmental > Aquatic > Marine > Intertidal zone >...
CCCTCCCCCTAGGTCAAGCAAGCCCCGCCCGACATCGCCACCGCCCAGATTGTCATTAAAAGCCCACTCGAGTCCGTACTCGAGATCATCGGTTAACGTGACTTCAATAATGCTCGCCTCGATCAACACTTGAGTCGCCACTACGTCGAGCTTGATCAATGACTTCTCGATACGATCATATTCATAGGGTGTTGCCAGTACCAACAATGAATTGTTGTACTCATCTGCCACCACCCGGACACCGTCCTCGAGCTCAAACTGACCGCCACCGGATCCCGGCCCCCCTCCTTGCTTACTGCCATCGCGAACTACGCCGGCCTCCAAGGAACCGGTTCCACCCACACCGGCTTGCTGCATTCCCGGCGCCACGCCCTGACGCCGAGCGCCCGCGGAAACACCCCCCGAACCACCATAAATAGTGCTCAAGAGTCCCGCCAACTGTGCCGCGTTGCCATTGCGCACCTTATAAACATTAATTTGTGGCTCCGAACCCTGCCGCTCGATGTTATCCAGCGAAGCGATCCAATTGCCCACCTTCTTGATGTAATGCTCTCTGGGCGAGATCACCAAAATGCTGCTTAACCGCTCCACGGGTACCACCCTAACCATGGCGGCTAGCCCCGCCTCGGGGCCGTCAGCACCTGCACTCCCCAGCACCTGCTCCAAATCCGCAAAGATCTCCTCAACTCCGGCGCTTCTTACCGGAAACACGCCTACCGAAACGCCGGCCAGTTGGTCGATGTCAAAGGTCGAGACAATATCCAGCCAGCCCTCGAGCTGGATCTGAGTTCCCGCGAGTATGATCAGGTTGCGACGATTATCGATGCGCACAAAGGCCTCTGGGGCTGCCACGGGCTCCAGAATACTGGCCATCTCGGTTGCACTGATATGTTGCAGTCGAACAATGACATTACTGAACCCCGCAGTGGGTGCAGAGTCGAATCGGGGCACCGTTTTCCGCGCCGAGTCAGACCCGCTGACGTAAAAACGATCCTCTGGCCCCCTGATCATCACCACACCGTTGTTCATCAGCAGCGACTCGAGAATCGGTAACAGTTGGTCCTGCGGAATGGGAGAACGCGTGCGCAAGGTAATTTCACCGTTGATCGGGTGCTCAATGACGTAATCCAAACCCAGGGTTTCGCCTAGGATGGAATGCACCACTTCCGCCAACGGAGCCTGCTCAAAATTGACCATCACTGCCTCGCCATCCAGCGTAATGGGCGGTCGTGGCAATGGCGACGCCACAAACTGCCCAGTGCCTACGAACACTTGCGGCTCCGACGCTGGCGGCGCTAGGGGTACAGATGGGGGATCAACGTCAACGGTCGCTGTAACCGAGGCCACATTGCCCGAAACTTCAGCGCTATTCTCAACCGCCATTTGAGCGCTGTTTGGCGAGGCACAGGAGACCAACACCAGTGCCAATGAACACAGCGCCAGCGAATAAGCCCTCGAAACCCACAAAAAGTTGGTTTTGTCATTGATCATAGCTAGTCTCTTTTTTCAGTGTCTGGCGCGTCGGCAGCAGCGCCGGCCTCGTCTGGAGCCGATTTACGTTGTCGTCTCTTTTCATAAATATTGCTAAAACTGGGCGTCCAACTTTTGGCCGGCTCGGTGCCCTCTTCTTTCCCCCCAACAGCCTCGCCTTCACCCACAGCCGACGCATTCGGCGCTCGCCTTACTGTGGGCAACCCCGCGGCAAGCAGACCCATTGTGACTCGGCTCTCTACGCCACCGCTCTTGAAAATAGCCCCTCGAGGCTCTACCGCCGTCAGAGTCCACCCCCCGGTTGTATCCCCCACCAATAACCGACGCCGATCACCTCCGTTCTCCTGGAGAATCACGCCTTTTGATCCGCCGGATGAGAATACCCCCAGCAACTTTACATTTTCGAGCACCTTGGGCGGGGGCGGGGGCTCATTTTTAACCACTTTTGCCACCGGTGCTGTGACCGCCGCGAGCGGCCGTCTGCCTTGGACAAACAGCGGCCGACTGACGAATTCATCACCCGCATCACCATCTTCCGCATCAGCCATCAAGCGCGATAGATCTGGGCGACCCAGGTCCCCGGGAAGCATAGGTGCAACCTCGGGAGACCACGAGTAAAGCGCCACTAGTCCGAGCCCACCGGCCGCAACAAGCGCCCATAAAATGCGCAGGTACCGATCAAAAGACCCGAAAAGCACCGGTTGAGCCTTCATTGCGTCACCAGTAGCGCTGACACATGCACGTCGAGACGCAAGGTTTGGAGCTCATCGGGAGTTGCGTCTTTTTTACGCCGATTGTTGCGCGGTCGATCTTGCCCGACGTTGAGCTTAGTGACATCAAGCACCGGCGCGTGCGCGTAAACCTCTCGTAGAAAATCGATCAGCGCTTCTGGCAATCCCGTCATATTCAGCTGCACGCTCATGAGGGCAAACCCCTCGGGCGTGTTGTCGCTCTCTCGCGATGGCAAAAGCTGACTACCTCCAACGGTAAGCCCAGACTCCTCGGCAAACCCGCGCAAAATTTGCTGCAGCCTCGCGCCGACTTGCGTCGCGTCGCCGTCATCGCTGAAGGCCAACTCTTGGAGCGCCACCTCGACGGCACTGGTAGCCACCTCAATGTCATCCCGCGCCAACTCGTACCCCTCGAGCCTTGCGATTCTCGGCGCACTGCGATCAATCTCTTTCCAACTCTGAAAAGCGGCTGACGAGGAGTAAAAAAAGAATGCCACCGCCAGCGCCGACAACACTGTCGCACCAGCGATGACCAGCCCTCTCGCTTCTCGGGGGAGCACAGACAACCAGGATTTCACGCTAGCTATCATTACTGTTGCGCCGTTACGAGCTGCATAGTGAGCGTGAAGCGCTCTTTACCCGTGCGCCTGTCGCGTGTAAATGCTGACGGTGCCGTCACCTCATCCAAGAGGTCAGCACTAGCCAGCGTGGTTTGCAACGCAGCAGCGTTGGCGGCCTGCCCAGAGATCGTCAGTCGATCCTTATCAAAACTCATGCTCGTGAGGTAGGCCGAATCAGGGGTGAGGGTAGCCACCTCATCAAGCCATCGATCATAAAGTAGCCGGTCAGCGTAAAACTCGGATGCCACCGTAAGCCGATCCTCCATATCGATGAGCGAAGTCCTCGCCGCAGTTGCAGTGCCGGCCCTCAGCTCTGTCTCTTTAAGCATGTCCTTGAGCTGACGCTCTTTGATCGAGAGCGCGCCTGCGGGCCACCAGACGAGCGCCGCCACTGCCAATGCCAGCAACGCTATCTTCGCTGCAGAACGCGACAGGGTCGCAACGTACTCGCTTTTCCGTAGCGCCTCTCCGAATCCCGAAAACTGGATGAGCTTACCCTCGTGACTAGCCCATACCTCAACCTCACCAAAGTCATAACGGGAATCAGCCAGCATCGCGCCTAGATGCGAGTCAATCGCGCGCCGAGAGGCGATAGCCAGAATCAGAATTAATTGCGACGCATCTCTCGACAGTACCCGCCAACCGAAACTGGTATCTTCCTTGGAAAATGGCGAATTGGCCTCTGCCTCGAGCATCGCGATGGCAGCCAGCTCAGCTTCTGCCATTACTGGCAGTTCGATGCGCCGCGTGAGCACCACATCATCTGGCAGCAAAACCGCAGTCGCACCAGCAACCTCCGACGAATCAACGCTCAAGCCGAACCCCGCTGCATCGCGTTCCTCGACCCGCTGCACATCACCCCTCAAACGTGCTGGCGGCATAAACCGTCGCAGTAATCCTGACTCGCTGCCCCACAGCAACTGCCGCACCCCCAGCACCACGCTGCCGGCAAATCTTTCGAGATCAAGGCCAAACAGCGACCACTGGTTCACGTCGTTACTCGACTGCGCCACCTCAGCGGCCCCCTCTACTCATCGCCGACAAGCGTTCACTGCGAATGAGCTCATCGCCCGAGCCCGACATCCACACCCGATACCGTGACTGAAAGCCGTTGTCGAACACCAAATTAACGATAACGGCCTTGGCACTTGACTCGCCACTTTGCGCAAGCCGCCTGCGCGCATAAATCGCATCGAAGGTGACTGGCCCGGCAGCCAAAGGCACCGACGCTTTGTTGTTTAAGTTCGATTTGCCACTACCACTGGCAGCGCCCGAAGTATCAGCGAGCATCCGCTCGCCGGCAAAAAGCTCGGTCAACTCCGGAGGCGCGTTTGCCGAATCCAACCCCATCGTTCTATGAACGTGCACAAAGTCTTTAACCCGGTCATACACCGCGCGGGGCATGCTCTCTAACGCCAGTAGCTCCTCCCTGAAACGAAACCCGCTGAAGTCAGTCATGTCCCGCGACACGGGCGAAACCTGATTTCTGTAGTCGATAATGCCTTGCATCATGCCTATTGCCTCACCCGAATCCGCCTGCCCCAAAGCAACGATCGTTCGGAACAGCTCTTCTTCAGAAGCGTTGTTCAGCGATACTAGCCCCGAAGCGGGGCGAACAATCACGCTGCCAACAACGCGCTCAAATCGATATTCGAACGGGCCCAGAGCCTTAGTGACGCCGTCCACGTCATTCTCCGCCGCACCAGCGCGCCTCTGGTCTTCTTCCGTATTTTCTATTCCCGCCCTCAGCTCCTCAAATTGCCTCAGGGCGATATCCCGCGATACCAAAAAACCCAAGCCTCTTGATAGCGCCCGGCTTTTTGCCTCATTGACGCGGAGCTCAGATAAGCCGATATCGTCCCGCGCAAAATGGATGACGGCCGTCACCATCAATGACATCCCGGTAATCATCCACAATAAAAGCGCCAACGCGTAGCCAGATTGCGAATTTGACCTCATCGCGACTGCCTGTATCGGTCCATGCAAACCAAAATCGGAGGCCACTGCTGACCTGCAACAATTATCTCAATTGCTACCGCCCATGGAAGGGTGTTAATTGAATCATTCACAGGTACATAACTGGAAGTCCACTCGCCGAGCGGCTCTGCCTGATAGAAGAAGGCCAATTTTTCGATACCCTCAATTAGCGGAAAATCCGCAGCCACCTGCCCCCAGTCAGGCTCTTCAAGGGATGCCCGAAGCGGCGCGAAGGACAAAAGCAGTCGCTCTCCGTCCAGGGTTAGTTGCAGGTGTTGCAGGCCGGATGCATCTCCGGCCCGATCTAGCGGCGCCACCCAATGCATTGTCGTTGGCGTGCCCTCAAACAACCCGTCTGCGTTAACCGCGTCCTGAAGTGCTCGTCGAATAAAACGGTCCCCCTCCCTGATTTGCGAGGTCTTATCTGCCTGCTGTTGGACTCGATCATATGTCATGGCGAAAGTTCTCAGCGCGGTGACGGTCGCCAACATAATCATGGAAAAGAGAGTTGTTGCGACCACGACCTCTACAAGCGTCATCCCACGAGCCTGAAGCATCATTCTAGGGCGCCTTGGAGTGGAACCACAGTCAGCAGATCGAGCTCCCGTTGTTTCGAGGGCCCAGGCCAGCGTACCCACACTTGAAGGTATTGAAGCGGTAAGCCCTGCACGGGCAGCGCCGCGTCCTCAGCCGCCGCTGCGCCGGAGGGGTCGGGTACTGGCCAGGACAGTACCTGCCAAGAGAACTCGCCAAACTCTCCATCAAGATTCATATTCGGATCCACTACGTAGCTATGGGCGGAAAGCATCGACTCGGCGAGGGCGACCGCGCGGGTGTACTGCTCTGCCACGCGAATATTCCGAGTGGCGCCCGCCGCCGCCTGATACAGCGCCCCCAGTGCCAGCGACAAAATAACCAGCGCCACCAGCGTTTCCAGCAAAGAAAAGCCCGAAGCAGTTGAACCCGCTGACCGCCCTTCACCGTTCTTCACAAAGGCTCCTGCTGGACGTCCCCAATTAGCCAATCCACGACTAGTCGTGTGCCGGCCCCCGACGGACGTTGTATCGAAATCTCCCCACCCGACGACCCGCCCTCCGGATAAAACCTGATTGCACCTAGATTCGCACCCGGACTGATCTCGGCGGCAAAAACCAGTCCAATGCTTAAGTCCTGTGCCAGCATCTGGTAGTCACTGGCAACGAGGCGCTCGGGCTGCTCAGTCAGAGCAAAGCGATTGAGGGTAGGGTCGACAACCAAATCAATAGGCTTACCCTGAGACCGAGATTGCAGCCTTGCCTTTTTGGCCGCTGAAGACAGCTCCCTGACGGCATCCCGATATTCCATGGTCGAAAAAAATGTCCCGGCTGACCCGCCGATGGCTACTGCCAGTAAGGAGACGATGACCAACACAACCATCAGCTCCAACAGCGTGAAACCTCGCACCGGCATAGACACTGGCATAGCCTCAGCTACTGACGTCCGCCGCCTCGCCAGTGCCACCAGCCCTACCGTCAGAGCCCAAAGAAATTAACTCATACCCTGCCGCAGTATCAGCGGGGAATTGGTACTGGTACTCATTCCCCCAGGGGTCCAGAGGGATTTCATCTTTCCGCAGATACGGCCCATTCCAGCCACGCGCATTACTGGGTGAGCGGACCAGAGCCTCGAGACCCTCGCCATTGTTTGGGAATCGGCCCACATCGAGCTTATACAGCTCGAGTGCCTGCTCAAGATCCCTGATTTGTATTTGGGCAGACTTAGATTTAGCACCACCTAGCTGATTGAGTACCTGCGGACCGACCAATGCCGCCAGCATACCGAGGATGGCCAGCACGACTAGTAATTCCACCAGCGTAAAGCCGCGAGGTTTTGTGATCCGGCGCTCTGTTCGCTGCGACCGCGTCGACGTCTGAAATCGCACCATAGTGTCTAGCCCTTTAATGAGTGAATTGGCGGTGTTACATCACCAGCGTATTGACGGACAGGATACCCATCAAGATACCCATGATAATGATGGCAATAATACCGCCCATCCCCAGAATCAGCGCGGGTTCGAGCAATGTCAGGGCGCGCTTCACCTCATCTTCAACTTCCGATTCGTAAACCTGCGCTAACTCCAGCAGCATCCTGTCGAGGCTGCCTGACTCTTCTCCGACGCGCACCATTTGCAGAGCAGCCGGCGAAAATACGCGAGCATCCAGTGCTTGCGACAGACGCCCTCCACGCTTGATGATTTGCGGCAACTCCACCAGCGACGCCCTGATAAGGCTATTACCCACGGTGCCCACTGCAATATCCGTCGCGCGTAACATCGCCACCCCGTTGTGCAGGAGCGTACCCATGGTGCGTGCGAACCGGGCCACCTCATATTTCAAGGTAATAGAGCCGACCAGCGGCAGCGTCAGGCTTTTGAGATCGATCCATTCACGACCCTTGGCGGTGGCAGACCAACGCCGCGCCCACCACACGGTCGCCAACGAGAGTGAAGCCAGCAACCAGCCCCACGCAGATACCACATCACCCAAACCCACTATGGCCTGAGTTAGCAGTGGCAGGGACTCCCCCATATCTTCAAACAACGCTTCAAATTCTGGAACCACAAATCCCAGCATGACAAAAACGGACACCACCGCCACGACAGCGAGAATGGCCGGGTAGATGAGGGCAGAGATCACGGAAGCCCGGACCGCCTTGGCTCGCTCGAGATACGCTGACAACTCGCGCAATACATCAGATAGGTGTCCACTGGCCTCTCCCGAACGCACCATGTTCACGTAAAAGTGATTAAACGCGTCCGGACGCTGTTCCAATCCGGCACTTAGCGCCTTTCCTCCCTTGAGGGATTCAAGGAGCTCTTCTAGCAGCGTTTTTTGAGCGCCATCGGCGGCGGAATCAATCTGTACTCTCATCGCGCGGTCGAGGGGTAGCCCGGCGTTGAGCAGCACCGCCATCTCGGCGGTGAAGCGAAGCACGTCCTCCCGATCAAAGCGCTTCTTGCCTTTTTTTACCCGGGTGCCATTGGATACTTTACCCAAAAGAGAGCGCGCGGTTTCAGCGTCGGGAAGCGCCAGTGACTCTTTGCCGCCGCTCGCTCGTGGCTGCGCCACCTCAGCGGTGGGTGAGACAGACAGCGGGGTCAGGCGTTGCGCGCGGAGCTGGCGCTGCGCACTCGCCAGATCCCGCGCAGTCAACACACCGGTATCGATGCTGCCCGTCTGACCAACTGCCCTGTAGCGAAAAGCGGGCATGGATTAACCAGCCACTCGTGTGCGAACGCTAGGCGGCATCCAGATCATCACCCGCCTCCTCGCTCTGGTCTTGGGTCACACGGAGTACTTCATCCAGCGAGCTCAAACCCATCGCCACTTTGCGCAATCCATCCTCATATAACGTGCGCATGCCGCGAGCGCGGGCATGCTCTCTGAGCTGGTGCGCATCTGCACCGTTGAGCACCGCGCGCTGGATTGTGGCATCCAAGACAAAAAGTTCATGGATGGCCATTCTGCCGCGGTAACCGGTGTGTTTGCAGGTTTCGCATCCCGCGGCCTCAAAAATTGTCTGACTCCCGGATGCCATGAAAGGCTCGAGACCGGTTTTCTTTAAAACGTCGGGCGGCAAATCCACCGCCGTCTTGCAGTCGGAGCACAGCTTGCGCACCAGTCGCTGCGCCAACACGCCGTTCACAGCGGCGGTGATCAAGAAACGTTCTACCCCCATATCCTCGAGGCGGGTAATCGCACCGGGTGCGGTATTTGTGTGCAGAGTGGAGAGTACCAAGTGGCCGGTCAGGGCTGATTGCACGGCGATTTGAGCCGTTTCCGTATCGCGCATTTCCCCGATCATAATGATGTCGGGATCTTGTCTGAGAATAGACCGCAAAGCCCGGGCAAAGGTCAGACCAATCTGACTGTGCACGGGTATCTGGTTTATCCCGTGTAACTGGTATTCGACGGGATCCTCCACCGTAATGACCTTCATGGTGTCTGAATCCATATTCGACAGCGAGGCATACAGCGTGGTGGTCTTTCCCGAGCCGGTTGGGCCTGTCAGCAACAGTACGCCATGAGGCCGCTTCAGTAATTCTTTGTAGGATGCAAAGGTGTCTTCACTGAAACCCATATCAGCGAGGTCCAGGCGAATACTCTCGCGATCCAGCACCCGCATCACAATTCCCTCACCGTGAACGGTGGGCAGCGTGGATACACGAAGATCGAGCTCGTGCCCCTTCACCCGCATCATAATGCGGCCATCCTGAGGCAACCGTCGCTCGGCGATATTCAAATTGGCCAGCAACTTGATTCGCGACACGATAGCCGCCGACAAGTTGCTATCGGTGATCTGACTAGCCTCCTGCAGCACGCCATCGATGCGGTAGCGCAGCCGCAGGCCGTCATCAAAGTGCTCGAGGTGCACATCGGAAGCTTCAATGTCCAGAGAGCGCTGAATGATCTGATTCACCCGTTGAATAACGGGCGCCTCACTGGCGAGGTCCTTGAGATGCTCCACAAACTCGTCGTCGTTAACGTCGAAGGCGCCAAAGGTGTCGAGCGCATCCTCCTCTTCAGTCTGGCAATATCGCTCGAGGGCCGACTCAATATCTGCAGCCATGCCGAGGCACAGCTCGATTTCCTTATCCGTGGCCAATCGCAAGGCCTTTCTGATGAAATCATCTTGAGGTCTGAGTGCCGCCAACACCAGACGATCATCAGTCTGCGAGAGCGGTACGACATTATTGTTGAGTAAGAAATGCTCGGGCACCGAGTCAAGCAACGCGGGTTCCTCGGGATAATCACCCTTGTCTGCGACCGCAACGCCAAGTTCTTCGCCCAAAAATTTGGCGACGTTTGACTCTGCCACCAAGCCCAAGCGCACAAGCGCCTCGCCCAGCATACAACCCATTTCTCGCTTCGCGACTCGTGCGCGCTCGAGGTCACGATCGCTCAACAATCCTGCAGAGACCAGCTGCTCCCCAAAGCCGGGTAGCGTGACGTCGGGTCTTGTCGATTCTGCCGCTTCCAAAATGTGGCTCCTCAATCCGCCGCTTACAATAAACCTGTCACTGATACGTCCGATGACGGACCGGAAACGAAGCTTATTCCTAGCCGCTCGCGTGATAGATCACTGTAACACCGCTTGTAGTTTCTCATCGGCGAAGTTTTCACATTCGAGCAACGGGAAGACTTTGGGAGGGTTTGGGTCGCCGCAAAGGGCGTTTTGGAAGGAGCAACAGTACTTAGACCACACTGGGAAGCGCCCAAACAACCAGCGTCACCCACTTTTATTACCCCAATGCCAGCGCCTGATAAGATGAGGGAGTAACTTCTCGCCATAAAGGCAGTGCGCTCATAATACGCCAATGACCACCAGAACCCTTATTTGTCACTACCATATCTTCAAGACTGCTGGCACTAGCTTTGAGCGGATCCTGATCAATAACTTTGGTCAACATCATCTCTCGTTCGATGGCCCCACCGAATCGTCATGCATTAGCCAGAAAGACCTCACCAAGGTGATAGAGTCCAACCCGACTCTGGCCTCCCTCTCCTCTCATCAAATCTCCCTGCCAGCGCCCGTGTCCGACCAATTTCTTGCCCTGCCAGTCGTGTTTGTTAGGCACCCTATCCTTCGGATCCGCTCTGTATTTTTGCATGAGCACCGCCAAGACCTGACTCGATCGCACTCGCCCCTGCAAGGCTTTGAGGCATGGTTTGACAAACTGGTTGCCGGCCACCCCAACCAACTCCAAATCTGTAACCTACAAACCA
>Ga0255774_10004035_pt1 | contig 10578 bp, 4 predicted proteins | sample 101ome_17_FD_179972 | JGI IMG/M metagenome (GOLD analysis project Ga0255774, IMG submission 179972) | Coastal salt marsh microbial communities from the Groves Creek Marsh, Skidaway Island, Georgia - 101407AT metaG (version 2) | ecosystem: Environmental > Aquatic > Marine > Intertidal zone > Salt...
ATAACCCGACTGGTGCGGCAGCGACCAGAGCGCAATGCAAAGAGTTGGTTGACTTCGCGAACAAGAACGGTCAAATTGTCATCTTTGACGCCGCGTACGCGTTTTACATTGAAAATCCGGATTGCCCCAAGACGATTTTTGAAATCGAAGGCGCGGAGACGTGCTGCATCGAAAGTTGCTCGTTCTCGAAGTACGCCGGTTTCACCGGTTTGCGATTAGGTTGGACGGTCGTTCCGGAAGCGTTGAAGTTCGCGGACGGTTCTTCGGTCAGATTTGACTGGAACAGATGCATGTGCACGGCGTTCAACGGTGCCTCTAACGTCGCGCAAGGCGGTGGCTTGGCTGCGTTGTCCGACGAAGGATGGAAATCTATGCAAGAAACGGTCGGTTTTTACAAGGAAAACGCGAAGATGTTGAAGAAGTGCTTCGAGGAATTAGGTTTTAAAGTGTACGGAGCCGTCGATGCTCCGTACGTGTGGGTCGACTTCGACGGCAGAGACTCGTGGGAAGTATTCACGGAAATTTTGACCAAGACGGACATCGTCACCACACCAGGCGCCGGTTTTGGTCCAACTGGGGATGGTTTTGTCCGCATGTCCGCGTTCTGCCACAGAGAAAACTTGGAAACCGCGATTGAGCGTTTGAAAAAGGAGTTCGGCAAGTAAAGAAAAAAAATGGGTTGGTGTAACCTTACGTTATTATGAATTATAGAAAATAAATAGTATTAATACACACACAACATTTAATAATTGTCAAATACAAACATCACGCGAACGAAATTATATCGTCCTTATCGTTGTTGCGCTTGCGCCGCTTTTGCTGCCAACTCCCGCTCTTTATTCTTCGCGTGGAGCAGCGCGAGTTCTCGAACCCGATCCAACATAGCTCTCGGGATTTCTCTTTTCTTGTCGCCGCCGGACTTAGTAGTGGTTTCTCGACCAGACGGCGTCGGTAACGTTGCAATTCGTAGTAAGTTACGCCACTTGTCTTTCAAATCAACTGCGGTGCGATTTTCAATTTCCGGGAATCCAAGTTTTTTTATATCGGCCCATTTACCGCCGCCACATCTTGCAACACCTTCAATCAAAGCTTGCGCCTCGTCTAATCCCCATGGGTTGTGATGTTTCGAACGTCGAGGACCGCCTTGAGGGTTCGGTTCGCGACCACGAGCGGTTGTCGACTTTGCGCCAGCACCTGTGTGACCCAAAGCGTTTGTTTGAATTCCCTCCGATAATCCACTGGATGACAGCGATTTAGTGTCGCTTTCAGCGTTCTTTCTGCCGCGCTTATTCGTAGCGTTGTCGGAACCAGATTTCGCCATTGCGCTCGACAAGTTGCGTTTACCAACCATTTTACTGTTGGTATTCGCGGCGGTAGATTTCAGCCCTTCTGTTTGTTTACCACGCTTTCTCGAAGAATCTACGTCTACCTTCGCGATGGTATACTCACCGCGATCATCAAACATCTTCGCCGCTGCTTTCACCTTACGCTTACCATCTCCACGAATCGATTTGTTTGAACCACTGCGTATCGTCGTTAGCGTTGCTAGCGATGAGGAAGATTTGTTATTACTCTTTGCATTGCCCTTCGCGTTGGACGCGCCTTTCGAATTCGTCTTCTTCCCACCAATCGCGCGAGAAGGCGCCATCTTTTCGTTCTTAGGCGGTCGACCTCTTTGCGTGCGGCGACCATTGAAAAGCATCCCGGGCATGACTTGTCCACCAACGCCGCCTCTGCTCATACTTCCCAAGATCAAAAGTCGACCGACGCGGTGATTGTTTGTATTCTCGCCCAAATCGTCTTCTAAATCGTCAATCAAACGTTCTTTATCTTCATAGTCGTCTTCATAAACCTCTTCGTCCGACAAATCGTTCGATATGTCCATATCGCTATCGCTCTCCTCCGTATTGTTATCCCCTTTCTCTCGCGATCTGTCGGCTTCTTCGTCGTAAGAAGAGTTGTCTGAACCGCTCGTTTTTCTAGTGCTATTGCTTCTATTGTTTGTATTTCGGCCACTGGAGCGTCTTCGACGACCTCTGCCCGAAGCGAGCTCATCGCTACCTTCATTGCTCTTCCCTTGCGCCACTGCCGGATCGAACAGTCTAAACGAGTCATCCGATCCAGGTCTAGCACTGAGAAGCTCCGGCTCGATTTGGAACTGTTGATCATACAAAGAATCATCGATTGTGTTGATAGTATTCATTGCCTTGCCGTTCGCACCGAACGTTTTGGCATTCGTACCGTCATTCACGTCAATGTTACCAGAAGCCGATTTGTGCATGGCCACGTTAACGGCGCTCGCGTGATTTGGCGGCTTAAACAAAGGTGCAACCGGCGGAACGAAGAGATGATCACACTCCGAAAGTAGATTCGCGTTCTTCGTTTCTTCTTCGTCTGGAATGATCAAGTCGTCACTGCTCGAATCGTTTCGTTTCGACAAACGAATTGGATTCCTCTGTTTTCTACCTCCTTGTCTTCCCGAGCTGTTCGAGTTATCGTTTGAGTTGTTGTTAGCTAATTTTACATTTTTGTCTCCTTGTTTGTTACTTCTTCCACGGTGCCCATCTTCCAACTTATCGTCGTCAACAATGTTGTTAAGATCTGAAGCAAATGCGGTTTTGCTCTTCTTCCTCGGCGAAGCGACAACCATGGGTTGTTTCTCTGCGCCAAAATCGCACAACAAATCGTTTTCGTTCATCTCGGCGGCGTTTTCGTTGGTTCCATTTTCTTTGATGATCAACATTTTTTCATTTCCAGAGGTTTCTAGATTGTTGATTTTGTTCTTCGTGTTATTATCGTCGCTTCCATCGCCACTTCCACCACTTCCGCTCGGATGCTTACCGCCTCGTTGCTGCCGAGAACGCAATAACTTGGACTCGTTCGACTCTGAGAGTTTGTTCGAGCCGCCGTTGGAGCCGGAATCTTGTTTTTTCGTCGTAGCAGTCGCACCAGCGACTGCGTCGTTGCTTCCACCTTTGCCTCCACTCGATTCTTTGTTCATTTCTTCGATAATCTCTTGTTCTTTTTTGTTCTTTTTATTCTCTTCTTCGTTTCCAGTCGCATCTTTCGCTTGTTCCGTTCTCGTGACCATTTTCCCAGCCGTACCGTTACCAAGCCTCGAAGACGTCTGCACTCTCTTCCCGATCGACTTGGCATTTTTCTCCGCCTCCTCTTCTCCCGTCAAAATCTCTCTCTCCAAATCGGCCAACTCGACGTCTTCGTCGTACTTCTCTCGAATCATTCGTTCGTCGATTTCGCTCGCGCGTTGCAAGTCGCCGCTCGAATCAAATTTGATCGAGTTATAAAATCGCTCGCGACCTGGTCCTTGGGCGAACGCCGCCACCGACCCCGGAGAATTATATTTGTTCGCGTTGTTGTTGTTGTTGTTATTATTATTCGCCATGTGTGTGTGTGTGTGAGTGTTATCTGTATCCTCAGCTCTCTCTCTCTCAAAAGTTTTCCTTCCTCCTTACTTAAAAAATATCCCAAAAAATATCAACGTTTTGAAAAGGTTCCAAAAAGTGAACAAAAAACGACGATTCGACCCGCCCCCCGGCTGCGCGCGTTGTTGTTCTTTTCTGAAAAGCTTCCCTGCACGCGAAGGACAGAAACACTTCCGCGCGTATCAAAAGGGTGCGAGAAAACGTCGCGAACGAGAATCTGGCTTTTTTGTGTGCGTTGTTCAGATCCGCGCTTTTCTTTTCTTCCGGTGTTGGTGTTCCGCCCGCGCGCCAAAATTCACAAACGACTACAAAGCACTTTTTTTTGTTTTCCTACGCGGAATATAAAAAGTGCAAAATTCGCTTTTTTTTGGCGTGTGAAGCGAAAAAAAAAACGATCGCGCGAATCCTTCTTAAACTCCCCCACGCGAACGACAAAAACGCGATGCGATTGAGTATTCGAACGGGCGAGTGAATTCTCCGCGTCGTTTGAGGGAGCGTTTTGAACGAGTGATGCTCTCTTTTGCTCTCTTCTTTTTATTTATATATGTACAATTTTTTTGAGAGAATTCCCGTAACTACCTTTTACAACGTTGGTTTTGAACTCTTTGAGTTTAGGGTTTTAAGTACAACCCTAAATATTGTTTTTCTTGGGGCGTGAACTGGGGAGAGATTTCCTCGTCAGTACACAAAGTACGAGAGAGAGAGAGAGAGAGAGAGAAAAGCGCGCAGATTTTGTGCACATTCACGAGCGCGAAAACGATAAAGAGAGAGAGAGAGACGCGAAGTGTTCAAAACGCATTCCAAAGCGTCCGAGTTGAAAAACGGGATACGCGCATAAAACACAAAGAGAGAGAGAGAGAGAAAAGAGAGCAAAAAATGACCGCATCGCCGTCGTCCACTTCGACGAAACAACTCGCGCATCGTTTGCAGGTGTTCTTTAGCAATCGCCACGTGGTTGGCCGAGTCATTCGGCCCTCGGATGGGCACATCGTCGCCTCGGCGAGCACTTTAGAGGAGAGGATCAAGAAGAGATGGGGAGGAGGAGTAAGAGAAGAAGGAGGAAGAGGAGGACAGGAGGAGCAACAAAAACAACAACAACAACAACAACAACAACAACAACACGAAGAAAAAGAAGATAACACCGCAACAACTAGCACTACTAGCGACGATAGCGAACGCCGCGCGAGGACGACGACGTGGACGTCCGTCTCGACGTCGGATAAACGCGCGTGTAAACGTATCGGTCAACTCTTAGCCGAACGACTGAAGAAAATCCAGCTCGACGCCATCAACTTCCCAGGCGTAAACGCCAACGGCAACAAAAACGACGAGAAATACAGCGGGAGAACCGGCAAGAGGAGCAGTTTTGCCCCGAAGAGGAGACGATTCGGAGGAAAACTCGAGACGCTTTTGACGAGCTTAAGGGAAAACGGCGTCGAAGTTCGATGAGAGTTCTATGTAGAGAGAGTTTCTTTTTTTGCAATACGTATAATACCAGTTTTTATTATTACGTACCCCACAAGTTTTTTGGGAAATCTCGTCAAGTCACTCCGCAAGTCACGTTATAAAAAAAGCGCGCAGCACTCTCGGCTTCACGCGCACACACGCACACCGCCGATCTACCAAAGAGAGAGGGAAGGGAAAAAAAGCAATGAACGAGTTCGAAGAGCTTCTCGAGGAAAAATCCAAAGAGAAGCACAAGAAAGAAAAGAAGCAGAAGAAGGAAAAGAAGAAACGAGAGAGAGACGATGATGGCGCGAGTGACGGCGGCGAAGAGCGGAAACGAACTAAGAAAGAGGAAAAAGGAGAGAAGAAGAAGAGAGACGCAGAGAGTAAGGACGAGAAAAAGAACGCGACGACGAATAAGCGAGAAATCCACACGCTGTTTTTCGGCCAAATGCCGTTCGATACGAAGGCGAAAGACATCGAGCCGTGGTTGAAAGCAAACTTGAACAGACAAGGATGTGGAAGAGATATTGGGCAAATTCGGATGGCGGGAGGCGACGGCGAAGGGACGCCGGGGAAGCAGAAGAAATTTAAAGGGTTCGCGTTTGTGGACTTCACCACGGCAAAAGCGGCGAAGAAAGCGATGAAGTTGCACGACACTCTGTTCAGAGGCAGACCGGTGACGGTGGAGAGATGCGAGCGCAAGACGTATCAGGAACCGAAATCGGTGAGACGCGCTAAGAAGGAGGAAGGGAAAGAAGTGAATACGAAAGAGGAAGGAAAAACGAAGAGAGAAGGCTTGAAGGTTTTGACTGCGCCAGACGACGTGGAAGTTGTGATTAAGCACGTGTGCGAGAATAGCGAAGGGACACTTAGAGAGAGCGATTTCGATGATCGACTGAAGTCGTTTTTGGGTTTGCTTCCGAGGGATGTGTGCGAAAAAGCCGCGAATGAAATTCGAAAGTTTACGACGAATAAGAACAAGAAAGAAGTGAAGAACAAAGGAGCGTTTTACATGGGGATCGTGAGGAAGATTTCGAACGCGTGTTGGCAGAAAAAAGCGGCGAAGGATAGCATGGTAGAAAAAGATGGAGGAGAGGTCAAGTGAGACGAAAATATCCTCATTTTAGAAGTATAGATGTGAGTGATATCAATTATTACAACAATATATTAGTCCCTTTTGTCAATAAAAGTATATTTTTGCCGCGCTGTTTGTTTGCGAATGTGTATGTGTTTCTACTGTTTTTTTATACGTGCTCGTTAGAGACTTCGACGACTCTGGAAACATACTCTTCGCCGTACGTGTACCCGACTCTTTCAACGTCTTCTTCCAAAGCGAAAACGGCAACGGTTCTAGACGGAATATACGCTTGGAAACTCGCCGGACGACCGTTGTGCGCGGTGGAGTCTGCGAAGTACCTGTTGTCGTGGTGCGTGGACAAGTTGTCGTAACCGCCAAACTCAGGGTTGTCTGAACTCAACACCAACTTGTACTTGCCCGCTTTCTTGCATCCGATGCGGTAGTCCGAGTACGAGTTGTACGGGTGCCAGTTGAAGACGAACACGCAGTCGCCTCTTTCGAACGCAATCATCTTGTCGCCGTCGTCTTTCAAGCTCGTGTATTGGTGATCACTCGCCATGTACTTGAAGAAACCAGCGACGCGGTTCATCTTCGCATCAAACGCTTCCAAATATTTGTATCTCAAGTGGTCCGTTTCGGGCAAATCGAAGCGTCTGCGGCACAGGTGGTAGGAGTTGCCGTTACCCGGGATGAATTCACCTGTCGAGGCTTCCACGCGGTCGCCTCTGGGGAAATCAATCCACTCCGGGTGGCCAAACTCGTTGCCCATAAAGTTCAAGTAGCCTTCGCCGCCCAAACCCATGGTGAACTGGCGAATCAACTTGTGCAAAGCGATACCTCTCGTAACGACCGGGGAATCCGGCGATAACGTGGACATGTTCGTGTACATTTCCGCGTCCATGAGCCAAAACGCCGTCGTTTTATCCCCGACCAACGCTTGATCGTGCGATTCCGCGTACGAGATGCACTTCTCGCCGTATCGGCGGTTCTCCATGGTAAATACCAAGTTGCCCATTTCCCAGTTTTCATCCGCACCCCATTCGGACAAGACTTCGACCCATTTATCCGCGATGGCCATTTGCAAGCGGTAATCGAAACCGACACCACCTTCTTGCACCGGACGACACAACGTTGGCATACCGGAGACATCTTCTGCGATGGTCGTCACCTTACCATCGTACAACGTGTGCAACATGTCGTTCGCCAATGCCAAGTACACCATGGCATCCACATCCGTGGCCATGCCGAAGTATTCGTCGTAGTTACCCGTAAATGCAACTTGTAAACCGTGGTGTTTGTACATCATAGACGTGACGCCATCGAAACGGAAACCGTCAAATTTGAACTCTTCCATCCAGTATCTCAAGTTGGACAACAAAAATCTCAAGACTTCCCACTCGCCGTAGTTGAAGCATCGAGAATCCCACATCCAATGGTAACCTTGCGGACCGCTGTGGAAGTATTGGCCATCGGAGCCATCGAACATGTTGATACCATCCGTAACGTTCGAAGAAGAGTGCGAGTGAACCAAATCCATCAAAACAGCAATGCCCATGGAGTGCGCTTTGTCGACCAAATACTTCAACTCGTCCGGCGTACCGCATCGAGAGGAAACGCCGAAGAAGTTCGTCACGTGGTAGCCAAAAGAAGCATAATACGCGTGTTCTTGAATCGCCATCAATTGAACCGCGTTGTACCCTAAGTTTTTAATTCTAGGCAAAACTTCATCTGCAAATGCGATGTAGGAGTTAATTTTCGGCTCTCTCGAGGACATACCGACGTGCGCTTCGTAAATTCTCAACTCCTCCGGTGCGTCCGGTCTCGCCCATTTCATTTCGTATTGCTCTTCCTTTGGCGGATCGTAGTAGATACCATCGAACGGGATATTACCCGGGGCTTGCACGGCGAACTTAATCCACGCCGGAATCTTGTCGACCCACGAGCCGTCTTGCGTTTCCAAGTGAATCTTGACTCTCGAACCGTGCGGGATACCCGGCGACCCGTCCGCATTCGGTGGAACGGTCACTTCAAACACGCCAAAATCGTTCTTAGTCATCCAAACCCCGTTCGCGTCGGTGGCCCAGTTGTTGAAGTCACCGAACAAGCACGCGGCTTTTGCACTCGGAGCCCACTCTCTGTACGTAATCTCTCCAGTTTCCTCGTTTCTGGTGAAACCCATCTTCTCGTAGCCTCGGGAGAAACCTTCAATCCCTCCTTCTTCGTTGTCTTCGATCGCTTGCCTCAAATTTCTGAACTTATCCCACCTGTGACCCAAGTGGCCTTTGTGGTTTGCCAACGTACCGTCCAACGCGCAGACGCCGAAACCGTCCCCTTCCAACGGCGGGAACTTGAAGCCTCGGTGTCTCTTCGGATCCTCGTTCAATTCCGGGACGCCAAACGCGGAAACGGCTCCAGATGCAGCTGGTTTAGCCGGCGTGACATCAGCGGCGGCGGCGGCGGCCGGCTTTGGCGCCGTTGCCACCGCCGTCGCGGCCATGGTAGGCTCGACCGCTTCCTCCTCTTCCAAACTCATGCGAAGCTTCTCGTTCTCCTTGGCGAGTTCCTCAATCGCTTGCGCGAGATCGTCGAGATCGACGTCATCTTCCGCGCCTTTCACGACGACCGAAGATTGACGACGACCAAAAGCGCGGGAGGCAGAAGACGCGGTGACCCGTTGCCTTTGTTGTTGCTGCTGAGCGCGCGTCTGTTTTGGATATTTGAACGAGGGGAGAAGAGAGTGATAAAAGTCAGTTTGAGTAATAAAAAGATTAATGGATATACGTGCGAAATTCACGCGCGAGTGCAACCACTCGCGAAGCTTCACCGTCGCGCGAGTCGAGCGCGTTTTACGCTTCCATGCATTCACCGCGCAAAACCAAAGTCAAATTCTACGTTCGACCGCAGCTGATGCGGTCAATCTCGCGCGCGAAAACTCGCATTTAAAATATCCGCGAACAAAACTTTACGCGGAAAGAACGGAATACAAAAAAATAAAATCGACAAGAAATCTCGTACCGCGCGACTACCGCGTCTCACCGCGCTCCGCGCGGACAACGCCGACGCTTGAAACGCGAGAGAAGATGACATTTGCGTCTGCTCGATAGAAGAAAAAGGCGATTGCGCGTTCGCGTTTGTGCGTTGCTTTTCGTTTTCTTCTTTTGAAGAAAAATTCACAAGACAGTTACGAATTTTTTTTGTGGTCTCGGCTTCTGAGCCACGAATTCAGACAAAAACCCTAAACCAATTGAAATCCAAAGCGCCTTCCTCTCCTGCTCCCCCGTGCCTCTCTTTGACCGCCCCACTTCCGCACAAAGAAGCTTCCACTTCGGAGAGAGAGAGAGAGAGAGAATATCGCAAAGAAAAGAGCGCACACAAAGAGTCGCGTCTTACTTTTTGCCACACTCGAGAACGGACCAGGCACCGAATAGACGCGTCGCGGTGCCTCGGGCCGAGAGCGGGGAGTTCAGAGGAAAGAGAAGGAGAACACAAATTTCCCACTTTTCGCAATCGAAACGCGCTCTCGCAACACGACGGCATACGCGAGAGAAAAAGAGAGAGTGAGTGAGAAAGAAAGAAGCGCAGCGAATCATCGACTAACGACGACAAAACAATCCTCGGAGCGTTGAAAAAATGTGGAAGCTGGTCTGTTCGGAGGCAAACTTGGATCCCGAGAACAAACTCCACACGTTGAACGCACACGTTGGTCGGCAAACGTGGACATTCGATCCGAACGCTTCCGAGGAGGATGTCCAGAAGCAAGACGAACGACGGAAACAGTTTCGAGAGAACAGATTCGTCCAGAAGCACAGTAAAGATGCGTTCATGAGAGACGCGTTCGATGCGCGACGGAAAGAGAGGAAGAGAGAAATGAAAACGACGCCGCCGAGCGCGGATGTGGCCGTGGACGAAAACTGCGTCGAGAAGGAAACGAAGCGGGCGCTCAGAGCGGGCGTGGAGTATTACCAAGGGCAGCAACATCCGGACGGACACTGGCCTTCTGACTACGGAGGTCCGATGTTTCTCATGCCTGGTTTTATCATTGCGATGAAAATCATGAAGAAGGAGAAAGAGATGTTGCCGACGCACGTGAAAGTGGAAATGAAAAGGTACTTGGAGAATCACGTCAACGAAGACGGTGGCGTAGGTTTGCACATCGAAGGTCACTCGACGATGTTTGGATCGGTATTGACGTACGTCGCGTTGAGATGTTTAGGCGAAGAGCTGGAATCTTCGGAAACGTTGCGGAAAATGCAGGAATGGATTAAAGCCAGAGGCGGAGCGACGAAAACACCGAGTTGGGGTAAGTTTTGGTTAGCGATGTTGGGATGTTACGAGTGGAAGGGTTTGAATCCAATTCCTCCGGAGTGTTGGTTACTTCCGTATTGGTTTCCAGCGCACCCGGGTAGATATTGGTGTCACTGTAGGATGGTATATTTACCGATGTCGTATTTGTACGGCAAACGCGCGCGAATCGAAGCCGAGAACCCGGTCAGTGAAGCGTTGAAGTCGGAATTGTATTGCCAAGAGTACGATACGATTAACTGGAACAAAGCGAGGAACGAATGCGCGAGCGAGGACTTGTATTACCCGCATCCGATGTTGCAGGAC
>Ga0255774_10004036_pt1 | contig 10568 bp, 8 predicted proteins | sample 101ome_17_FD_179972 | JGI IMG/M metagenome (GOLD analysis project Ga0255774, IMG submission 179972) | Coastal salt marsh microbial communities from the Groves Creek Marsh, Skidaway Island, Georgia - 101407AT metaG (version 2) | ecosystem: Environmental > Aquatic > Marine > Intertidal zone > Salt...
ACCCCTCCCGCGTCTTCGCCGCGCGCGATCCCGCTCCGTCGTCGTCGTCCTCCTCCTCCGGTCGTTTCAGGCGACGGCGACGTGAGATCAACCACCGCGGACGCCGCCGCCGACGCGCGCATGGCGGTACCGATCCGAGAGTCGGCCGTCCGTCGGCAAACGAACGAACGAGCGATTTGACGACGGACGCGCCCCGTACTCCGTCGCCGTCGCCGTTCCGAACGGCCGAAGGTTGTCGGTTTTCAACCGCTTTGAAACATGGGCTTATTTTTTGCTTGAATGCGTAAACACCACCGTCGTCATCAGGAGGCCCCGAGTTTGAAATCCCGGTCAACCTCCCGTGTGTCACGCGCGGGTCAAAAATCGTGCGATTTTCAACCGCTTTGAAACATCGGCTTATTTTTTGCTTGAACACGCGAGTTTAAACCCGAAGAAGGGTTCGGGCTCGACCGCGCCGGTGCTTGCCGCAGTGGTGGACGCGCGCGCGCCCGTCGTGCGTCGCGATGCAGACGCCCCGAGCGATGCCGCGCGCGTCGACGAATCCCGTCGGCGCGCGTGGGATGCGCGCGACGAACATCCGTCGGCGGCGCGCCCCGTCCTCTGTGTCGTTCGTGCGACGCGTCGTCGTCGTCTCGCGCCCGTCGTCGCTCGCGACGAAGAAGAAGAGGCGACTCGGTGCACCGACCCGCGGGCTGTTTGAAGTGTTCCCGTCTGGCGCGCCCGACGGCGCGGGTTTGGACCCGTCGGAGTGGACGCTGTTTGCGTCCGCGGCGGTGGAGACGCTGAAAGACGTCGGGGCGTTCGCGGCGTCCGTCGTGGGCGGGACGGCGGCGGTGGAGGCGCAGAGGGAGAACAGACTGCGGGCGGAGGAGCAGACGAGACGCGAGTTTGGCTTTGTGGACGTCGTGACGGGGGACGGCGGGGACGAGGACGGCGTCGGGGGTGGGAAAGACGGCGGTGGGGGAGGATCTCGAGGGTGGGGGGACGAACCCGCGGGGTCGAGCGGGGATGGCGGCGACGACGACGGCGGATGGATGTGGGTTCGCGGAGGGTCCAACGGGTTCAAGTGGTTGGGGCTGTTTCTCGTCTGCGCGTGGTGGTGTTACTTCATCACGAATGATCCGTACATGGGGACGCTGTGGTTGGCGTGCGCCCTCGCGTGTGGATGGGGGGTGTTTCTCGTCGCCGGCGTGGTGTTTGCGGTAGGTTTCGTGGCGAATTTCATGTTGCAGCAGTACCTCGCGAATACGCTCGAGACGGATATGGAGGGCGGCAACGGTTCGGGCATCATCGACAAGATGTTGGTGAACCAACAGGAGGCGCAGATGATTAAGAGCGGACGATACGCCAAGTTGATTCCAGAGATTATCGATGAGGGTGAAAATAGAAACCCACACCTCAATCCGAGGCTTCCCGTCGACGTAGACGTCGTCGGCACGGATACCCAAATCGCACAAATCAAATTGAAACCGGGAGAAGAGGTGGCGGCGAGCCCAGGGGCGATGTGTTACATGAGCTCCAACGTCATGTCTCTCACCTCTCTCGGCGCCGGAGGCTTGCGCGGGGCCATCATGCGAGCTCTCGCCGGGGAGCCGTTTTTCATCAACACGTTTAGAAACTTAGGAATATCCGACGGTTACATCGCAGTCGGTGGTTTAGAAGCTGGCGATAAGATTGCCGTGGTCGAGCTCAAGGATGACACCAAGCACGACATTCTTTGTGCTCGTGATTCGTACATGTGCTCCAAGGGTAACATTCGCATCACCGCCGCGGCGGCGCTTCGCACTTCAGAGAATGACTTCAAGTCGTTTAGCGACATGCTCAAGTACAGAATCGGTTTCGCCGCTCGTTTGGTCTTGTCCAAGGGGAACAGCATTTTCAACGGTGAATGGCTCATTGGCCACGGAACCGTGTGCATTACCGGCAAGGGTACCGTCGTTCGACGCACTTTGAAGGCGCACGAAGAGATGGTTGTCGACGCTCGCGCCGTCATGGCCCTCGAACGCTCTGTCGGATACGATCTCGAAATCCAAAGCTCACCCCTCGCCGCCATCTTCGGTGGCGCCGGTCTCTTCTTTGTCCGACTTCACGGTCCGGGCACTTTCTGGCTTCAATCGCTTCCTGCTCAAAAGCAGCTAGATTCCGGCATGAGACTCGGGGGTAGAAAACTCAAGGTGAAGACGCAATAAATGAATAGCTCAAGTCGACGTCTCTTTGAAATGAATTGAAGTCGTAAAATTACACAATTATCACGCGGCCCGAATCGACGAGAAGACGACGACAAATACGAACGCAAACGCAAACGCTACTCAATCTTCCCTGTCTCAGCACCCGGCTATTTCTTCTTCTTCTTTTTCTTCTCCTTGGCGCTGCTCGTCTTTGGCGTTCCCGCCGCCGCGCCTCTGTCATCCTCCTCGCACACGATGAACCCATCCGCGACGTCCCCGTCCTCGTCCACTTTTTCCATTTGCTCCACCCACGACAATCCTTGCACTCCCCCGAAGGCGAGTCCGCTCAGATCGCTCACCGCGCTCTCCACCACGGGCGGGTTCCTCGCTCTCGCCCGTCCTCGTCTTCGTCCGCTCGAGTTGAATCCAGAACCGGAATCCGAACGACCCTCAAAGTCGTCGCCGTCGCCGTCGTCGTCGCCGAGAACGACGCGCTTGAGGCTTCGGGACATTTTCCGAATGAAATTCATCGTCCGTCGGTGACGCGAGAGAACCGCGCCGCGCTCTGAGGACGGGACGGGATCGTGAATCAAACAACTGGTCAACTTTTGTTGTTACAACCGAAAGGAAGCGTGGGAGACTATCACATCAGACTAAACGAGCGGAGTGGATTCATCTTTTTCACCGCACGAATTCACCTCGCGCTTCTTGGCCGAACGACGCTTCAAGAGAGCGAAGAGAGTGACGATGAAAGTTAACAATATGCCGCATCCGACAACTCGAGCGACGCGGTCGCCGTCGACGGATACGACGCCCGAAGCGCTCTGGAGAGAGAATCTGGCGTTGGCGTTGGCGTTGGCAGCATGTGGGCAGTGATGGGCGAGTTCGCTCGGAACGTTGCTGAAGTTGGCGCTCGTAAAGTCCCCGACGAGGTAGGAGTCGACGTAGCGATCCTTGAAACATCCCAGAAAGTGACAGACGCTCGCGCCGCGACTCGTCGCCTCCGCTTTTGATGCGCAAGGACTTCCGATGTGGCACGCGTTGTGCTCGCGAAGATTGGTCGCGTAATTTGGCATGACGTATCGGATGAACGCCCCTTGCTCATACTTGGCCCCGCTGTACGCGCACGTCCCGTTGCGATTTTCGTCGTCGCACGTCCAACCCGTTTTGTCCGTCGGGTCCATTCGCCAGTTCGATCTCGGGTACAATTTAGCCCACTCCTCGATGATTTCTCGCCCTTTGGGGGAATTATTCACCCCCCAAATCCCGGCGTTAAAGTGTGCGTGCAACTCCAGCTCTGGACACGTCACCGCGGAATGCGCGGCGTAAAAAAATTCCTCGCCGTCGAAGAGCTCGTCCGCCACAGCCGACACGCTCACCCGCGTCGCGCCGTCGCACCTTTGGCTCCCATCATCATCGACGCTCTCGCACACGCTCCGCCCGAGATGCAACGCCGCGTCCGAATCCAACCAAATCACTCGATCGCACGACCCAGAGCGGAGAAGATCCCGAACGAGAAACACTTTCGCCCAATACGGCGAAGCCGATACCGACGGGCGCTCCAACCGGTACGAACACGACGGCGCGTCGTTCTCGCACGTCGCTCGATTGTGCGCCATCAACCGTCCTTCCACCGCGTCGAACCCCGGTTGACCGATTCGTGTATCCGATTGCGTCACGCACGTCGTCCTCGTCGTCGTCGACGACGTCCCGAACGTCGTTGCCGTCTCGTCCCTGTCAACAGCATCGACTCTGCGTCCACGAAGCTGCATCGTGTGCGCGCGCGTCGAACGCCCTTCTCGTCACGCGTCGTCGTCGTCGTCGCGATATCGAAGGCAATGGATCCAACCCTCGTGTTTCACTCAAACCCGAGTCGTCTTCGCTCGTCCGTCCGTCGATCGGCCCCGTTCTGTCGACAGCGAGAGAACGCACAGTTTTCGTGTTGGCAACGCGGCGTGTTGCGAATCGAATCGATCGGTATTTTCATCGATCAATCTTGAAGACCGCATCGATGATTTCCCAGTTTCAAAACATTTTTAAACCTGAAGCCTTGGTTGAACCTATACACACAATCGATCGATGGAAAACAAGGTTCATCAGAGACTAGTCCATGGGTAAAATCACCGATCGAGGGTTGCGCGAAACTGGAATGAAATATTGTAACGTTCACTCGAGGTTCTCGCGCGCGGATTCCTCGGCCGACGACAGAAAGAAGCATCGCCGAGGACGATGACGGCGCTGAAACGCGCGCAGAGATGCGCGACGGTGGCGTTCAGGTGCGTCGACGCGAACGCGGGGGACGACGGGGGCGAGAAACGGAGTGACGGGAGGGTCGAAACGCGCGTGAGATCTCTGGGAAATGACTCATTCGATTCGTTTCAACCGGAACGGATGGATGGACGGATGGCGACGCGGTGTGATGCGGTGGACGTGTTGACTGACGCGACGGATGATTTTGTTTTGTTTCGCGATTTGATAGCCCGGATGCGCCGTTCATCGCGACGGGGACGATGGCAGGTGCGATCGATTTGTCGTTTAGCACGACGGCGTGTTTGGAAATCTTTTCTACGGATTTTACGTCGGACGAGTTGGAGATGCCAACGGTTGGAAAAGCAGTCCCGGCGACGGAACGGTTCCATAGATTGGTGTGGGGGACGGCTGGGAGCGCGGACTCGGAGGAGATGCGGCTCGGGGTGATTGCAGGTGGGTTGGTGGACGGTACAGTGAACGTGTACAATCCAGCCAAGATCGTGGACGGGGCGCCGAGCGGGGCAATCATCACCAAGCTGGCCAAGCATCAGGGGGCGGTCAGGGGTTTGGACTTCAACTCGTTCTCCCCGAATTTGCTCGCGAGCGGTGCGGAGGATGGAGAGCTGTGCATTTGGGATTTAGCCAACCCGACGAAACCATCGTTGTATCCGGCGCTCAAGTCAAACGCCGGCGGACCAACGGCAGGTGAGGTGTCCTACTTGGCTTGGAACCACAAGGTGCAGCACATTTTAGCCTCTTCTTCATTGAACGGTTCTACGGTGGTTTGGGATTTGAAGCGCCAGCGACCGGTGATTTCTTTCACCGATCCAAACTCGCGACGCCGTTGTTCCGCGCTCCAATGGAACCCAGAAGTTGCAACTCAGCTCATCGTGGCGAGCGATGACGATCGTTCCTGCTCCCTTCAGGTGTGGGATCTTCGTAATTCCATCTCTCCCGCGCGTGAGTTTGTCGCTCACTCCAAGGGTGTCTTAGCCATGGCGTGGAACTTGCAAGACCCGTCCTTGCTCCTCACGTGCGGCAAGGACAACCGCACATTGTGCTGGGACACCGAGGCTGGCGAAGTCATCTCCGAGCTTCCGGCGAGCGCGAACTGGAATTTTGACGTTCAGTGGAGCAAGACGGCGCCGGGTATCTTGTCCACATCGTCCTTTGACGGTAAGGTGACGTTACACAACTTGCAGCAAGCAGGTGCCACTACGCAAGGAGGCGCATCTGCCCACGGAGTCAATTCGGATTTTTCGGGACTTTCTCACCAGGAAACTAGCGGTCCGAAGGTTCCTATGAAACGCGCTCCCAAGTGGATGAAGCGTCCTTGCGGTGCGACGTTTGGATTCGGTGGTAAGCTCGTCGCCCACGGCGCAACTTTGAAGGGTGCCCACGCGTCGCCAGGTGGCGTTTCAATCATTTCCGTCAAGAGCGAGAGCAAGGAGGGCGTGGTTGTTAAGGAAGATAGTTCAGAATTTGAAAACGCTGTCAAGAGTGGTGACTCCCATGAGTTGATTAACTTCTGCAACGTCAAAAAGGCGCACGCTTCGGAGGAAGATAGGGAGGCATGGACGTTTATGAGCATTTTGTTTGCGGATGATGCTCGACGCGAAATGTTGAGACACCTAGAATTCGGTGACGCCTTGGAAGCGCGCGAGAAGTCTCTCGCGGCTCTAAGCTTGAAGAGTGATCGAAGCGGTGAGGATTTGCACGACACCGCCAGCAGTGTTCCAACTTCTCCAGAGCTGCCGCCTGTCGAGGATAACGACGCATTCTTTGACAACTTGGGCAACGAGCCCGTCCAAAAGGCTCCGTCTCCCAAGCCCTCACCGAAGAAGATCCCGCCGCCAAAGAAAGTCCCGGCGCCAAATGCTCCGGCTCCAACTGCCGCGGATTTCGAGATTCAACGCGCGTTGATTGTCGGAGATTACAAGGCGGCGGTGGCGGCGTGCGAGAAGGCTGAGCGATACGCCGACGCCCTCATCCTCGCCGCTGCAGGTGGCCCAGAATTGTGGGCCGAAACTCAAGCGGCGCACATCGCACGAGTTCCGAGACCGTATATGCAAGTTGCTGCTGCGGTAGTGGGTAAGAACTTGACGAACCTCGTCAAGGCGCGCCCAGTCTCCGCGTGGAAGGAAACGTTGGCGTTGCTCTGCACGTACGCTCCGGGAGAGGAATGGGGTCCGCTCGCCGAAGTTCTCGCTGAGAGCTTAGCGAACAGCGGCGATCACAAGGCTGCGATGTTGTGTTACATCTGCGCCGGCAACGTTGACGCTGCCATCAAGTACTGGTTGGCTTTGTTGCCTTCGAGAAACTTTTCTCCAAAGGATTTGTACTCCGTCGTTGAAAAGGCGGTGATGATGACGAGAGCCGCCGGTCAATCCGAATCGACCCAAGGTTTCACCTCGCTGATCACCAACTACGCCGAGATGTTGTCGTCGCAGGGTGAGCTCGAAAGCGCCCTCGATTACTTAGGCATGGTTCCCGGTACCCCGGGAGAGGAGGTGAACGTGTTGCGCAATAGAATTATTCGAAGCGGAATTTCGACAAAAGCTACGACGAGCGCTCCGACGCCGTCTCCAGTCCGAGCTCCGGCTCCGACGACGCCTGCGTACGGTTCTTCGTCTCCGTATCAATCCGCTTCGCCGCAGCAGCAGACTCAAGCGTCGTCGTACGGAGCGTACTCGGCACCACCGCCGCCACAATCGGCTCCAGTGCCGCAACGTCCGCCACAGCAGACGCCGATGATTCCTTCGGCGTATGCGCCGCATACTGACACGCACTCGGCGTACGGAGCGTCATCCTCCGCGCCTGCGTACGGAGGCATGCCGTCAGCGTACGGTGTGGCGCCGACCCCGGCTCCCGCGCCGGTACCGCAGCAACCCAAGGCGCCGCCGGGTCCTCCCCCGAGGCAAACGCCGTACGACAGCGCGCCGGTGGAGAGCGCATACTCAAACCAAGGCGCTTACGGCGCTGTCCCCGCGCAACCGAGCCAGACGGCGGTTCCCCCGTCCATGACGGCTGCGTATAACGTCGCCGCGCAGGTTGCTGCGGGTAACATGGGAGCTCCGCCGCCGACGCAGCCTGCATACGGAGCGTCGGCGTCTGCCATGGCGCCGCCGCCGACGCAAATGGCTCCGGTGATGCCCGCCATGATGGTGCCGTCTCCCATGCAAATGCAACCAGGCGCGGCACCGGGAATCCAGGCGAGCCAACCGCAACAGCGAGCTCCGCCCCCGCCGCCGGCGAGCGTGGTCCCGACGGCGTCGTTTGACCCGACGCCGACGGCACCTCCTCCATCCATTCCAAAGCAGCCGGTGGCGCAACCGGCGTACGCAGCCGCACCACCCGCTAGCCAATCGGCGTACGCCGCCGTGCCTCCGCCAGGGACGCAATCCGCATACGGTGCCCCGCCGCCGGCTTCGGCTGGTCCGCCACCGCCGATGCAGGCTCAGCCAATGCAGCCGCAAGCGCAACAGCAAGCGCAGCAACAGCAAGCACCGCCGCCGCCGCCCGCCGCACCGGTTAAGCCTCAACCTCCCGCCAATTGCTCCATGGAGACCGTGGACACGTCAAAGGTCTCTCCGGATTGCGCCAGGATCGTCCATTCCCTCCGAGCGCTCTACGACGCTTGCGTCGCCGCCGCCGCGTCTCAACCCGCCAAGCGCAAAGAAATGGAGGACAGCTCCAAGCGTCTGGGCGTCCTCCTGTGGAAGCTCGCCAACGGCGACGTCTCTCCTTCCGTCATCGCCAAGCTCGAAACTCTCGCCCAGGCTCTCGATGTCGCCGACTTTGCTGCCGCACAGAGCGCGCAAATGGCGCTCACGACGGCGGATTGGGACGAGTGCAGCGGTTGGCTCAACGCGTGCAAGCGTCTCACGAAATTCCGAGCGACTCTGCCGTGACCCACGACATTGTAAAACGAATACACCCACTAAACATGGCGTTAGTGCCATTCATCACCCGTTCCCGCGCGAGACGAATTTCGTGCGTTCTCAGCGCGTGTCCCGCGCTTCCGCGAACAAAAGCGTCCACGGTAAATTTCAATACCCTCTTCCTCTGGAGAAGATCTCAAAATCGACCAAACGCTCCAGTTCCCGACGCGACGCGCTCGAACCCGTGGACGAAACCATGCCGCCGGCGGACGAAGACGTGGACGAAGAAGCGCTCCTTTACGGTGATGTCGGTGCGTGTGACGGAACGCGAACGAACGAACGAACGAACGAACGCGAATGAATCGAGTGCGAATCAATGGGAACGAGTGACTGACGATTACGAGCGCAGACGACGACGTTCCCGCGACGAAACCCGTCGCGACGACGACGACGACGCGAACGGTGACGCGACCGACGGTGAACGTCGCTACGGCTCCACCGCGCTCGGCATCTCCGGCGACGACGACGACGGCGGGTGAGGACCCCAGCGACGGGAGACCGACGGCGGTGTACGTGGCTTCGTTGACGTGGTGGACCACAGACGCGGAGTTGGAAACCATCCTGAGCGAGTTTGGACGGGTGAAATCCCTGACTTTTTTCGCGGATAAAGCGACGGGGAAGAGTAAAGGGTGTTGTGCGGTGGAATTCGCGACGGCGGACGCGGCGATGGGGTGTAAAGAGAAGCTTCACGGGAGGACGATTAACGGCAAGGCGTGCGTCGTGACGTACGCGGAAATCCCGAAACAACAAGCCGCCGCCGTCGTCACGAACCCGAACGCGCCGTTACCCCCGCCTCCGGACACGGCGTGGAAGGGACCGATTCCTCCGGATAAGCCCGGGTACGGGGGTGTGCCGTTCCCGCCGGGACATCCGCATTATCAACAGCAACAAGTGCGAATGATGCAACAAATGTCGAGACAAATGGGCGGTCGCGGATCCCCGAGCGGTGGTCCGCCGCCCCCGCCGGTTCCGCCCCCAGGTCTCGCCCCGGGTGCGAAACGCGCGAGGAACGATTAAACGACGACGAACGAAAAACAAGGAGAGAGCGAGAGTGGCGAGTAGAAACAGTGTAATAGAGATTTGACTTTGAAGAACTTAAGCTCTGACGAGCGCGTTCGATCCACTCGAATCCTTCACACCTCGACGCGTATCGCATCCACACCCATCGGATCGATCGCACCGAATCGTCTTCCGTCTCTGTCGTTTCCTTCGGCATCGTCATGCCCACCGATGACGCCACCGACCCGTCGTCGCGAAGACGCACAGAGGAAAGCACCGATGCGGGTGCGAACGACGGCGGTGGTACTGGACTCGTTGGATTCGCCGCGAGTTCCACCGTTGAGCGCGTCGACGCGGCGTTTAAAGCCTCCACGGTGGGTCTGATGACGAGAGAAGATTTCGTGCGTCGTCAAGAGGAGATCGAGGACGGGTTGGCGCGGGAAAAGGCGGAGAAGGAGGAGAGAGAACGAAAGGCTTTGGAGGACAAGGAGAAGCGGCGCAAACGTAAACGCGCGGCCAAGGCGTCGCACAAGTTGTCTTTCGATGACGACGAGGCGGAGGAGGGAGGCGACGGAGAAGAAAATGATGATAGAAATATAAAATCATCCACGAAGAGCGGGTTCGGGCTAGGTAAAGACCCGACGGTGGACACCGGGTTTCTACCGGATAAAGCGAGAGAAGAAGCGGAACTCGCCGAGCGGGCGCAAATCGAAGCCGAGTACCTCGAGCGTTCACGAAAAGAAAAGTCTGACCCTCTCGTCGTGACGTATTCGTTTTACGACGGCGGTCGTCGAGCCGGTGGAAAGATTTCTCTCGTCAAAGGCGACACCGTGGAGACGTTTCTGAGCAAGTGCCGAACGGAACTCCTCGCCGAGGGCGGAACGGTCAACAGAGACCTGCGTCACTGCGACGTCCCCGGCATGATGTACATCAAAGAGGATCTCATTCTCCCTCACGACATTACGTTTTACGATCTCATAGCCTCCAAGGCGCGCGGGAAATCCGGTCCTTTGTTTCGATTCGACGTCAAGGACGACGTCAGGCTCGCCGGCGACGCCCGCGTCGAGCGCGAGGACTCCCATCCGGGCAAGGTGATCCTTCGTTCGTGGTACGATAAAAACAGAGCCATGTTCCCGGCCAATCGTTGGGAACCGTACGTTCCGGGTCGAAACTACGCCGAGGACGGGTACAGGATCAAGTAGTCCTCTCC
>Ga0255774_10004041_pt1 | contig 10557 bp, 6 predicted proteins | sample 101ome_17_FD_179972 | JGI IMG/M metagenome (GOLD analysis project Ga0255774, IMG submission 179972) | Coastal salt marsh microbial communities from the Groves Creek Marsh, Skidaway Island, Georgia - 101407AT metaG (version 2) | ecosystem: Environmental > Aquatic > Marine > Intertidal zone > Salt...
ACCCGCGCGCGTCCAACATCGTCGCGACCGCGACCGTCGTCGTCGTCCGCGCGACGCGACGCGAGATTGGACGACGCGCGGATGACGACTTGTCGTCCCCGCGCGCGATGAATCGATGAATCGTCCCGTGACGTCCCTTTTTATCGCTCGCATACATCGTATTTAATGTATATTAAAGACAATCTAAATATATAAAGTCCCAACAGGGACCACGCCACGCGGACGAGACCGTTGCCCGATACTCGATACCGTCCGTGTCACTGTTTACCCATACGAGATACCACGAATAGGGTATAGGTCACGTCATATTCGTGAGGGTGTGGGCGACGGAGAATATTCTCCGCTGGAGCACGTGTGCGCGTCGGCGACGTCGTGCACGTCACACGCGCGCGCGTCGAAGGACCGTTCGACGCCGAAAGACGCGTGGATAACCGTCGACGTCGTTCCATCGCGCACGGCGCGTGAAGTCGACGCGTGCGGTGACGTGCGTGTTCGCGTGGGCGTGACGAATCGAAACGTCGCGAAGCGATCGCGAAGGGTGCATCGATCGACGACGCGTAGCGACGAGACGCAGAGGCGACGAGCGCGGAGGCGGTGTGGACGCGCGTGATGACCGAGGGGGGTGCGTGCGTCGACGACGGCTCGCGCGAGGCGCGGGAGAAAGTCGAGATGGATCCGAGAGACGCCGCGGGCGACGCGGAAGAGTATATACCCGCCGAGAACGCGAGCGAGGCGGGACGTCGACGACGACGAACGCTGTGGATCGGTGAATTGGCGTACTGGATGGATGAAGCGTACGTGTGTTATGCGTTTTCGTCGGTGTATAAGACGATCTCGCACGTGAAGATTATCAGAAATCGACAAACCGGGTTGAATGAGGGATACGGTTTCGTGGAGTTCGTCACCGAGCGAGACGCCGAGTTCGCGTTGGCGACGTTTCCGGGACACTTGATGCCGGGGACGATGCACGCGTTCGTGTTGAACTGGGCGTTGATCAAACCACCGTCGATGCGACAAGAAGAGGAGCAGGAGCAGGAGGATGCCGAAGAGGAGGAGAATCCAGACGACGACGAGGAGGCGGCGGCGGGCGAGACGGCGCCGACGCTCAAGTCTGCGACGAGTTCGCGCACCGTGCTCGCGCCGGTGAGCGAGTCAGGCTCGGACGCATCCGCGGATACGTCCATGGACGACACCCATCAAGGCGAAGAGGAGAGCAAAGGCGCCGAATACAGCGTCTTCGTGGGCGATCTCGGCCAAGACGTCACCGAAGAGGTGCTCACCGAACTCTTCAAGACCAAGTGTTCCACGGCGTGTAACGCTCGCATAGTCGTCGATTTGAAGACGCTCAAGAGCAAAGGATACGGATTCATCGATTTTAAGACGGAGGAAGACTACAACGTGGCGATGGAGGAGCTGCCGGGCACGCGCGTGGGCGCGTCCAAGCGTCCCATTCGCATCTCCAACGCCGTCGAACGTCGCACCGACACCTTCGGTGGCATCGGCGACGCGCCGCACGATTTTGAAGATCTGGACCCGACGAACACGACCATCTTCATCGGGAATCTCGACGTGACCGTCTCGGGCGACGAGCTTCGCGCCGTGTTCGAACGTTTCGGCGACGTCGCCTACGTCAAGGTGACGCCGAAGAAGGGATGCGCGTTCGTTCATTTCTACAGGCGACCGCAGGCCAAGGCGGCGATGGACGCGGTGCACGGGATGAAATTGGGTGCGAAACACGTGCGTCTGTCGTGGGGTCGACACAACACCACCAAGTGTGCGATCAGTTCCATGCTCAACGGCGGTCAGTTTCCGCAATACTTGCCGTCGCCGATGGCGGTGCCCCCGCAACCCATGTACGTGCCGACGCCGCACATGGTACCGTCCGTGTTCACGGGCATGCGCATGCCGATGACGTCGGCGGCGTCCATGTATTCCATGTACGGGGGCATGCACGTCATGCCGCCGCCGCCTCCGGTCCCGCTCGTCGCGCCCGAGTCGTGAGGACACGCATCGAGCTCGTCGTCGTCACGTGTAGAATTTCCGTGTAAGAATTACATTTTCGCTATCATGAAACGCGTCCAAGGTACCCGCACCACCGACGAGCGCGCGCATCGCGAGAAGACGCGCTGCGGCGCGCCTTTGGTTGTCGGCAATCGATCGCCGACCGCTCTACGGCACCTGGGACACTACCCACGCGGTCGTCGCCAACACGGCGACGACGACGAACGCTAAGAATCCCTTCGCGGCGACGTCGGCGTCCACGTTATCGACGTCGACGTACCCGCGATCGACGTACGTACCCTCCACGTCCACCGACTCGCCGAAGAATCCCGACTTGGTCCCGCCCACCTTGCGTCGAAGCGCCCCGTACTGTTCCGTGCTCATCTTATCCCCCTTTTTCATCCGAGACGCCGCTCGCAACAACCCTCTGTCCTCTTTGATGTCCTCTTGAAAATCCAACGCGCGCGTCACCGAGAACAACGCCGACGCCAACGGGCCCTTCTCCTGCGCTTCGAATTTCGCCTTGCTCAGCGCGCGCTGCTTCCGAATCCGCGCGTACGCGTCCGACATCGTCTCCTGCGGCACGTACTCGACGTCTCGCGTCTTGGTCGGCGCCGCGCCGGCGGTTTTGTTCCCTCCGAACGAAAAGAGAGACTTTTTGGGCGGAGGCGGCGGTGGCGCCTCGGGCGCTTTACGCTTGAAGAAGGCGCGCGTCGTCGTCGACGCGCGTCTCGCGCGAGGCGCGGCGACGCGCGTTTGCGCGCGCGTCGTCGTCGTGGGGAGCGTGGGGGCGGCGAACATGTCGCGGGAGGCGTGACGCGTCGAATGATGACGCGTGACGTCACGCCTCGGGACAGTTTTGGATAGAGCATCCCGAGGACGAACCGCGGGGGTTGTGGAGACGTCTCGATGCGTGATAACGCGCGTAAAAGCGTCGCCAAAAGAACAAACACAACGCGTATGTACTTTTACAACTCAATCGCGCCGTTCGAGGGACGCGACGGCGGTGGATTCGTCGGCGGTCGCGCGCGCGCGGGAAGAAATAACGTGCGTCCCGGTCGCCTCGTGCGCGTAGCCCAACGTGGACGCGTACGATCCGTTCGTTTCGTCGGCCGTGACGGTGAACCAGATGCCCGCGGGAAGCGCGATGGCGTTCGGTGGAAGGGTGAACGCGGCATCGACGCGCGCGACGACGTCGGCGGCGTCCGGCGGGTACTCGGCGAATTTTGCCACCGCGCTGTTCCCGCCGCACGACGACGCTAGGGATCCACCGTCGCAGAACGGTTCGTCCAACGCTTCTCTCCAGATTCGCACCACCCCGAATCCATCCGCGCGGTGTTTCATGCGCACGCGAATCGGCGCCGGCGTCGCGTCGGCGACGACGACGCAGTGCGTCACCGTCTCCGCCCCCTTTTCATCCTCGTAACACGCGCTGTAGCCACCCCACGCCTCGGTCGACGCCGACGCGACGACGATGGTGTCTCGCTCGTAACTTTCCACCGTGCTCGCGTCCGCTTCGCACCCGACGACGGGGACGAACCGCGCGTCCTTGACGTACAGCGTCCCGTCGTCGCGCGTCGTCGTCGAGCACTGACTCTGCCAATCCTTCACCTCCATCCCCCACTCGCGAAACGCGTCGGGAATCAGGTGCGAGGGTAAACTCGAGGCGTCCCCCGTGAGTGGATCGAACGAGGCGCAGTGTCCGATCCATTCACCGGCGACGGCGTCCGCGAAGGATGATTCCGATGACTTGTGGCCGAGCGCGCGCGTTCGGGACGACGCGCGCGTCGCGTCGACGCGTCGCGCGTTCGGGACGCGCGGACGCGTCGTCATCGTCATCATCGACGACGCGCGCGTCGTGCAGCGCGCGAGATGGATGGACATAACGACTGAATGAGCGCGCGAGTGTCGCAGTGCGGGACGAGCTCGACGAGCTCGACGAAGGAAGAAACGTGCGACCATCGCTCTCGCGCTACGAATGACTTGCTAAACTACTATCGCGCGATGGATTTGATGTTTGCGAAGACGGTGCCGGCGCGGAGGGCGCGGGCGGCGGTCTCGGCGCGACGGGCGAGTCGAATCTCGCCCGCGGCGGCGCACCTGTCGCGAAGCGCCGAGGCGAACGCGGCGAGCTCGATGGAATCCGCGTCTTGGTCGGCGTCGTGCGTCGTGGTATCGGCGACAATGGCGGAGAAACGAATGGCACCGCGCATGGCGAGGGCGTATCCGAGACGACCGACGCGCTTATCGGCGTCGTCGATGAGGTGGAGGAAGGATTCCGCCGCGATGGATCGCCGCGGAAGTTTGGCGAGCGCCTCGGCAAAGACGAGCTCGACGCGTCTCTGCGCGAACGGACTCTCCGGGAACTCGCGGAGAGACGCGAGCCAGAGTTCGCTGGCGAACATGTCGTCGTACACCCCGCGCCAGGGGTCTCGAGCGTCCGGTGGGGCGAGCGCGGAGAGAAGTTCCAACGCGGGCGCCGCCGCGGTGAAGACGGCGACGAGTGTCGACGTCAAACCGTCGCACACCTCGTCGCGAGAGATTCCCCACCCCTCCTCCGCCGTCTTTGCCTTGGTCGTTTTCGAGAGCGCGTTTTGAGGCGCCGCCAAGAGCAATTTCACGAAAGATCGCGAAAGTTGTCCGAGCTTCGCCTGAAGCGCCTCGCCCGGACGCGACGCCGGAATCGTCTTCTCCACGTGGACCGACGGCTTTTTCCGACTCGTCTGCGCGCGACTAAACTTTGCGTCTTGATCGAGCACTTTACGAACGCACTCAACGATGCTCTGAATGCCCTTGACGAGCGTCGCCGCGTCCGGGTGACGCTCGGCGAGCGTCTTCAGGGACGCGCACTCGGCGAGAAGAACGCCGGCAGGCCACTTCGACGCGGCGGATAACGCCGACGCGATGGCCGACGCGGCGATGCTCGCGTACTCGGCGTCGCGCTTTGACGCCTTCGCCTCGTGCGAGGACTCCTCCCGAGGCGCGCTCAGGGTCTCTTTCGCCTCCACGAGCGCCGTTTTGAGAAGTCGTCTCGCCGCGCTGGCGACGCGCGCGTGGAGCTCAAACGGCAAATTCCTCCGCACACGATCCGCCGCCGCGAACGCCGCCGCGTCCGCCGCGACGCCGCACGCCGTCTGCGTCGCCGCCGTTGATCCAGCGCTCGCGCTCGAGCCTCGGCTCGTCGACGCGCCGGAGAGCGCGGCGACGGCGGCGGCGGCGCGTGTCCCCGCGTCGTCCGACGCCGCGCGCGCCACCGACGCGATGACGTCTCTCGTCGCCGACATCGCCGAGCGCTCCACCGCGCGCTCGAACTCTGGCGTCCACGCCTCTTCGATCACCGCGCCGGAGTGCGGGACGAAACTCACGCCGTTCGCCGTCGCTGTCTCGGCGTATTTCATCGCCGCGTGTCTCGCGGCGGCGGTCACCGCCGGTTCGGCGCTCGCCGTCGCCGTCGCCGTCACGGCAGCCGTCGCATCGTCCACGGCCGCCAACGTCGCGGCGTCCACGGCGAAATCGACGAGTCGACGCAAACCTGGAACTGTCTGAAGAAACGCGCGCTGCAGCGCGTGTTTAATCTCCGTGGATGACGACTTGGAATCCATCGAGGGCGCCGTCTTGAGGAGATTTTCCGTCGACGTCGGCGACGTGACGCCAAACGTCGGCGACACGACGTTCTTCGTCTCGAACGCGCCTCCAAACTCGATCGATGCGCTGCGCGCGAGAGATGTCGGATCGATGCGCTGCGCCTGCGCTTGCATGCGTCGAGGCGCGTTGGCGGGTTGCGAGGGCGTCTTCATCGTCGGTTCCGTCTCCGTCGAGCGTTCCGTCTCCTCGGCGAGCGCGCGCGCGAGGGCCGCCGTCTGTCGCATCGTCTTAAGCGCGCGATCGACGCTCGGGCACACAGTCTCAACGTAGCGACGATCGACGCCGACTCGACTGAGATCCGGGGCGACGTCGGCGTCGATTCTCGAATCCGAGTCGGAAGGCGAATCCGGCGCCTCGGCGGCGTTCGCCGTGGCGCTCGCGTTCGCGGACGCCGAGGGCACCCAATCTTCGCCCCACGTCGCGACGTCCAGAGGATCACCGATGGCGACCAACGTCTCTTTGCTCGTCGTCGGGAGACACTCGACCGCTGCGAGCGGCGGCGGCGGTAACGGTATGACGCCGTGCGCGTTCCAATTCGCGGCTTGCGGCGTCGTCGCGGGCGCGCGCACCGCTAACCCGTTCGCCAGAATCGATCGCAGACACATGCGCGGAGCGTTATACTCGGCGTCCGCGACAGAAGGATCGAGATTGGGCGACGATGCGATCGCGCGTAGGTACGCCAACGCCTCGGCGTAGTGCGGCACGTCCAATGCCTCGGAATCCCACGGTAGAAACCGTAAAAAGGCGAGCACCCACGGCGCGCTCACGACCAAATCGCCTCGTCGTCGAGCGCGTCGCAGCGCGCCGATGAGATCGATTCCGTGAATGGGCGCGCTCCCCTCGGACGCCGGCGTCGACGACGTCGATCCCGACGCGAATCCAAACGTCAGCAACCCGAGAAAGGATCCCATGGCGCGCGCGGCGAGCATGCGCTCCGTCTGACCGGCGTTCGACGCGTTCGCCGACGCGACGCGCGCGTCGGACGACGTCGCCGACGCGTTTGGGTCGAGCACGTGGAGTGCGGCGACAAGCGAACGCTGGAGCGCGACGCAAAACTTGTGCGAATCCGTCGTCTCGATGAAGCGCGCGAACGGTTGTTGCGCCGCCGGAAACAAGCACAAGAACGACGGCCATGCGTTCGCGGCGTCGCCGCTGAAGCCACCCGCGTTCTGCCCGGACCCATTGATGATGCGTTCGTGTCCACCGCCTCGACCGCCCGCACCTCGTCCGCGGCCTCTACCGCCGCGCCCGTCCGCGCGTGGTCCGCCGACGCCTCGACCGCCTTGCGGATGCAGCGGCGCCGCGCCCGCGCCGACGATGCGTTCGTGTAATCGCGACAGACGCGCCGGGGTGATGCTCTTCCCGAGCTCTTCGTCCAGTTCACCCACCGCGCTGCTCTGGGACAGACGCGCGACGAAGAGATCGGCCAGCCATCGAACGTTCGACGGGTGCGTGTTGGCCAAGAGGGCGCGAGCGCGATTCGCCACCGACGCGTCTTGCCCCAAACCCACCGTTCGACTCGACGACGATCGCAAAAGCGCGTAAAACGCATCTCTCGTTCGCTCTCTGTTGTGTTCTATCGCCTGTTGCTCGCTTATGGGGATCACACGCCCCGATTGCGACGCTGATCGACTCGCGCCGCCCTCGCTCGCCTTGGCCAACGCGTCGAGTAAATCGAATCCGTACAGCGTGTTCCCGAGCCGTCCCTCGAGTTGATACGCCCGCTCGCAATTATCCGAACGCACGCGCATCGCGCCTAGCTCGCGCACGAGCTTCGCGTGCAGCGTCGGCGCGTGCGCGACGACAACCTTTGACTCGACCAACGTCTCGAGCGCGCTCTCGCCCAGAGCGCACGCCAACGTCGGCACGAGTGAGAGCACCTCACACGCGTACGCGCGCGCCTCTCGACCCGTTCGAACGCACAATCCCAAGGCATCACCATCGGTCGTCTCCACGACCACGTCCGCCGGCGCGCTCAAGAGCTGTAAAAGCATCGCGAATTCGGGCGCTTGATCGAGGGGAAATCCGCCGCGAAGCGCCGCCGCGTGCAACTCGGCCAAACGCGCCAACGACGGCGATAACCGTATCGGTTCCACCGTCCGCGGTTCCGTCACGTATAAACGATCGAGCGCCAACGGCGTCGACGCCGTCGACGCCGACGCGCGTTTCATCGTCGACGCGGGCGACGCGAACGCTCCGCCGCCGCCGCCGCCGCCCGCCGACGTCAACGCGAACGACGCGTTCGTCCCATCCATCGTCTCCGCCGGTCTCGACACCATCGTCGGCGCGATCCGCCTCGTCGCCCCGTTTGATTGCACGCGCGAGACACCGAATCCGCTCGCGGTCGCGGTCGCGGTCGCGCTCGAGCGCGTCTCCTCCGTCGGCGTCGGCGTCGGCGCCACGCGTCTCGGTCGTCCCGGCTCCGTCGTCTCCGAGGACGACCCATCCAGCGCCATCGCCAGGTTCCGTCTCGCCCCCGACGCGAGCGCGGGAAATTCACCCTCATCCGCGATCGATAACCTGCTCGTCGTCTTGGCGTGTTTACACGCGACGTCGACGGATTTCGTCGCCGCGTCTCCGTCCCGCGTCGTCCCGCTCGGCGGTTTCCCCATCCTCGTGCTCGCTCGTTCGAGCGCCACCACGCGCGCGCGCGCTCCAGACGTCGCCTCTCTCGCGCACGTCAGCGTCGCGCGCGCGATGACGGCCCGCGCGCGTCGTCGAGACGACGATTCATCGTCGTCACCCCGCATCCTCATCGTCATCAGCGCGAGCATCTCGTGCACCGCCGACGACGTGGACGTCGTCGCCTCGGTGCACGCGCGCGCGACGCGCGTCGCATCGATCGCGTCGACGTCCATGACGTCCGCGCGCGACGTTCTCGCGCGAGTCGGCGCGTGACGAGACGGTGTACGTGACGATGAATGTCGTTGGATGTTTTTTCAATCTTTTCGACGTCGACGCGGCGAAAAGGTCGTTCGCGGTGATTGAAAGATCAATACGTCCCGCGTGATGATGATTACAAGTCCAATCGGACGGCTATCGGACAGTGGTCGCTTCCGAGCACGTCCGGAAGCGTCCACGCGTCGAGTATGCGGTCGCGCGTCGACGCGCTCGCCAAGACGTAATCGAGGCGCCACCCTCGATTTTTTTCCCGCGCGCCGCCCCTGTACGACCAATACGTGAACGCGCGCGCGTCCGGACCTTTAAACTCGCGAAACGTGTCTACGAGATCGCACTCGGATAAGAGGGCGGTCATGCACGCGCGCTCGCGCGGGGTAAACCCGGCAGATTTTGCGTTTTCCTTGTGCCGTCCCCATAAATCGACGTCTTCGTGCGCGACGTTTAAATCACCGCAATAAATCACCGGTTTCCCTCGCGAACGGAGCGAGAGAAGATGCGCCCGCATCGCGCGTTCCCATACGTCGACTCTATCGTCGAGACGCTTCAAATCCGCGCCGGAATTCGGGACGTACGCGTTGACGACGACGCACGCGTCGAGCTCCGTCGTCAACACGCGACCCTCCGCGTCGAACGCGCCGGCGCCGATGCTCGTCGCCTCGATCGTCGCCGCCGCACCGTCTCGCACGAACACCGCGACACCGCTGTATCCTTTCCGCGCCGCACTCGTCGCGTACGCGCGCTGGGCGTACCCGGTTAAAAACGTCGCGTCGCCGAGCGCGTCTTCGCCGTCGACGCCGAGCTTCGTCTCTTGAAGCACCAAGACGTCCGCGTTCGCGCGGTTCGCGACGTCGTCGAGCGCGCGAGGGTTCTTCTTGAGCAACGCGCGAAGACCGTTGACGTTCCACGAGGCGACGGTGAAACCCGACGACGACGTCGACGATGGCGCCGACGTCGACGCCGACGCCGACGATGACGCGCGCGTCGGGACGCGCGCCGGGACGCGCGCCGGGACGCGCGCCGGGACGCGCGAGACGATGGACGAGGATATCGTCGTCGCGCGCACCGCGGCGTAGCGCATCGTCGTCGTCGCCATCGATCGGCGCGCGCGTCGATGACGATTCCGACGAGTCTCGTTCGTTCGATCGGTGCGCGAACGATTGTGATTGCATTGAATTGAAATTGAATTCATCGTCGCCTCCTCGCGCCGAGGGACGACGCCTCGAGGTCGTCTCCTCTCGTCGGACGACGGAGGATAAAAAATCGCGTCGCGCGACGTCGCGGACGCGGACCCGCGTCCGCGCGCGCTCTCGTCACTCGCGCACCGCACGTCCGTCCCGCACTCGCACCTCCCTGTTGACGACGCGCTCGCGGGTCGCGCCTCGCGCGCCGGCGGCCCGACGCGCGCGCGTCTCGCGCGGGCGAGACGCGGCGTCGTCGCGCGTACGACGACGCGGTCGGGCGACCGTCGTCGCGCGCGGCGCGACCCGCGAGTCGTCTCTCTCTCCTCTCGTCGCTTCGTCTCGCGCCGTCCGTCCGTCCGTCGTCTCGCGCGCGCGTCCGCCCGACGCGTCGACGAGTCTCGATCGGCGCACCGCGTCGTGCGTACGCTCGATGGCGTCGCGCCGCGGGCGCGCGTCGAGTCGTCGACCCGCGTCGACCGAGTCGAACGCGCGCGCGACCGGGTCGGTCGGTCGGTCGGTCCGTCTTCATATATTCATTCACACATGCATCTCTCTTCTCCGTACGGCACGGCGTCCGCGTGCGCGCGCTCGAACGCCCCGCGTCGCCGCGCGCCGACGACGATTGACTCGATCGCATCCCCATCCATCCCGATCGACCGACGCCTCCATCGCGCCTCCATCGCTCGAGCCCCCGACCCCGTCTGGGGGGCGGGGACTCGAACCGGCACGCATCATCGAGTCATCGGTCATCCATCACCGCGTCACCCCCCCCCGCGTCACCCCAAGCGTCCTCGCCGTCGACCAATCGCGCGATCGAAACGAACGGTTT
>Ga0255774_10004050_pt1 | contig 10540 bp, 7 predicted proteins | sample 101ome_17_FD_179972 | JGI IMG/M metagenome (GOLD analysis project Ga0255774, IMG submission 179972) | Coastal salt marsh microbial communities from the Groves Creek Marsh, Skidaway Island, Georgia - 101407AT metaG (version 2) | ecosystem: Environmental > Aquatic > Marine > Intertidal zone > Salt...
TGATACGAAGCAAGTACCAACATTGGCTATGATGTGTATAACAACTGTAAGGGCTTTTGTCGTGCAATGGGGCTTCTATGGTTACTTTGCAACACCGTAAGCTTCTTGAACATAAAGAACGTGCTATGTATTTACTTGACACAACGCGCAGTGATATGGTTGATACACCAATTTCCTTATCGTTCTCTATTTTCTTCATGGTTTTGTACTCAGGAGTTATTGCTATATTGAAGGTAGAACTGATATCCCTCCTTTACCATGGACCTTCATTCGCGAGGTTTGATACTTAGGACACTCCTGATATAGTTGGAGATGCAAAGTCCGGTGTACGAACAGTCGTACTGCGGGTTGGTGTACTTTTATTATCATCGTCATAGAACACAGAGAGGCTAAGTGATATTGTAGGTTCAAGCGGTCTTGCGTCTATGCTTGCTCGCACTTTTCCTAGCATACTCAAGGTGCGATTTACATCACTGATATGTATATCTATAACCTTCTCAACAGTGGTGTTTATGTGAGCGTAGCCTACTCGAAAACACCTCTAGTGTCAACGATTCTGGTACGCCAACCAAGTGATTCCTACTTTGTATTTGTTGAATTTCAAAAGTAGATTGTTGGGCATGTGTGTTGTTTTGCACTGGTTGTTGCTCAGTATTTGAAGACAGAGCAAAAATCATCAGCCTCGCTTTACACATTCTACATGCTTATTTGGAAGGTACGCACAAGCAAAGTTCACACTCACAAGCCACCCCTTACCTGTACTAGTTGTTCTATTTCGAGTATCTGCTATTCCCGTTCTTTTAGTAGTCGAATGATGCAAACTATCACTTTGTAATATTTTCGTCGTTCCGTGTCGGAACCTTTAAAATGAAGAACTTTTATGACCTATTTCTTACAAGCCTATTTGAGACTAGCCTCTCGCCCAGAAGCTGGGACATGGTCAACATTTTTCGAAATACTAACCGGCTACTTCGCGGCAGAAAGACCGGCAACGCCCGCAGCAATGCGTTCTTCACGGCGCGCAATCTTCCGCGTTCTAACAGCCTTGTTCTTAGCTCTTCTAGCTTCGAATTGGTCCGCCAAAGACTTTTCTCTGGCCTTCTCAGCCTTTGCCTTGTGAATGGCCTCCATCAACACCCGCTTGTTCTTAAATACGTTACCTTTGCACTTGAGATACATCGAGTGGTACATGTGTTTATCAATTTTTTTCGCATCGCGATATTTCGACAAAAGTCGTCTCAGCACACGGTGGCGACGGAGCCAGAGTACCTTAGTTGGAAGTCTCGCCTCCCTCGTACCACGCCTTTTACCATAACCGGTATGACGACCAAGACGCTTGGCGGCTTGTTCCCGCGTCGTGCGAGCTCGTGAATGGATCTAGTATAACGGATACAAATTCTGGTTAGTCTCCAACTTGCCGCTTTAAAGCGCAGGTTGACGATGCAAAAGTCACTTACCTTGGTAGGCTTGCGGATCACGAAGCCATCCTTTACAAGCTTCCGGATGTTTTGACGCGAGTTGGCGGATGCGATTTCATTTATCTATGTTTCGAAAAACCAATGTTAGTTGCGATCTATCATCGAGACGCGACTCATTCGCACGCCCAATACCGGAGGTGAGCAAGACGGCGCGCCCCTATCGGATCACTCGCTCCACGTACCTCGTTCGGATCCATCCATATCTTACGAGCTCCGCAGTTTAACACAGATGCAGCTAGACGTTTTTGAAGCTTCAATGACACCATGCTCAATTTTCGATCTCGCGTTCGTGTCGCGACGTACAGTGCTGGGCGGAGCCGCCAACCTCGAGGATTACTAGGGCTTCAGCGGCGCTGGGTTTTTCACGCGACATTTTTGTGATTTCCGTAGTTCTTACAAAATTACAAAATATCGTACTGTGATCAATAATATTCTATGATTCGACTACAGTGACTACATTGTATAAATCTCTCAGTATATGCCGACGTGTTCAAGTATCTTGACTTTTTTAAAAGGAGAATTTCTGGCAAGGAGCTAAACAAAAGGGTGAGTCGGAAACAAGTACGAAAGCGTGAAGGTCCAACGGGCGCGCGACGCTTCGAATCGGTGACGATGAATCAGTTGACGCCATATAAGGTCTGAGCGCCTCCACCGGTCTGACCGAACGACCCTCTGCACATCCGAGTCACGCCTTGCATCAGTATGACGAATAGTCAAGGTGCGGGTAGTTCTCAAGTGCCGATACTCGATAGTCGATTAGCTACCGTCCTCGAATCACTTAGGCTTCGCCCTCTTTTCCCACTGCAGCAGCACTGTTTGCAGCATGTCTCTTCTGGTGGTGGAGAACGTGACTTGTGTGTGACTGCTCCAACTGGGAGTGGCAAAACACTTGCATATCTATTACTACTTATGCATGAACTTTCAAAAAAGGCCGCAAAACACAATACAGTGGCTGTAGTCATTCTCCCAAACTTGGATCTTGCTATACAGGTGTGTAAAATGGCCAACCACTTTTGTTGCGGCATACGTGTACAGGTCCGTGTATCAGCTGGGAAATATATCAAACAAAAACGTTTCAGATCGATGCGCTCGCGCACATCGCAGTGCAGCACAGCCTACTTTCGAAGGACCTCACGTGATCGAAGAAGATTGTCCATATTACTGAAAGAAAAAACAGAGACAGCTCAAATTCTCATCTCAACACCAGGCAGACTTACCACGGGCCAAACAAGGATCCTCCGAGGCGCACAAATCATTATAGTTGATGAAGCTGACAAAATATTGTATCAGTCTCATCAAAATTGGCTAGAAATATTGAACAAAGAGGTGCATCGACGCAGAACATGTTTCGGTCGCAGCACTGTTGGTGAACGAATTGGAAAAGCACGTTTGCAGTTTGTACTCTGTTCAGCAACACTAACGCAGTCCAGTGTACACAGTTTCAATATCTTCGCGCCGAAGTTAATCAATTTTCACGATGACAACCGCCCAGAATTACCTGAGATGCTTTCAGAGTATGTGGTTGCTTCGCATACTAATAAACTGCAGTCACTACTTTCATTACTTACGCTATCGCGTGGAAGAAAAATTATCATCTTTTGCGCCTCATCTGAGCGCGCCCATTTGCTTATTCAACAAATTAACGGTCAGAATATGATGTCATGCTACGAGTATAGTGGTATAGTACCACAACAGAGACGAACGGAAGTACTCCTTCACTTCCAGAAGTGTGACGAAGGTGTGTTGATAGCTTCAGATGCCGCTACACGCGGATTGGATATTCAAGGCGTGTCCCTTGTCATCTCTTTTGACGCCCCGGAGTATTTCCAGACGTATTTACACAGAGCGGGAAGAACAGCACGAGCAGGTAGAGCAGGCAAGTGCGTCACACTGTGTTCTTCTACCAGTCAAGTGCGCAAGTTCTCCAGCATGTTGAAACGTCCCCACACGGTGCTGACACTCAACGAGTTGGGTTCTATTTTCGCATGAAGGCGTTGCGAACGCCCGATACTTGTCTTCGAATTAGTCGAGGAGATTGAGGGCTACGTAAGCAAAAGCGGTTGGGGTAAGGTGGATGAGACTGGTGTTAGTTTTTCAAAGTTTGTCTTCCACTATATCATGAAGAATCTGTACGTTTAACGCAGTCTGCGAGCCTCGTTAACGCAGTCTGCGAGCCTCGCGTTCCGATTCCATCAACGTGAGGATATCACCTGTATAACATATTAATGCAAGATGCAGTAAGTTTTCACGACTCTTACCTTCTCGCACTGGTCCTTTCACGTTACGCATAATCTGTCTATTCTGGTCGTCTAAGAACTTAACGCGCACTTGCGTCACCTGTAGTGGTAAATGTTGAAAAGTAATGTTGATTTTCCGAAACAATGTTTATCCTCACCTGTCCGCGAGAACCGGTGCGACCGATAACCTTCATAACGATGGCTCTGTTTGGGAAGTAAGATTAGGGCTTTGCAATGAAAGTAAATACGGCTCAAAGGGGAGTAGGCGAGTACTCACAATTTGATAGCGTCCTGGCAAGCAAGGAAAATATATTCGTTTTGTCAGTACAGAAATTGCCGCCTTGGATGTGTCTCGAGGGACGAATCTTCACAAGCTTGACTTGACGAACCACGTACCATGACGTTTAACGTTTGCTGTAGCGTGTTACTTCACGAACTGCGTTCAGTTTTGATACCGTCGGGATATCGAGCCAATCGACTTTTGTGCTCGAAACTTGCGCGTGTCACGAGGTGCTGCGTCACGGTGTTTGTGAAGAAAGGAAGACGTCTTTCGTGGAACCACGCGCGGCTCTAGTTGCTTTTTTTTACGCGTGCGTCGATAATGTTCAAAGTGGTATACTTTGCCTAACAAAAAGCTATGATAAATATGACATGGGTTGGTATGTGGGACAAAACTTCCTCATGTACGTGGGAAAAACTGGGGGGGTCGCTAAATCGGGGGTGGCTAAATCACACCGGGAAGTAACTTTTTATCATTTTCATATATAGTATTTAATATCCATTGGAACCTATCTAAGTATATAAAAATGCAATTTAATTCAATTACATAGTAGTCTATCTATTCACCCATCATCCATCCAACCCGCTCCGCCGGACCTTGGGTGGATGATTTTCCAATTCAGCGAATGAGCGTTCTCGCGTTAAACTATTGCGTTTGCCAGCGTCGATGCTCGAGCGGGCTGTCCACGACCGGGAGTCTGTATTAACACCGCCCAGTGCCTCGAACCAGAACAGAGAACCGTGGGCCTGAGCGAGAGCTACCTTCTTCACAAGCTGCGTTTCATCCTACATACAAGCAAAAGGAGTTTAGTGCGGTTGTGAACTGCAGAGCGTCTATGTTCACGGAATGAGCAGCAGTATGAGAAGTAGGTGGAAAACTTGTCTTGTGGTGAGCAAAAGGCAGTTGCAGCAACCTCTGCTGAATGCGTTGGACTTGAGCTACAATATTGAGAACATCACGAGTGATTTCATTTGTGGCAATATCAGTATAGTCTACTGTACTCTACGGCAGCATGCGTTCAACAGAAAAATATTAGAAAAACAGTTGGAGCAACTCAACTATGCGTGCGAGCGTCCCCTGAGTGTCGTCGTTTTATGTTTAGTCGACGTTGATGATGGTACACATACATTGACGTCTATAAATAAACTATGTACCGCATCTAATTGTATTTTGTTTTGCGTTCACAGTCTAAGAGAAGCGAGCAGCTATGTCCATGCTCTGTATTCCGCAGCTCAAGGTTACACGAACAACCATTTCACTGACACAGAAGAGCATGAGAAAACGATTACCTCTATTCTCTGCATCTTGAGAGGTATCAACAAAGTAGATGCAAAGTCACTTTGTCAAAGTCACTCTTCATTCGCTGATCTATGTACTTCAATAATTGAGAATTTTTGTGTTTGTCCTGGCATCGGGACAAGTAAACTTTGTGTTTTGAGTAGAGCTATTCGGATGCCGTTCTCCGGTAGGAAATGCTCAACGGCGTGAAACAATATAAAGAAAAGCCACAATGATGTATCTTGTTCCAGAAGTAATATGCAAACCACCGTGGGGAAGTGAACTTCGAAAAACAACAAAATCGCCACACTTCGGTCGAATCACTATGTTGTTATTTGATGGAAAAACAGTGCCTCCACCCGAGTACTCGCCACAGTCGTTCAAAGCAAGTGTTAGAGAAAATTGTCCCTGATCAGTATGCACAGGTAAATACCGCTGTCCAGAACTATAGTCGTACTTGACTACAAAGGCATCATGAACATGCAGAGAAACTCGACCAGCTGGTCCTCTGAATCTTTCCTGTATGAATGGTCCAATGATTTCTTCAAATGCGAGGTTCCATTCGTCTAAGATTTCTGGTACTTCGTGTATTGGTAGATCAGTCGTTGCAACGGATTTGTGGCGGCGCTGATTCCAACCACCTTTGGCTCTACTCGCAAGCTCAGCTTTAGCTACCCAGCCCAAACAAAATTCACAAAGACTTTGGCTTGTGGTTAAATATATTTCATCCGATGCAATAGCTCGAAATGTGATAATACGCGCTTGGAATGTGTTACGTACACACGATCTATATAGTTGATCCTTCATTACTTGTTGTGCCAGCCAATGGTGTGTACTGTCAATGTCGAAAGCATAACCAAATACCTCGTGTGCCAGTTTCCATTGACCTCGATTGAGGAGCACTACTCCGTAAGAATGAAGCACGTCAGCGTCCGTAGGGTCCTGTAAAACCATGCAGTGTAGCAATACCTCTGCCTCTTCGTGACGACCTTGTTCCTGCGCTTGACGGGCAAGTTGTTTCATGTTCTCATACGATACCATGTGGTATTCTTTTCTCTCCCATGAACAGCGAGGACACACACATATTATACCACTCTTTTTCATGATTGCTTCTTCCCTCTCGAATATATTCAAACTAAGAGGTATGGTTGTCATGTTTAGTTCTTCACCCATATCCATGGCTCGGAGGACCACATACCCGTACTTGGGTAGAGTGCAATTAGTGTCTACCTCAACTTGCGAGTTTGGAACACAACTATGTGCAAACTGAGTAAAAATCGGGGACACTAGAAAACCAGAATATTGGAATACTTCTGAAGGAGTTTCTGATGAAATGTTTTTTGAGTCAAACTGACGGAAACTTATTTCATCTGAAAAATGCTCACGGTGGCGTGCACAAATCGTGTCCAATACGACTGGAGCATCGTATTTGAAATTGAATGTACCTTTTCCTGTGCTCACGGGACAAGCATGTCTTTGCACGGTGGCTAATAATTCCACATACTTCTGGTGATTTACGACGGTACTAAACGGAGTTTGCTTGAGTGTGTCAGCTTCGTTGAAAAAATGTGCTCTCAAGACTCGCCATGTGTCGAGTACCTGGTCGTCCAGCTGTGTGACTCTTTCGATAAACTCATCATAAAATACCGGATGATTGACCTCCAAGCGCGCGGCAAGCTCAGACCAAGTGTAAACTGGAACAAATTGTTCAGTCAAGTCAGCAGAATCACAGTCAGATTCTTTTGTTGATATCTCTATCATTGAAACCAGTTTGGCCATCATCTTAGCCGCCATTAAGAATGCTTCCATCGAATTACCGCAATATTCATAGAATTCCTTCATCAGAGCGGACCGAGCTGGACAAACTAGGTCATGCCAGTTTAGGCAACTTCCAGGGGCGTGGGTACAGTTATTGCTGTCTGGCCCGCTTTGATAACATTTGAAGCAGAAAATCTCCCGACACGGAGAGCCATATGGGCATCCAACAAAAGTCACACGTCTGTTCGCTTGCGCTGGCTCCATCTGCGGATGAACTGACGAATTCCCGTCCGACGACAAACACCGAAGACAGTTGGCACACCCCTGACCGACTTGACTTTCCTGGAGGAGGAGAAAACACTTCCCCGTTTCCTCAAGTGATTTAAACTGTCCCTTGCGCATCGGGCTGCAGTTGTGACTAAAGTTACACTAGTCGCTGCCGTGTATTGTTTGCACACGCGCAACAAAACGAGAGCGAGCACTGAGTCTCACGTCGCGCACGTACGTCTGGCGACGCTCTTCTTTCATCCATCGGATTTTAATGTAAATACACGATGATATCACAAATGCCCCGATAATATGTCGCTTCATCTTACCAACAGGACTAAAAAAGTTATGTACGTCACGTGTAGTGGCGTCACCGCGGATCGAACGCGGGACCTTTAGATCTTCAGTCTAACGCTCTCCCAACTGAGCTATGACACCGGAACTGTCTCGGGTGCTTTCCCAAGTAGAGGTCAACCGCTTCCTTGCTTTCGCAAGGCGCTTTCGTTGAGATGCGTCGCACGTACTTAGGTATATCTACCGTTCACACTCTCTCGCACCCGAAGGTTCGGCCCGAAGCCTACAAGAGTAAGCGTCCAACAGTTGGGTGGGGCCCTTAACTCCCGCAACTAGAAAACGGAGAGAATAACGCCTCGAAGTTGCAACGAAATCCTCGTGAACACTAGGAAACCAGCTGCAGTCACCTCCTAAGCCCATATGGAATGCATCTAAATGTATGTTCACTTGTTCATCAGGTGTCAGTTCGTGTTGGTGTTGGCACCGAGCCAACTCAAAAGCTGAGAAGTTTGACACACTAAAACTGAAATTGTCAACAGCGGTAAAAAAACACATGTTTGCGCCCTCCATTGAATGAAGAGCAAGCCACCGAGTTTCTTGACGTGCCCCATTTTCGCTCGGAACAATGTATGGTACATGCAAGTCACTTACCAGAGCTTCATAGCGTCCCAAAAAAGCCGAGGCTTTCCTATCGGGATAATTTTCATGTGGACCAAGCCCTAGCCATTTAACTCGCTGTAGATCCTTGGAGCCTTTGAGAAGAACACCGACTCTTGCAGGAGGAGGAAGGCCCCTTGAAAGCTGGAATGTACAGTCTATTTCTAGTTGCCCCATGGATGTAACCTTGTAGCACGTCGTGGTTGTGCAAATAATTTTGTGCTCGTATCCAAGTTTTGCCTCATGAATTAAGCAAAATTCTCCTGAGCTATTTACGTACGTAGTTACCGTCCCATCCAGTTTATGCAATGAGTTAAACCCTGCTTTTTGCCATCGGTCGGCAAAGGAAAATACCCAACCTCCTTGATCATTATCTGTGGGTGCACGCCACAAGTATGTACTTGGACCCGAAGTTAGAAAAGTTTCACCGCGGAATTCAAAAAGTTCTAACTCGCCAGACCTTTCATCGAAACAAAATCGGCTGTCATCTGATGTTACTATGATGGAACCTTTCCCTGACTCCACGCGCACAGCACTTTGACACTGCGTGACTCCTACTACCCGCCTAGCACGGCTTGGTAGAACGAGTTGATTTTCAGCTATTTTAGTACCTGTATCTATCCAAGATTTGTTTCTGACGTAAAAAGCGCGGATATTGATCCACCACTCTGTAAACAACATGCCTTGCTTGTCGGCAAGTTCCATTAGAGACTGCATTGACGGGAAAAGATCTGACCATACGCACTCAGCCTTCGCACCAGCACATAAGTCCAAGCCGTGCAAAGTGCCATCTTTCAACACGAGTCCACTATCCAAGATTACCTCCCAGCGAAATTTTAACTCATCGAGATTTGTGTTTTGATGACGGTTGTAAATAGTGACACATTCATTTTGAAGAGTGAATTCCACTGGTTGCTGTAAGTATTTGACTTCTGCCATCGCAGGATGAGGTGTTCGATCGGGAAACAGTAAACCATTTATGCAAAATTGCCCGTCATTGGGATGATCTCCAAAGTCACCGCCATAACCCCAGAAACGCTTCCCGTTCTTTGTAATAGTCAAACCCTGGTCGATTAAGTCCCAAATGAACCCTCCCTTTACACCATTATCTGCCCGGAATACATCCCAGTACTTAGAAAGTCCACCATTGCTGTTTCCCATGGCGTGCGAGTACTCGCACAGAATTACAGGTCTTTCATCCTGCCGAGAAGAAAGAGCAGCACACAAAGCAGGTGGTGCGTACATGGGACAAATAATATCTGTACACTTCGTGTCGTACCCTCCACCTTCATATTGGATTGGACGTGATTTATCCATACTTTTAGTCCACGTATACATGGCAGCATGAGCACCACCGCAACCAGATTCATTACCGAGTGACCAGATAATAACTGAGCAGTGATTTCTATCTCTTTGTACCATACGTGCCATTCTAGACATGAATGCCTCCCTCCACGTTGGATCGTTTGCTAAGTATGGTGTTGAGTGTAATCCGAACTGAAAGCCATGTGTCTCAATATTTGCTTCATCGATAACATACAAGCCATACTCATCACACAGCTCATAAAACCGTGGATGGTTTGGATAATGCGCCGTCCGCACGGCGTTGAAATTGTTGCGCTTCATGATTAGAATATCTTCTATCATCGAGCTTTCTGATATCGCTTTTCCGTTATCCGGGCAGTGCTCGTGTCTGTTAACACCTTGGATTATCACATCTCGGCCGTTCACCAACAGTTGCTTGTTGGTGACTTCAACTGTTCGGAAACCTATCCTACAGCCTTCACAATCTAATTTATCACCTAGTGCACTCTCCAAAGTGATAGTCAGCACATAAAGATTTGGACATTCCGAAGACCATTCCTCCACACCACGAACATCAAACTGAATTTGAGCCTCGAGATTTACTTGCTCAATGTTTTTATCCGTAACGCCGTAGACATCTCGCAGTGTCTGTTGGATTATTAAATCATCGCTTCCGCCTCTTTGGATTTCATTGAAACCTTGATCTAGTAAGCGTACACGAACACTAGGTTTCGAAGTTGCGAAATAAGCAGCAGCGGTTTCACAAACAGCAATAGTGAGGTTCACACTCCATGTACTTGTCTTCCTATCCAGACAGTCCGTGTGAATAGTATAGTCTGATATATATGCGTCACGTTTTCTATACATGTAAACATCTCTAAATATACCACTTAACCACCACTGATCTTGATCTTCTAGATAACTACCATCACACCATCTATAGACGGACACCACCAGCATGTTTTCACCTGTCTTGATGAAATCTG
>Ga0255774_10004051_pt1 | contig 10536 bp, 12 predicted proteins | sample 101ome_17_FD_179972 | JGI IMG/M metagenome (GOLD analysis project Ga0255774, IMG submission 179972) | Coastal salt marsh microbial communities from the Groves Creek Marsh, Skidaway Island, Georgia - 101407AT metaG (version 2) | ecosystem: Environmental > Aquatic > Marine > Intertidal zone >...
CATCACCCGCCGCCGCAAAAATTGCGCCAATGCCGGGGATAAAACAGGCTTTTTATCGTCGCTCACTGCCATCTAATTAAAAACCCTTTATGCTGATTATGGCCGCTGGTACATTTCAGCAATGCGGCGTATCGCGGTATCGGTGCGGTCTGCGTCATGCACCAGTGCCAACCGCACATAGCCACTGCCCGGATTGCCGGCCTCTGTCGCCACCGCCATAAAACTGCCCGGCAGGGCGCGTACTGCTTGTTCCGCCATCAAACGTTGCACAAAATCAATATCATCATCAACTTTCAACCATAGGAAAAACCCACCCTCTGGCGGGGTGATGCGCAAATGCGCCGCCGCTATGTCAAAATTCGCATTATAATAAGACCTGATCGCCGCCACATGGTCGTCATCGTCATATAAATCTGCCGCCACTTCGAGCAATGGCGTCGGCACCAAACTGCCGCCATTGCCGACAAGTTTTAAATATTGGCCAATCACATTGTGATCGCCAACCATAAAGCCAGCCCGCAAACCAGCCGCCCCAGACCGTTTTGACAGTGAATTCAACACAACCAGATTGCGCAACGGGTCCAGACCCGGCCCATCCGCGGCAAGAGCCGCGGCGGCTTCGATCATGCCCGGCGGCGGCTGATGCCGCCAGATATCGCTGTAGCATTCATCCATCACCACCAGAAAATCGTGCTGGCGCGCCAATGACAGGGCCATTTTCAGATAATCAAGATCCATGATGCTGCCATGCGGATTGGTCGGGCTACATAAATATAACAAGGTTGTGCGCGCCAAAATATCCGCATCAATTGCCGTCAGATCGGGCAGAAAATTATGATTGGCGCCGCTGTTCAGAAACTGTATTTCGCCGCCGCTCGCCAGCGCCCCAGCCCGCCACGCATGATAAAATGGGTTGGTGACCAATGCCACCGCATTTGGTTTTGTGCCAGCAACAAGATGCCCCAAGAGATGCAGCGGTTCACGGGTGCCCGGCACCGGGATAATCTGCGCGTCATCAGCCAATTGGCTGGCGACTGGCCAGCGCCGGTCAATATAATTTTGAACCGCGCCAATAAACCGCGCATTGCCGGTTGCTTTTGGATAGAATTGCCAGGCTGAATTATGTTTTGCCACACTATCCAGCAAGAGTTGACAGGGCGGCATTTGTGGCTCGCCAATCGACATATCTAGCATTGGCAAACTCGGGTGCGGGGCAATGGGCTCGAGGATAGAGCGCAGCTGCACAAACATGTTACCATCGAAAATAGCATGCGCTGGGTTGAGTTTCATAAGCTGTCTGTCGCTCCAAAATGACCATGCCAGAAATCGGCAAAAATGTTAACACGAGGCATTGCCGATCAACTATTGTCATTGGTAGCGCATGACACACCAAGGAGCAATGTTAAGTCACTGGTAAAACCAGTTGATTTTTGTAAACTGGGCAACGCACACCGGTATTCAATAGCCGCGGCATAAAAGGCCATTTTTTGATGATTTTGACACCTGCCATTTTTCTTGATCGGGATAACACCCTGACAATCGATGAAGGCTATAGTTTTGAAATTGAAAAATTTCAATGGGTGAACGGTGCCGCTAACGCATTAAATGCGTTTCAAAAAGCTGGCATACCAGTTTTTATTGTGACCAATCAGGGCGGTATTGGTCGCGGGCTTTTCAGCGTCGATGACATGCATTTATTTCATCAATATTTGCGTAAAATGGCCCGGTTAGTTGGCGGGGCGATACAGGATATTGCCTATTGTCCGCACCACCCGCTGGCCGTTACCGACGCGTTAAAAACGCCCTGTCGGTGCCGCAAGCCCGAACCCGGCCTATTGTTTGACCTTGCCGATAAATGGCAGATTGACCTTGGCCGGTCGGTGATGGTTGGCGACCGCGACAGTGATGTTGAAGCTGGCCAACGTGCCGGCTGTCATAGTTATCTTTTTGATGGTGATGATCTGCATCATCTGGCACAGCAGATTATTGCCACGCATTTTCACCCCAAGGGCGGAAAAAGCTAATGTCTGAGATTGGCATAGTTGGCGGCGGCCTAACCGGCGTAATGATGGCGGTGACGTTGTCGCATTGTTCGGATTCGGTGGCACTCGTCACCCAAGCACCGCCCACAGCAAAACCCAGTCGTGATGATAACCGCACCACCACCATCCATGCGGCTGGCAAAGCCATGCTAGAGGCTTTAGGGGTCTGGTCACAATTACCAAAAGCCCCAATTCCAGTGACCCGGATCATGGTTGCCGAGGGACCAAGCCGAACCGGGCGCATGGCGCGCCGCCAACAGGAATTTGGCCTGAGCTGGCAGGATGCCGGCCATCCAATGGCCTATGTTGTTGATAATGCGGCTTTGCTTGATGCGCTATGTCAGAGTCTGGACACACGGCCGGTGACGGTGATCCAGCCAGCCACGGTGACCGGCATGCAACGGGTCGCTGGCAAAGCCCGGTTGAATTGTACCGGCATGGCGGTACCTGATTTTGATCTTGTCATTGCCTGTGATGGGGCCAAAAGCCAGTTGGTTGACGCCAGCCAGATGCGAAAATTCACCGCAGCCCACCGGCAGACGGCCATCGTTGCAAGTCTGGCGCTGGAACGTCATCATGAGAACACTGCCTTTCAACGATTTTTACCAGATGGACCAATCGCCCTGATGCCATCAGGTGACCATCTTGCCTCGCTTGTCTGGACGTTACCAAAACAAACCGCCGACACATTATTAAGCGCCGATGACGATGTATTTGATCAGGCCTGCAACGCCGCCTTTGGATCACATCTTGGTGTCATGCATGTTGTTGGCAAACGCTTTGGCTGGCCGCTACAACCCACATGGATGCCAAAGCTGGGCACTGACCATCTGTTGTTTGCGGGTGACGCCGGGCATCATATTCATCCGCTTGCCGGACAAGGATATAATTTGGCCCTCGCCGATGCCGCCATCTTGGCTGATTGTATCGCCAAGGCACACCGGCGCGGACTAACAGCCGGGCATGCCTCTGTCAGACAGGCCTATCAGCGCGGCCGACAAGTTGAAGTCGCCGCGATGACAGCTGTTACAAACGGCTTAAACGCTATGATGTCCTATGGTCCGAATCCGCTGGCTAAATTAGCCGGTTTGGGGATGAGCCTGATCAATGCCAGCCCGGCAAAAAACCTGTTTCAATCGATTGCACGCGGCGGCGTTCTGGCACGCGCCAATTTGCTTGATGGCCGGCTACCAGATCAGTGACGACTGCCCCCCATAGCCGCCAGCCGTTCTGCATAATCAGCCAGCAATTGTTGTTGGCGCTGACCATAATCATATAGAATATCCCAGCTAAAAAGCCCGGTATCATGGCCATCACTAAAGCTGATCCGAATGGCATAATTGCCAACTGGTTCAAGTGCTGAAATGGTCACACTGGCCTTGCCGGCTGGCGTGGTTTTTTGTCCACTGCCATGCCCCTGAACCTCAGCCGAGGGCGATTCAACCCGCAATAATTCAGCTGACAAAGTGGTTTCATAGCCATTGTCAAATTTCACAAACAGGCTGTCTTTGGTCTTCGATAAGCGAATTTCTTCCGGCCATAGCGCGGCTGGTTCTATTGTCATGAATTTATCCCTATGTGCCCAAATTAAGCGGCCTTGTCATGATGCTGGTCAGCCTATTCATCATCACCAAGATCGCGGGCTTCTTCGGCCAACATGATCGGCACACCATCGCGTACCGGAAAGGCTTTGCGCGCCTGCTGGCTAATCAATTCCTGCCGCGCCCGGTCATAATGCAAGGCACTGCGAGTGAGTGGGCATACCAATACATCAAGAAGCCGCGGATCAACATCACCCGATTTTTGTCGATTTGGGGTTGCGTCAGTGCCAGGCATCTTGACCTCCATTATCCTCATGTAGTGCCATTTCCATCATTGCAATCAGCAAATCGGCACGTGTTGACGAATCATTCGCCTCTAGCAAGGCCTGCTTTTCAGCCACCTCAAACGGGCAAACCATAGATAAAGTTGCCAAAAGCTGGTCATTGTTTGACTGTTCAATTTGTGACCAATCAGCGTCAAAGCCTTTGAGCTTGAAATATTCTTTCATCACCGTGATGAGCGGTTGCCGGTCAATTGGGCTCGTATCAGCCTGCAAATCAGCTTGAAATTCATCCCAGTCAACATCTGCATGGCGAAACCCTGCCGGTTGCAGGCGTTGATCCAGCAAACGAAATCGACTAAGGCCAGTAAGCGCAATTAAATAGCGGTGATCTTCAGTTTCCTGAAAATAAGTGATCCGTCCGGCACAACCAATTGAAAACAAGCCGGGTACTGGCTGGTTTTGCCGATCAATCGCCTGCTCATCTTCAGTCGGCTGGACCATGCCAATTAACCGGTTTGGGCTGGCCAATGCGGCATCGACCATCGCCAGATAACGTGGCTCAAAAATATTCAGCGGCAAATGCCCCCCCGGCAAAAGTAACGCGCTTGGCAACGGGAACATCGGGATGGTTGAAGGCAAATCATCAATTGCAAAGGCTGGCAGTTCTTGCGTCATCTATGTAATCCTCACCTCAATTTACTGTTTGGTCAAGGCTGGCCCCGGAAAAACACGCCGCCAACTCAGGCAAACAGCAAGGTTGATAGCTGGCGTCTGGCGGTCATCACATCGGGGTTGGCCGCGCCCAATGTTTTGAAAAATTCTAAAAGCTGCATCCGTGCCGCGTCTTCATTCCAGCTACGGTCAATACGGATAGATTCCAAAAGCTGGGCCATCGCACCAGCATTATCACCAGTGGCAAACAGCGCCATCGCCAGATCCTGACGGGCCTGCAAATCATTGGGGTTTGCCGCAACCGCGGCCTGTGCCACATCCAGATCGCCGGCAGATTCTGCCGCGCGTTCGGCAAGTTCAAGTGCGTCAATGGCCGCCTGCATGGCTGGCTTTTCCCGAAATTCGTCTGTCAACTGATCGACAATTTCACGGGCCGCCTGATGGTCTTTCATACCGGTCAGACACCGCACCAAACCAGCCAGCGCCTCGGCCGAGTCGGGATCGGCTTCCATCACCTGCTGGAAAATTTGCATGGCACTGGCAAAATCCTGTGTTTCGACAGCCGCATTACCCGCGTCTAACATGCTGGCAATATCCGCACCGGCACCACCAAGTGACGACACTTTTTCGATAAATTGGGTCACCGCTGATTCGGGCTGGGCCCCGGCAAACCCGTCGACCGGCTGGCCATCGACAAACGCATAGACAGTCGGCACAGATTGAACGCGCAGTTGCTGGGCAATCTGCTGGTTGTCATCAATATTGACCCGCACCATCTTGACCTTGCCATTTGCCGCGGCCACCACTTTTTCAAGCACTGGGCCAAGCTGTTTACACGGCCCACACCATGGCGCCCAAAACTGCACGATCACTGGCTGTTGCGATGACCCTTCGACCACCTCAGCCATAAAATTATTCATATCAACATCAATCGGTGCGCTGGCGGTCGTGCCAAGGATATGTTCCATAAATTCTGTTCCCCTAGGGTGTGAGATGCCACAGCGGCACCATAGCTGTCATACACACCCACTAAGATGCGTATCTGACCTTTATGTAGGCATGATAAAATCGTTTAACAAGACCAGTTTTTTGTGCGCCCGTTTAGAACGCCAAAAGCTGTGGGTCGTGCCCGGTATGGGCAAAAAATCGCATCAGATCGGTGCCGCTGACACCTAATGTCATGTCATTCACCAGCGGATGGGCAAACAGGCATGGCTGATCCGCCAAATCAGTATCAAGAACAAGCTGAACATGATGATCTGGGTCATTGATAAGCGTGAACGGGCTGACCGCGCCGGGGCGCACCCCTAGCATTTCAAATAACCGGTCCGCACTGCCAAATGACAATCTATCAGACCCGATCAGGCCGGGTAGCGCCTTTAGATCAATGGACTTGTCTTCTTCCGCCACAAGCAGAAAATTTCGTTTTTTGCGGTCGCGCAAATATAGATTTTTGATATGGGCACCTTGCAAATCACCACGAAACGCCTTGGCATCTTCAACTGTACGCAGGGGCGGGTGTGTATGTGTGGTATAGCTGATATCTAGAGATGTCAGTGCACGCATTAATGTTTCCGGCGTTGTTGGCAAACTGTCTTTAAACGCAGACGACGCATCCATCTGAAACACTCCAATTAGTCGTGGCCTATTCTACCTGGCAGGCTTACGGGGTGAAACCAACCTGTCACAATTGTAACAAAATGCAACGATTGACCCGATTCGTGATGCATATTAAGACAACCACATCACGCAGGCAATCGGGCATTATGACATGACAAAAATCGGGCTGATCGGCTGTGGTATGTGGGGGCGTAACCTCGCCCGCAATTTGGCACAGCTTGATGTGTTGGCGGCGGTTGCTGACCGTCATGACGAAAACGCCGCCGAATTTGCCGCACAATTTCACAGCCAGAAATGTGATTTTGATGCCATTCTGGCTGACCAGAATATTGATGGTGTCGTCATCGCCACATCAGCACCTAGCCACGACCCGCTTGCCATTGCGGCGCTACAGGCCGGCAAACATGTCTATGTCGAAAAACCCCTGTCATTGACGCTTGCTGGGGCCACCCGCATCGCTGATGCCGCCACAAAAGCCGGGCGGCGGGTGATGGTCGGGCATCTGATCCGCTATCATGCCGCCTTCCGTGAATTGCAAGCACAAGTCAGCGCTGGTGCCATCGGCACATTGCGCCACATTCAGGCAAACCGCTTGGCGATGGGCCGCATACGCAATACCGAGTCTGTCTTGTTTGATTTATGTCCGCATGACCTATCGCTCATTCTGGCACTTGCCGGCGGCATGCCAAACAAAATTCATTGTGCTGGCAGCAGCCATATGACCGCTGGTGTGGTCGATTATTTGAGCAGTTTTCTAGGATTTGAAAATGGCTTGTCAGCCGGCATGCAAACAAGCTGGCTAAGCCCGTTTAAAGAACATCAATTGACCGTGACTGGCACCGCCGGATCAATGGTGTTTGATGACACCAAACCCTGGCCTGAAAAACTGACACTCTATCAAGACTCGATGCGGCTGAACGGTGAGCATTTTATTGTCGACCGCGCCAGTCCGGTGGCGTTGCCAGTTCCCGAAGCTGAACCATTAAAAGATGAAATGCGGGCTTTTATCACATGCTGTCAAACAGGTAATCCAGCCGCAAGCGATATTGCCGAAGCGTTGAATGTACAAACCGTTCTTGACCAGATGCAAACCGCTTTAATTGACACAAATTATTCACAGGACTAGATGCCAGATGAACATCGCATTTATTGACTTGGCGCAACAGCAAAGCCGGATCCGCGAAAAAATTGATGCCGGGTTGCATGCCGTTTTGAACCACGGGGCCTATATCATGGGGCCAGAAGTTGGCGCGCTAGAAAGCCGGCTTGGTGAATGGACCAAAGCGGCTCATAATATTTCATGTTCATCGGGAACAGATGCGTTATTGCTGGCATTGCATGGGTTGGCGTTGCAACCGGGCCAGGGCGTGATCGTGCCATCATTTACCTTTGCGGCCAGTGCCGAAGTGATGCCCACCATGGGGGCCATTCCGATTTTTGCCGAAGTCGAAGCCGATAGTTTTAACCTTGACCCGAATAAGCTTGACGCGGCGCTGGCGGCCGGAAGAGCGGCCAATATTGAGGTGGTTGGTATTATCGGTGTTGGTCTGTTCGGGCAACCCGCCAATTATGATGCCATTCGGGCCTTTGCCAACGCACATGATTTGTGGCTGATCGATGATGCGGCGCAGAGCTTTGGTGCGCAATGGCAGGGCCAGCCAGTTGGCCAACTTGCCGATGTCACCTGTACCAGTTTTTTTCCAGCCAAACCGCTTGGTGCCTATGGGGATGGCGGCGCGGTGTTTACCAATGATGACGCCATCGCTGATATCATCAGATCATGCCGCATTCATGGTATGGGCAAGGATAAATATGAAAATATCCGCATTGGCATGACCGGCCGGCTGGACAGTATGCAGGCTGTCGTGCTTGACGCCAAACTTGATATTTTTGAAGAAGAGCTGACATTGCGGCAGGCCGTGGCAGACCGCTACCAAAAGCTGATTGGCGATATTGTAGACGCCCCACGGCTGGCAAATGGGGCCACATCAAGCTGGGCGCAATATTGCATTAAACTGCCACAGGCCAGCGACCGGGATCATGTGATCAAACATCTTGGTGCCAGCGGGGTGCCCACCGCGATCTATTATCCAGTTCCGATGCATCGGCAACCGCCCTACCAAAATTTTCCGCAAAGCCAATGCGGTCTTGGCGTGACCGCTGATTTATGCGGCCGGGTTCTAGCCCTGCCCATGCACCCCTATTTAGACGAGTCGCAACAAAATCACATTGCCGCCGAATTGCATAACGCATTATAGGGCGGCCTTGTGTATCACCCCGGCGATCTGACCGATTGGCAATGCGGGGCCAGCGGGCTGATCTTCACACCCGGCGCAGGTGATCAGATATGGATATTTGCCTCTTGCAAGGTGCTGGCTCTTGGATTATACAATCGGCCAGCGGTTCGCGTTTTAAGACCGTCTGTTTTATCTTTGCACTGGTTCAGGGCACTGGATCAGGCAGATGTATCTCAGACTGACCTAGACTGAGATCAAATGACCTGAATAAAACAGATTTCTATGCACATGGTGCAACGCGGGTGTAGCTCAGTGGTAGAGCACAACCTTGCCAAGGTTGGGGTCGAGGGTTCGAATCCCTTCACCCGCTCCAAATCTCCTTTAAACGGACATGTATCTCATTGATTTGTAGACATATTGATTGTTTACAGGTGGTGAGTGATGTCCAACATGATGTACAAATCTATTGCCAGTTTCGTGTCTTGTCGTGCTGGTGTTTATTACTACACAAGACGTGTTCCATATGATGTGAGGCAACATTACGCCTCCAATAGACTTTCATTCAGTCTTCGTACCAAATCAAATGCTGGTGCTTTGAGGGTTGCCCAATCAGTCACGCAACGCCTTGATGATTACTGGCTTGGCCTTCGTCTTCAGGATATGGACATTCCCGCTATCCACTTGGTGAAAGGGGATCATGTGGATGACAGTTCCCCTTTAATGTTGGATGCAGTTGAGAACTACCTTCGTATCAAAGGTAATGATGACCGTATCTTTGTCAGGACAGCCCAACGCAATGGCAACTATGTAGCCAAGCTTTTGGGCAATAGACCCATTACATCTTACGCAACGTCTGAAGCTGCCCAGTTCCGTGATTGGTGTCTTGATAAAGGCATGAACATAAACTCTGTCAAACGAGTATTCGCCTCTGTCAGGTCAATAATCAATCTCAACATTCGTGAATATGGATTAGATGGCGCCAACGCCTTTAGTGGTACTTATATGCCAGATGGTTTTGATGCACCAAAGAGGAAGCCTATCCCTGATGAGATATTGAAAGTCATTCAAAGCAAATGTCAGATAACTGATGATGAACCTAGATGGGTAATAGCCCTTATATCCGACACTGGCATGAGATTAAGTGAAGCAGCTGGATTATCAAAAGATGATGTCTACTTTGATGAAGAGGTGCCTTATGTGGACATCAAACCACACTCGTGGAGGCGTCTTAAGACAGCGGGTAGTCATCGCAAGATACCATTAGTCGGCATGTCTTTATGAGCAGCGAAGAGGGCGTATGAGGCCAATACCAGCCCTTTTTTATTTTCAAGATATTGTGATGAGAAGGAGTGTCATTCTAACTCTGCTAGTGCTGCTTTGAACAAGTGGTTGAAGCAGGTAGCAGGGCCAAATTATGTCATTCATTCATTCCGTCACTCCATGCGTGACAGGTTACGTGCAGTCAATTGTCCATCGGACATGATTGACCAAATTGGTGGGTGGTCGTCTGGTAAAATAGGTGAGGGGTATGGGGTAGGCTTTTCTTTAGAATTTTTGCACAGGAAGATGTCAGAACTAGCTAAATAAGCTACCGAAGAAAACCTTCTTTTTTAGTGGAGGTTCCATTTCAGCAAGAACTTGTCTAGCCGCTTCAATGTAAATTTTTGTGGCCGTTTTGCTAATATCTTCCATACAGTCTAAAACCTGAATTATTGCTTCTTTCTTATTATCTTTCCATTCAGGATTATCATCTAAACCAATGTATAGCCCTTTGATGGCTTTATATGCATTGGCTTTCACATCACCGTCCATCGCTTTCATGACATAATAACCATCGTAAAGTAACGAAGCTAACGACTCTAGTGCGGCGCTGAACAAATGGCTGAAACCAAGGGTGCCGGATGGATGTGTGATCCACTCCTTCCGCCACAGCTTACGTGACCGTCTCCGTGCCATTGAATGTCCAGCCGACATCATCTATGCCATCGGTGGTTGGACAACCGAAGGCATCGGCCATCAATATGGCAAGGGTCACAGCCTTGCTGTCATGCATGGGTGGATGAAAAAGCTAACGACCAAGGTCAAAGAACCATGATCCGGGAAAACAGTCACTTGAACCCCGGCCCACGGACCTTTTGGT
>Ga0255774_10004067_pt1 | contig 10509 bp, 6 predicted proteins | sample 101ome_17_FD_179972 | JGI IMG/M metagenome (GOLD analysis project Ga0255774, IMG submission 179972) | Coastal salt marsh microbial communities from the Groves Creek Marsh, Skidaway Island, Georgia - 101407AT metaG (version 2) | ecosystem: Environmental > Aquatic > Marine > Intertidal zone > Salt...
CGTACGCGTTTTACATTGAAAATCCGGATTGCCCGAAGACGATTTTTGAAATCGAAGGCGCCGAGACGTGCTGCATCGAAAGTTGCTCGTTCTCCAAGTACGCCGGTTTCACCGGTTTGCGATTAGGCTGGACGGTCGTTCCGGAAGCGTTGAAGTTCGCGGACGGTTCTTCGGTCAGATTTGACTGGAACAGATGCATGTGCACCGCGTTCAACGGCGCCTCTAACGTCGCGCAAGGCGGTGGCTTGGCTGCGTTGTCCGACGAAGGATGGAAATCTATGCAAGAAACGGTCGGTTTTTACAAGGAAAACGCAAAGATGTTGAAGAAATGCTTCGAGGAATTAGGTTTTAAAGTGTACGGAGCCGTCGATGCTCCGTACGTGTGGGTCGACTTCGACGGCAGAGACTCGTGGGAAGTATTCACGGAGATTTTGACCAAGACTGACATCGTCACCACACCAGGCGCCGGTTTTGGTCCAACTGGGGATGGTTTTGTCCGCATGTCCGCGTTCTGCCACAGAGAAAACTTGGAAACTGCGATTGAGCGTTTGAAAAAGGAGTTCGGCAAGTAAAGAAAAAAAACGGGTTGGTGTAACCTTACATTATTATGAATTATAGAAAATAAATAGTATTAATACACACACAACAGCTTAATAATTGTCAAATACAAACATCACGAGAACGAAATTTCGTCGTCCTTATCGTTGTTGCGCTTGCGCCGCTTTTGCTGCCAATTCCCGCTCTTTATTCTTCGCGTGGAGCAGCGCGAGTTCTCGAACCCGATCCAACATAGCTCTCGGGATTTCTCTTTTCTTGTCACCACCAGACTTAGTAGTGGTTTCTCGACCAGACGGCGTCGGTAACGTTGCAATTCGTAGCAAGTTGCGCCACTTGTCTTTCAAATCAACCGCGGTGCGATTTTCAATTTCCGGGAACCCAAGTTTTTTGATATCGGCCCATTTACCGCCGCCACATCTTGCAACACCTTCAATCAAAGCTTGCGCCTCGTCTAATCCCCATGGGTTGTGATGTTTCGAACGTCGAGGACCGCCTTGAGGGTTCGGTTCGCGACCACGAGCGGTTGTCGACTTTGCGCCAGCACCTGTGTGACCCAAAGCGTTTGTTTGAATTCCCTCCGATAATCCACTGGATGACAGCGATTTAGTGTCGCTTTCAGCGTTCTTTCTGCCGCGCTTATTCGTAGCGTTGTCGGAACCAGATTTCGCCATTGCGCTCGACAAGTTGCGTTTACCAACCATTTTACTGTTGGTATTCGCGGCGGTAGATTTCAGCCCTTCTGTTTGTTTACCACGCTTTCTCGAAGAATCTACGTCTACCTTCGCGATGGTATACTCACCGCGATCATCAAACATCTTCGCCGCTGCTTTCACCTTACGCTTACCATCTCCACGAATCGATTTGTTTGAACCACTGCGTATCGTCGTTAGCGTTGCTAGCGATGAGGAAGATTTGTTATTACTCTTTGCATTGCCCTTCGCGTTGGACGCGCCTTTCGAATTCGTCTTCTTCCCACCAATCGCGCGAGAAGGCGCCACCTTTTCGTTCTTAGGCGGTCGACCTCTTTGCGTGCGGCGACCATTGAAAAGCATCCCGGGCATGACTTGTCCACCAACGCCGCCTCTGCTCACGCTTCCTAAGATCAAAGGTCTACCGACGCGGTGATTGTTTGTATTCTCGCCCAAATCGTCTTCTAAATCGTCAATCAAACGTTCTTTATCTTCATAGTCGTCTTCATAAAGCTCTTCGTCCGACAAATCGTTCGATATGTCCATATAGCTATCGCTTTCCGTATTGTTATCCCCCTTCTCTCGCGATCTGTCGGCTTCTTCGTCGTAAGAAGAGTTGTCTGAACCGCTCGTTTTTCTAGTGCTATTGCTTCTATTGTTTGTATTTCGGCCACTGGAGCGTCGTCGACGACCTCTTCCCGAAGCGAGCTCATCGCTACCTTCATTGCTCTTCCCTTGCGCCACTGCCGGATCGAACAGTCTAAACGAGTCATCCGACCCAGGTCTAGCACTGAGAAGCTCTGGCTCGATTTGGAACTGTTGATCATACAAAGAATCATCGATGGTGTTGATGGTATTCATCGCCTTGCCGTTCGCACCGAACGTTTTGGCATTCGTACCGTCATTCACGTCAATGTTACCAGAAGCCGATTTGTGCATGGCCACGTTACCGGCGCTCGCGTGATTTGGCGGCTTAAACAAAGGTGCAACCGGCGGAACAAAGAGATGATCACACTCCGAAAGTAGATTCGCGTTCTTCGTTTCTTCTTCGTCTGGAATGATCAAGTCGTCACTGCTCGAATCGTTTCGTTTCGACAAACGAATTGGATTCCTCTGTTTTCTACCTCCTTGTCTTCCCGAGCTGTTCGAGTTATCGTTTGAGTTGTTGTTAGCTAATTTTACATTTTTGTCTCCTTGTTTGTTACTTCTTCCACGGTGCCCATCTTCCAACTTATCGTCGTCAACAATGTTGTTAAGATCTGAAGCAAATGCGGTTTTGCTCTTCTTCCTCGGCGAAGCGACAACCATGGGTTGTTTCTCTGCGCCAAAATCGCACAACAAATCGTTTTCGTTCATCTCGGCGGCGTTTTCGTTGGTTCCATTTTCTTTGATGATCAACATTTTTTCATTTCCAGAGGTTTCTAGATTGTTGATTTTGTTCTTCGTGTTATTATCGTCGCTTCCATCGCCACTTCCACCACTTCCGCTCGGATGCTTACCGCCTCGTTGCTGCCGAGAACGCAATAACTTGGACTCGTTCGACTCTGAGAGTTTGTTCGAGCCGCCGTTGGAGCCGGAATCTTGTTTTTTCGTCGTAGCAGTCGCACCAGCGACTGCGTCGTTGCTTCCACCTTTGCCTCCACTCGATTCTTTGTTCATTTCTTCGATAATCTCTTGTTCTTTTTTGTTCTTTTTATTCTCTTCTTCGTTTCCAGTCGCATCTTTCGCTTGTTCCGTTCTCGTGACCATTTTCCCAGCCGTACCGTTACCAAGCCTCGAAGACGTCTGCACTCTCTTCCCGATCGACTTGGCATTTTTCTCCGCCTCCTCTTCTCCCGTCAAAATCTCTCTCTCCAAATCGGCCAACTCGACGTCTTCGTCGTACTTCTCTCGAATCATTCGTTCGTCGATTTCGCTCGCGCGTTGCAAGTCGCCGCTCGAATCAAATTTGATCGAGTTATAAAATCGCTCGCGACCTGGTCCTCGGGCAAACGCCGCCACCGACCCCGGAGATTTATATTTGTTCGCGTTGTCGTTGTTGTTGTTATTATTATTAGTATTATTCGCCATGTGTGTATGTGTGTGTTTTATCTGTATCCTCAGCGCTCTCTCTCAAAAGTTTTCCTCCTTACTCTTCCAAAAAAAAATATCCCAAAAAATATCAACGTTTTTGCCCCCAAAGAAGGCAACTCCTCCCTTTGAAAAAAGGTACAAAAAGGGAGAAAAAAAAACGACGACGATTCGTCCCGCTGCTGTGCCCGGCTGCGCGCGCGCGTTGTTCTTTTCTGACTGCACGCGAAGGACAGAAACACTTCCGCGCGTATCAAACGGGTGCGAGAAAACGTCGCGAACGAGAATCTGCCTTTTTTGTTGTTCAGATCCGGCGCTTCTCTTTTTCTCTTTCTTTCGCCCCTCTTTCCCGCGCGCGCGAAAATTCACAGACAACAAACGACTACAAAGAGCACTTTTTTTTTTCCTACGCAGCAATAAAAAGTGCTTTTGAGAGAAAAATTCCCGCTTTTTTCGTGTAAATTCGATCGCGCGAAACCTTCCTAAACTCCCCCCTACGCGAACGACAAAAACGCGATGCGATTGAGAATTCGAACGGGCGAGTGAATTCTCCGCGTCGTTTGAGGGAGAATTTTGAACGAGTGATGCTCTCTTTTACTCTCTTTTCTTTATTTATGTATGTACAATTTTTTAGAGCGAATTGCAACTACCTTCTTTCAATGGTGGTTCAAAACTCTTCACGTTTAGGGTTTTGTAAACACCCTAAATTGTTTTTCTGAGGAGAGACCTTTCTTTTCCTCCTCCTCAAACGTACGAGAGAGAGAGAGAGAGAGAGAGAGAGAAAAGCGCGCGGATTTTGTGCACATTCACGAGCGCGAGAACGATAAAGAGAGAAAGAAAGAGAGAGAGAGAGAGAGACGCGAAGTGTTCAAAACGCATTCCAAAGCGTCCGAGGTGAAAAACGGGATAAACGCGCAATATATAAAAACACAGAGAAGAGAAAAAGAGAGAGAGCAAAAATGACCGCATCGCCGTCGTCCACTTCGACGAAACAACTCGCGCATCGTTTGCAGGTGTTCTTTAGCAATCGCCACGTGGTTGGCCGAGTCGTTCGGCCCTCGGATGGGCACATCGTTGCCTCGGCGAGCACGTTAGAGGAGAGGATCAAGAAGAGATGGGGAGGAGGAGGAGAAGAAGGAGGAAGAGGAGGACAGGAGGAGCTACGACAACAACAACAACACGAAGAAAAAGAAGATAACACCGCAACAACTAGCACTACGAGCGACGAGAGCGAACGCCGCGCGAGGACGACGACGTGGACGTCCGTCTCGACGTCGGATAAACGCGCGTGTAAACGCATCGGTCAACTCTTAGCCGAACGACTGAAGAAAATCCAGCTCGACGCCATCAACTTCCCGGGCGTAAATGCCAACGGCAACAAAAACGACGAGAAATACAGCGGGAGAACCGGCAAGAGGAGCAGTTTCGCCCCGAAGAGGAGACGATTCGGAGGAAAACTCGAGACGCTTTTGACGAGTTTAAGGGAAAACGGCGTCGAAGTTCGATGAGAGTTCTGTATAGAGTTTCTTTCATTTGCAATAATACGTATAATACCAGTTTTTTAGATTTTTAGTTCCCCACACCACACGAAACGTTTTTGGAATTCTCGTCACTGCATAAAAAGCTCTCGGCTTCACGCGCGCGCACACACGCACACTGCCGAACGACCAAAGAGAGAGCGAAAGGAAAAAAGAAAAGCAATGAACGAGTTCGAAGAGCTTCTCGAGGAAAAGTCCAAGGAGAAGCACAAGAAAGAAAAGAAGCAGAAGAAGGAAAAGAAGAAACGAGAGAGAGACGACGATGGCGCGAGTGACGGCGGCGAAGAGCGGAAACGAACGAAGAAAGAGGAAAAAGGAGAGAAGAAGAAGAGAGACGGAGAGAGTAAGGACGAGAAAAAGAACGCGACGACGAATAAGCGAGAAATTCACACGCTGTTTTTCGGCCAAATGCCGTTCGATACGAAGGCGAAAGACATCGAGCCGTGGTTGAAAGCAAACTTGAACAGACAAGGATGTGGAAGAGATATTGGGCAAATTCGGATGGCGGGAGGCGACGGCGAAGGGACGCCGGGGAAGCAGAAGAAATTTAAAGGATTCGCGTTTGTGGACTTCACCACGGCAAAAGCGGCGAAGAAAGCGATGAAGTTGCACGACACTCTGTTCAGAGGCAGACCGGTGACGGTGGAGAGATGCGAGCGCAAGACGTATCAGGAACCGAAGTCGGTGAGACGCGCTAAGAAGGAGGAAGGGAAAGAAGTGAATACGAAAGAGGAAGGGAAAACGAAGAGAGAAGGCTTGAAGGTTTTGACTGCTCCAGACGACGTGGAAGTCGTGATTAAGCACGTGTGCGAGAATAGCGAAGGGACACTTAGAGAGAGCGATTTCGATGATCGATTGAAGTCGTTTTTGGGTTTGCTTCCAAGGGATGTGTGCGAAAAAGCCGCGAATGAAATTCGAAAGTTTACGACGAATAAGAACAAGAAAGAAGTAAAGAACAAAGGAGCGTTTTACATGGGGATCGTGAGGAAGATTTCAAACGCGTGTTGGCAGAAAAAAGCGGCGAAGGATAGCATGGTAGAAAAAGATGGAGGAGAGGTCAAGTGAGACGAAAATATGCTCATTTTAGAAGTATAGATGTGAGTGATATCAATTATTACAACAATATATTAGTCCCTTTTGTCAATAAAAGTATATTTTTGCCGCGCTGTTTGTTTGCGAATGTGAATGTGTATGTGTTTCTACTGTTTTTTTATACGTGCTCGTTGGAAACTTCGACGACTCTGGAAACATACTCTTCGCCGTACGTGTACCCGACTCTTTCGACGTCTTCTTCCAAAGCGAAAACGGCAACGGTTCTGGAGGGAATATACGCTTGGAAACTCGCCGGACGACCATTGTGCGCGGTGGAGTCTGCAAAGTAGCTGTTGTCGTGGTGCGTGGACAAGTTGTCGTAACCGCCAAACTCAGGGTTGTCTGAACTCAACACCAACTTGTACTTGCCCGCTTTCTTGCAACCGATGCGGTAGTCCGAGTACGAGTTGTACGGGTGCCAGTTGAAGACGAAGACGCAGTCGCCTCTTTCGAACGCAATCATCTTGTCGCCGTCGTCTTTCAAGCTCGTGTATTGGTGATTACTCGCCATGTACTTGAAGAAACCAGCGACGCGGTTCATCTTCGCGTCAAACGCTTCCAAATATTTGTATCTCAAGTGGTCCGTTTCGGGCAAATCGAAGCGTCTGCGGCACAAGTGGTAGGAGTTGCCGTTACCCGGGATGAATTCACCAGTCGATGCTTCCACGCGGTCGCCTCTGGGGAAATCAATCCACTCCGGGTGACCAAACTCGTTGCCCATGAAGTTCAAGTAGCCTTCGCCGCCCAAACCCATGGTGAACTGGCGAATCAACTTGTGCAAAGCGATACCTCTCGTAACGACCGGGGAATCCGGCGATAACGTGGACATGTTCGTGTACATTTCCGCGTCCATGAGCCAAAACGCCGTCGTTTTATCCCCGACCAACGCTTGATCGTGCGATTCCGCGTACGAGATGCACTTCTCGCCGTATCGGCGGTTCTCCATGGTAAATACCAAGTTGCCCATTTCCCAGTTTTCATCCGCACCCCATTTGGACAAGACTTCGACCCATTTATCCGCGATGGCCATTTGTAAGCGGTAATCGAAACCGACACCACCTTCTTGCACCGGTCGGCACAACGTTGGCATACCGGAGACATCTTCTGCGATGGTCGTCACCTTCCCATCGTACAACGTGTGCAACATGTCGTTCGCCAATGCCAAGTACACCATGGCATCCACATCCGTGGCCATGCCGAAGTATTCGTCGTAGTTACCCGTAAATGCAACTTGTAAGCCGTGGTGTTTGTACATCATAGACGTGACGCCATCGAAACGGAAACCGTCAAATTTAAACTCTTCCATCCAGTATCTCAAGTTGGACAACAAAAATCTCAAGACTTCCCACTCACCGTAGTTGAAGCATCGAGAATCCCACATCCAGTGGTAACCTTGCGGACCGCTGTGGAAGTATTGGCCGTCGGAGCCATCGAACATGTTGATACCATCCGTAACGTTCGAAGAAGAGTGCGAGTGAACCAAATCCATCAACACGGAAATGCCCATGGAGTGCGCTTTGTCGACCAAATACTTCAACTCGTCGGGCGTACCGCATCGAGAGGAAACGCCGAAGAAGTTCGTCACGTGGTAGCCAAAAGACGCATAATACGCGTGTTCTTGAATCGCCATCAATTGAACCGCGTTGTACCCTAAGTTTTTAATTCTCGGCAAAACTTCATCCGCAAATGCGATGTAGGAGTTAATTTTCGGCTCTCTCGAGGACATACCGACGTGCGCTTCGTAAATTCTCAACTCCTCCGGTGCGTCCGGTCTCGCCCATTTCATTTCGTATTGCTCTTCCTTCGGCGGATCGTAGTAGATACCATCGAACGGGATGTTACCCGGAGCTTGCACTGCGAACTTAATCCACGCCGGAATCTTGTCGACCCACGAGCCGTCTTGCGTTTCCAAGTGAATCTTGACTCTCGAACCGTGCGGGATACCCGGCGACCCGTCCGCATTCGGTGGAACGGTCACTTCAAACACGCCAAAATCGTTCTTAGTCATCCAAACCCCGTTCGCGTCGGTGGCCCAGTTGTTGAAGTCACCGAACAAGCACGCGGCTTTTGCACTCGGAGCCCACTCTCTGTACGTAATCTCTCCAGTTTCCTCGTTTCTGGTGAAACCCATCTTCTCGTAGCCTCGGGAGAAACCTTCAATCCCTCCTTCTTCGTTGTCTTCGATCGCTTGCCTCAAATTTCTGAACTTATCCCACCTGTGACCCAAGTGGCCTTTGTGGTTTGCCAACGTACCGTCCAACGCGCAGACGCCGAAACCGTCCCCTTCCAACGGCGGGAACTTGAAGCCTCGGTGTCTCTTCGGATCCTCGTTCAATTCCGGGACGCCAAACGCGGAAACGGCTCCAGATGCAGCTGGTTTAGCCGGCGTGACATCAGCGGCGGCGGCGGCGGCCGGCTTTGGCGCCGTTGCCACCGCCGTCGCGGCCATGGTAGGCTCGACCGCTTCCTCCTCTTCCAAACTCATGCGAAGCTTCTCGTTCTCCTTGGCGAGTTCCTCAATCGCTTGCGCGATATCGTCGAGATCGACGTCATCTTCCGAGCCTTTAACGACGACCGAAGATTGACGACGACCAAAAGCGCGGGAAGCAGAAGACGCGGTGACCCGTTGCTTCTGTTGTTGCTGCTGAGCGCGCGTCTGTTTTGGATATTTGAACGAGGGGAGAAGAGAGTAATAAAAGTCAGTTTGTGAGTAATAAAAAGATTAATGGATATGCGTGCGAAATTCACGCCCGAGTGCAACCACTCGCGAAGGTTCACCGTAGCGCGAGTCGAGCGCGTTTTACGCTTCCACGCATTCACCGAGCAAAACCAAAGCCAAATCTCACGTTCGACCGCATCTGATGCGGTCAATCTCGCGCGCGAAAACTCGCATTTAAAATATCCGCGAAAACAAAACTTCACGCGGAAAGAACGGAATATAAAAAAATAAAAACGACAAGAAATCTCGTACCGCGCGACTGCCGCGTCTCACCGCGCTCCGCGCGGACAACGCTGACGCTTGAAACGCGAGAGAAGATGTCATTTGCGTGTGCTCGATAGAAGAAAAAGGCGATTGCGCGTTCGCGTTTGTGCGTTGCTTTTCGTTTTCTTCTTTTGAGGAAAATTCAGACAGTTACGACATTTTTTTCTCTCTCTCCTGTTGTTCGAGTGGTCTCGGCTTCTGAGCCACAAGTCGTCTTTTGAGACACCCTAAACTAGTCCAATATCCATTTTTCCTCTTTTCCTGCTCCCCATACATCTCTCCTTTGACCACCCAACTTCCGCTCCGGAAAGCTTTCACTTGGGAGAGAAAGAGAGAGAGAAACATAGAAAGAGAGAGAGAATATCGCAAAGAAAAGAGCACGCACAAAGTCGCGTCTTACTTTTTGCCACTCGAGAACAAAGACCGCACCCGAACACACACAATCGCGTGCCTCCACTTTTCGCAATCGAAACGCGCGCTTGCAACACAAGACGGCACACGCGAAGCGAGAGAAGGAGAGAGAAAGAGAGAGAGAAAGAACGAAGCGCAGCGAACCATCGACTGACGTCGACAAAACAATCCTCGGAGCGGCGTTGAAAAAATGTGGAAGCTGGTGTGTTCGGAGGCAAACTTGGATTCCGAGAATAAACTCCACACGTTGAACGCACACGTCGGTCGGCAGACGTGGACATTCGATCCGAACGCTTCCGAGGAGGACGTCCAGAAGCAAGACGAACGACGGAGACAGTTTCGAGAGAACAGATTCGTGCAGAAGCACAGTAAAGATGCGCTCATGAGAGACGCGTTCGATGCGCGACGGAAAGAGAGGAAGAGAGAAATGAAAACGACGCCGCCGAGCGCGGATGTGACCGTGGACGAAAACTGCGTCGAGAAGGAAACGAAGCGGGCGCTCAGAGCGGGCGTGGAGTATTACCAAGGGCAGCAACATCCGGACGGACACTGGCCTTCTGACTACGGAGGACCGATGTTTCTAATGCCTGGTTTGATCATTGCGATGAAAATCATGAAGAAGGAGAAAGAGATGTTGCCGACGCACGTGAAAGTGGAAATGAAACGGTACTTGGAGAATCACGTCAACGAAGACGGTGGCGTAGGTTTGCACATCGAAGGTCACTCAACGATGTTTGGATCGGTATTGACGTACGTCGCGTTGAGATGTTTAGGCGAAGAGCTGGAATCTTCGGAAACGTTGCGGAAAATGCAGGAGTGGATTAAAGCCAGAGGCGGAGCGACGAAAACGCCGAGTTGGGGTAAGTTTTGGTTAGCGATGTTGGGATGTTACGAGTGGAAAGGTCTGAATCCAATTCCTCCAGAGTGTTGGTTACTTCCGTATTGGTTTCCAGCGCACCCGGGTAGATATTGGTGTCACTGTAGGATGGTATATTTACCGATGTCGTATTTGTACGGCAAACGCGCGCAAATCGAAGCCGGGAACCCGGTCAGTGAAGCGTTGAAGTCGGAATTGTATTGCCAAGAGTACGATACGATTAACTGGAACAAAGCGAGGAACGAATGCGCGAGCGAGGACTTGTATTACCCGCATCCGATGTTGCAGGAC
>Ga0255774_10004075_pt1 | contig 10497 bp, 7 predicted proteins | sample 101ome_17_FD_179972 | JGI IMG/M metagenome (GOLD analysis project Ga0255774, IMG submission 179972) | Coastal salt marsh microbial communities from the Groves Creek Marsh, Skidaway Island, Georgia - 101407AT metaG (version 2) | ecosystem: Environmental > Aquatic > Marine > Intertidal zone > Salt...
CTTGTATTGCCCTGCGCACCCCCACCAGCAAAGGCTAGGCGCGGGCTGCTATCAGCTTTGCGCATTCCACATATCGTCAAGATGCGGCAAACGCGTCATATCGCAGGGCCCCCATGCCGGGTGGCTGGCCGCAAACAACTGTCCGATTAGTTGAAAATCATCTGATTCATCGAACGCGCCCGGGGCGATGCCGATAAAATCCCTCGCATGCATGTGGTAAAATAGAGAAGAGCCACAATAACGGCAATAACCGCGCTCGGCATAGCTGGAACTGGCATAGCACGCCAGACGATCATCGCTGAGCCATTCAACACGGTCTTTGTCAATCCAGCTGGACCCCCAGCTCATCCCTGCAATGCGCCGACAGTCACTGCAATGACACACCAAAATTTTGCCAATCGGCCCGGTGACACGAAACCGCACCGCGCATCAATGGCACCCACCGGTATAAATTTTACCAGCCGTTTCGGCAATCACCCAATCATCATTATTCATAATTTATGTCCTCCCCGCAGAATGCGCCACCCCCATTGACGCTACGCCGGTTAAGGAAATGCCCATAAAGATTTTTGACTGGATGTATTTTAACTGGCTGATACCCGCAATGGTAGCGGGGCAAACCCCTATCTAAAATCGCGGCTTTTCATGCGTACAGATCCGGCAGATCCGGCAGATCCGGCAGACCCGGCTCGGGTGGCGGCATCATCATCAAGATGGCGTAAAAACCCGTTCAGGTTAAACAGCGATTCAGCAATGAAATGGGTAACCGATTGTGCTTTTTGCACACGCCCGACAAGGCCGATAATTTGCGACCGCAATAACGCCTCGCGATAGGTCACCGTCAGTTTTGGCCAGATAATCACATTCGCCTGCCCCTGCCCGTCTTCGATTGTCAAAAACACCGTGCCACTGGCGGTGCCGGGGCGTTGCCGCATGGTGACAAGCCCGGCAAGACGCAACCGCTGGCCATCACGATGGTCATGTATCTTATGGCATAATTGCCAGCCAGCGGCGGCCAGTGGCGATGCCAGCACATCCAGCGGATGGGCTTTGAGCGACAACCCCAAACGGCGGTAATCTTCGGCCACTTCATGCCCCGGGCTGGCCGTTGGCAAGGTCACCGGCGGTTCCCGGCCAATATTTGTGGCGGCCGCGCCGGGGTCATTTATGGGGGGGACATTTATGGGTTGGTCATTTATGGGCGGGGTGGCGGCAAATAACGGCAATTCATGATGCCGCTGGCGGCCCAGCCGGCGCGCCTGCCACAACGCCTGACGACGCGTCAGCCCAAGGCTGGCACAGCCATCTGCCGCGGCAATCGCTTGGATCGCCCGCGCCGACACATCAGCCCGTTGCATCACCTCATCGATTGTGGCAAATGGCGGCTGGCGGCTGGCGGCGATGCGTTCCCCCTCGCCGCGGGCCAGCCCTTTGACCAGACGCAACCCTAGCCGCAAGGCATGGCGGCATGCTGGACCAGTCATAGGGGCATCGGCAACAGCCACCAGCCGGCTATCCCAGTCAGACTGGTTGATATCGACCGGCAATATGGTCACGCCGCTGCGTTTGGCTTCGGCAATCAGCTGGGCCGGGGCATAAAACCCCAACGGCTGGGCATTTAATAAGGCACAGATAAATACATCCGGATAATGGCATTTAATCCAGGCCGACACATATACCAGCAAGGCAAAACTGGCGGCATGCGATTCAGGAAACCCATAAGTGCCAAACCCCTCAATCTGGCGAAAACAACGTTCGGCAAAATCAGCATCATAGCCACGCTTTATCATGCCGGTGACCATTTTGTCGTGAAAGCGGCTGATTTCACCATGTTTTTTAAATGTCGCCATGGCGCGGCGCAACTGATCGGCCTCACTGCCGGTAAAACCAGCGGCAACAATGGCAATCTGCATGGCTTGTTCCTGAAACAACGGCACGCCAAGCGTGCGTTGCAACACCGTGCGCAATTCTGCAGATGGGTAGATCACACGTTCTAGCCCAGCACGGCGGCGCAGATAGGGATGCACCATATCGCCTTGGATCGGCCCCGGCCGGACAATCGCCACCTGCACCACAAGATCGTGAAAACAACGCGGTTGCAGGCGTGGCAACATCGCCATCTGGGCGCGCGATTCCACCTGAAACACACCCACCGAATGGCCGCGGCACAGCATATCATAGGTGGCTGATTCTTCTGGCGGCACCGAAGCTAGCGTCACATGCCGGTTATAATGAAGCTGTAATAAATCAAACGCCCGGCGGATACAGCTCAGCATACCAAGGGCAAGAATATCCACCTTGAGCAATCCCAAAGCGTCAAGATCATCCTTGTCCCATTCAATAACGGTGCGCCCCGGCATTGCCGCCGGGCTGATCGGGCATAGATGATCCAGCCGCCCACGGGTGATCACAAAGCCGCCAACATGTTGCGATAAATGGCGCGGAAACCGGTATAATTCATCAACAAGACGCACCACAAGACGCAACCGCCGGTCATCTGCATCAAGCCCAGCCGCCGCCAGCGCCAATGTATCAAAACCGGTTTTTTCACGGCCCCAGACCTCGCCCGCTAGTGCTGATTGTACATCACGGCTAAGGCCGAACACCTTGGCCACTTCACGCAACGCGCTTTTATGACGGTAGGTGATCACCGTTGCCGCCAAGCCCGCACGCTGGCGGCCATATTTTGTGTAGATATATTGAATCACCTCTTCGCGGCGTTCATGTTCAAAATCAACATCAATATCCGGCGGTTCACCACGCGATTCGCTGATAAACCGTTCAAATAAGGGTTGCGTGCGCGCCGGATCAACCGCGGTGATCCCCAAACAATAACACACCGCCGAATTGGCCGCCGAACCACGCCCTTGACATAAAATACCGCGCCCACGGGCAAACCGCACAATATCAAAAACCGTCAGGAAATAAGGCGCAAACCGGAGCTTTTCAATCAGTGCCAATTCATGCCGGAGATAGGTTTTGACATGATCATCAATACCGTCAGGAAAGCGGTTTTTTGCCCCCTGCCATGTGTGATAGGTCAATTCCTGCATGGCGGTGCGGCCAGCAGTGGTCAATTCATCCGGGTATTCATATGACAAATCATCCAGCGAAAATTGGCATAAATCAGCAATCACCGCCGCCTGTTCAAGCGCTTGGGGATAGTGCCGCCAGCGCCGCGCCATTTCATCAGGCGACAGAATATGACGTTCGGCATTGCGCGACAGCAAATAGCCAGCCTGATCAATTGTCTGTTTTTCACGAATACAGCACAAAACATCTGCTAGCGGCCGCCGGTCTGGACGGTGATACAAAGCGTTGCTGAGCGCCACCAGCGGCACATCAAGTGCCGCCGATTCGGCCGCCAGCAGTGACAGCCGCGCCTCATCAGCCCCATCACGATACAAACAGGCCCCAGCCCATAGCCGCCCCGCAACACTATATTTAATTTGTTGCAGCTTTTGATGATAATCCGCATCCGGATGACAAGGCGGCACCACCACAAAGGCCGTAGAGGCCGGCAAGCGTGACAAATCAGTAAGATAGAGACGCGGGGCGGCTTTTGCGCCGCGCAAATTGGCCTCGCTCAACAATAGTGACAGATGTTCATAGGCAGGCCGGTCAAACGGATGCACCAAAATATCCGGCCCATCGACAGGCCGCACCCGCACCCCCACAATCAACCGAATGGCCGCGTCACGCGCCGCTATATGCGCACGCACAATGCCAGCATATGAATTAATATCAGCCAGACCAATGGCCTGCCAGCCTAGCGCCGCCGCGGTTTCCACCATTTCTGCTGGATGGGCCGCACCAGTTAAAAAGCTGAAATTACTATAACAGCCAAGTGCCGCATGCTGGATTGCGGGCATCGTCATCAGGCAAAAAACCCATGCAGAAACCACGCCGCCATTTCGCCGCGTTCCGGCAGGCCATCACGATATAGCCAGAAACACGCCCCCTGTTGATCCTGCACCCGGAAATAGTCTCGGCTTTTGGTGCCAGCAGGGGCTGTCCACCATGATGGGGCAATGCGTTCCGGGCCAGTGGCCTTGATGATTTTATGCGTGCGGCGTTGCCATATAAATTGCGCTGGCGGATGATCTGGCAATAGCGCCACCACATCAATCGGATGCGGATGGGCCAGCAACCGAATGGGGCGCGGCGGTGCCGTGGCTAATGGTGCCGTTAGGGGCGGGGGGGATGCAAGCCAGCCTGCCCCGGTAACAGATGCCGGCGATAGCGCCACGTCAGGCAAGCTGGTCTGTTGGGCCAATTCTGGTTGCCAGTTGGCCTGTGGTTGTAGGCGCACCACCGATCCATAGCCAAGGCGTGCCACCAAACGGTCAATTAAACTGGCATAATTTTCATCAATGGCCATAGCGTCAGACGGTGCCATATGATGCAAGGGTTGATCGATCGGTGCCAGAGGACTGCAATCATGCGCCTGCATCCAGCCTGTCTCGATACCAAATTCCGGATTGATACGGTCGCTAAGCCCGGCCAATAAACGATGAAATAATGCCGCTTGGCGACTGGGGCGTGACAGATGGATATCATGCCGCCGCCGCCCCCCATCAACAAGCTGCCACCCCAGTTCAAGCCGCCGTGCCGCCATGCCGGTATGGTATAATAGCCGCGCCATTTCATCCGCAAGATAGCTGATCAATGCCCCCACATCACTTGCGGCGGCAATGGGTTCGGCGAAATTCCGGCTTACAATCATGGGTTGTGTTGGGGCAAGCGGGGAAAAACTTTCCTGAATATCACCACATGCCTGATCAAGACGGCGCAACAGCCCCTCACCAAACCGGGTTGTCAGCGGGGCCCGCGGCATCATCATAATATCATCAATAATATGCAGGCCGGCACGGTGCAAGGCGGTCACTATATCCTGATCAATACGTAGCGCTGCCAATGGTAACGGTGCCAATATCTGTTGTATTTGCGCGCGCACGACAGCCGGTCGGACAGACCCACCGGGCGTTATATCAAGCTGGCAGGCACTATGCGTGCCGGGGCGGGCATAATGCGCCAAGGCCCATGCCGCCCCACATGTTGGCGCCGCGGCAAACCGCACCCGCAATCCAGACCGGCGCAAACGCCGCACACAATCCACCATAAGGCCACGCACATCACCAAATAAATGTTCGGCACCAGCCACATCAATCCAGATGCCATTGGCCCGTTCATCAACGCCGGTTAAGGGTGAATAACGCCGTGCCCATAAGGCCAAATGATGTAAATCTGCACGGTCCCGTGCGGCATCATAACTGTGGCTATGTAATGTGGGGCATAGCGCCCGGGCATCGGCAAGCCGCATACCGGCACCCAGCCCCTGCCGCCTTGCCGCGGCACAGCAAGCCATCACCTGATCAGCCCCATTTACCGACTGCACAAATACCATAGGCTGGCCAGATGCGGCCCCCTGTCGATATATGCGCGCCGCCGCTAAATAGGGAAAATAGATATAGATGATATGTCGATATGTAACAGCCATCATGTACCCCGCAACAGATGCTTATACCGCTTGCGACATTGGCTGATGTGTTGCCGCATGCTGGCAGGTGGCTGGTAATGGCGGGTCCTCGCGGTCAAACAGCATCTGTTCAGCCGCCTGACCCGGCGTCATCGCCGCCAGTTCAATAAACCGCCCAGACCATGCATCCCAGCCTATATGCCCCTGAAACGGATAGCCGCCACGGGCGCGTTTTACTGTGACCTGCCATCGCGGGTCCCATGATTGGCTTGCAGATTTAAAAGATGTATATGATCTGTTGTGCGTGACATGGCTGGGGGCTATATGCCATACAGTTTCACAGCCATTTGCCGCCAGTGGTGCGCCAAGCAAAAACACCGTAACCCGGCTTGATTCAGCCGCTAATTGTACGCGCCGCATCAACCGCATCCAATAATCTGATGATTTTTGCATGCCATCATATTCAGCGACCACCGCCGCCAGCCCATCAGTGCGCGCAATATCATCAAGCGCCGCCATACGGCGTGCCGGATGCGGCGTATCCACAATCAGCAAACGTGCCGGGTCCAACCCCAAAGCCGCCAGCCCATGACCATATAACATGCCAGCCCCACCACGATTGCTGGCCGGGCACCATATAATCGGGCCAACTGGTTTGCCCGTTGCCGACAGATGCGCCACAAGCCGCATAAGAAGTGCGGTGGCAAAACCGCTTACCGCCCCATGCGCCTGCATCAGACCGCCTAACATATGAACCCGGCCAAGGGCCAGCCCCCCCGACAAAGCCGAATCCAGCGACTCAACAGCCAATGGCATAAACTGGCGCGAAATACCCCCATCAATCCTGGCAATCTGGGTTTTAAGATTTTCTAAATACCTGTTTTTAATCTGATGATTAGCACTTTTTTTATAAAAATTTTTAGGGCTAAACACCGGCTGTTTATTAGCCATCACAGCACGTCTCCAGCAACATTATCATGATTTTTGTTCATGTTTTGTTCTAGTAAAAAACCGCCTATAGGTCAAGCGGTGCCAAGGCGCAAACAGCTTTATTGGGCTGTGGCTTGACCAGCGTGTTATGCGGTGAAATTAGCCGGCGGTTATTTTGGCAATTCGCTTTCGACAAGATGCGCCCAATAGCTGGCGCCGGTGGCTAACACCTCGTCATTAAAATCGTAATTGGCATTATGCAACATCGCCCCTTCTTTGGCTGGGCCAGCCCCCAGCCAGATATAAGCCCCCGGTTTTTCCTGTAACATAAAGGCAAAATCTTCGGCGCCCATCGATGGTTCGGGGTTCGCAATAATATTGTCTGGCCCAACGATCCGGCCGGCAATGGCGGTGGCACGTGCGGCTGATTCGGCGTGATTGATGGTCGGGGGATAGCCGGGCTCCCATTCAAAATCAATCTTACAACCATAGGCTTTGGCGGTGCTTTCTGCCACATCTTGAATGGCGGTTTGCAGAAGACTGCGAATTTCTGGCGAGAATGCACGCGCTGTACCGCCAAGCCGCACCGTATCGGGAATCACATTAAAGGCACTACCAGAGTCAAAAATAGTGACCGATACAACCGCGGGTTGCATGGGCGGCACACGGCGCGAAACGATTGTTTGCAAAGACTGGACAAGTGCGGCCCCACAGGGAATCGGGTCAATGCCCATATCTGGCATCGCCGCATGGCCGCCAATACCGGTTAGATGGATTTCAAACATATCCGCCGCGGCCATACAGGCCCCATCATGCACACCGACTTTTCCAACATCCATGCCCGGCCAATTATGCATACCCCATATAGAGCGCATCTGGAATTTATCAAAAAGCCCGTCTTTGATCATGGCTTCGCCGCCGCACCCCCCTTCTTCGGCAGGCTGAAACACAAAATAAACCGTTCCATCAAAATTGCGTGTTTCAGCAAGATATTGCGCCGCCCCCAACAACATCGTGCAATGGCCATCATGCCCACATGCGTGCATCCGTCCGGGGGTTTCAGATTTATGCGCAAATGTGTTCATTTCCTGCATCGGCAGGGCATCCATATCCGCCCGCAAGCCAATCGCGGCATCCGAATGACCATTGCCGCGCAATACCCCAACGACACCTGTCTTGCCCATGCCGCGATGCACCTCTATGCCGAATGATGTTAATTTTTCAGCAATAAAATTTGACGTCCATACCTCTTCATACGAGGTTTCTGGATGCTGATGCATCAGATGACGCCAGCCGCGCATCTCATCCTGTCGATCAGCAATCGAATTTATTACAGCCATGATTTTATCTCCGCACCGGATCACCATTGTGACGGTTCTATCTGATACCGCTGATGATTTGACCGTGTTTTTTTACCATTTTTACTGTGCCGCACTTCATCTCTGCCGGTCAAGCCGCCGCGCCCGGCAAAACAGATCACAGCCAGCCCAAACCATCTGTTTCAGACCAATAAAAATTGGCTGAACAGCGAGCAGAAAACAACCTGCAATAAAATCTGAAAATCACCCACAGGATATCGACAAAATAACAGAAACCGACTAATACAACGCCATGTCGATTGAGACAAATGTAAGGTCGGTGCGAAGATAGGGTATCTGCCCGCATTTGTGCAGGATACCCGCCATACGAGACACAATGTGATATGCGGGCGGGGCGCGGATCTGCGGCCTTAAAAAAACCCGCCGGGTAAGAGGGTGTGACATGGCAGATAATCAGCCAGATCGGGGACAACGCGGATTGCCGGGCGGCAAACCACGTTATTCAGCCTTTGCGGTTGCCAAAAATTCACTGTCCTATCATCAGGACTGGCAACGGGCATGGCGTGATGCTGAACCAAAATCTGAATATGATGCGGTGATTATTGGCGGGGGCGGCCATGGTCTTGCCACGGCCTATTATTTGGCGGCTGTGCATGGCATGAGCAACATCGCGGTTATTGAAAAAGGCTGGCTTGGCGGCGGCAATACTGGCCGCAACACCACCATCATCCGGTCGAATTATTTGTGGGACGAATCAGCCGCTATCTATGAACATTCAATGAAATTATGGGAAGGGCTGAGCCAAGATTTGAATTTCAATGTGATGTTCAGCCAACGCGGGGTTCTGACAATCGCGCATAGCGAGCATGAATTGCGCGAGATGTCACGGCGAGTGCATGCCATCCGGTTGAACGGCATTGATTCTGAAATTCTTGGTCCGGCAGAGATCAAAAAATTTGTGCCAACCATCAATATTGACCAGTCAATCCGCTATCCGGTTATGGGCGGGTTTTTGCAACGGCGTGGTGGTACCGCCCGTCATGATGCGGTGGCGTGGGGCTATGCCCGTGCGGCTGATGATCTGGGCGTTGACATCATTCAAAAATGTGAAGTCACTGGCCTGCGTCGTCAGGGCCGTAAAATTGTCGGCGTTGAGACAAGCCGCGGCTTTATCAAAACCAAAAAAGTGGGTTGTGTTGTCGCCGGCCATTCAAGCGTTGTGGCGGCAATGGCTGGCATTCGCCTGCCGATTGCCAGCCGGCCATTGCAGGCGTTGGTATCCGAACCGATCAAGCCCATTCTTGATACAGTGATTATGTCAAACGCCGTGCATATGTATATCAGCCAATCTGACAAGGGCGAAATGGTGCTTGGTGCTGGTGTCGATAAATATAATTCCTATGCCCAGCGCGGGTCATTCCCCGTCCCAGAACATATGCTGGCGGCGGCCGTTGAATTGTTCCCGGTATTGTCAAGATTGCGGATGCTCCGCCATTGGGGCGGGATTGTTGACACCTGCCCGGATGCCTCACCGATTATTTCCAAGACCGACATTGAGGGGCTGTATTTTGACTGTGGTTGGGGAACGGGTGGGTTCAAAGCAACGCCCGGGTCTGGCCATGTTTTTGCTGATTTGATCGCCAATGACCGGCCAAATAAAATTGCCGCGCCTTACACGTTGGACCGGTTCCGCTCAGGATTGCTAATTGACGAACATGGCGCCGCCGGTGTCGCGCATTAAATGGTTTGGCAGGAGATTTTGCTATGATGTTAATTGATTGCCCATTTTGTGGCCCGCGCGATGAAACTGAATTTTCATGTGGTGGCGAAGCGCATATTGCCCGGCCGCTTGCCGAAAACAAAATCAGCGACGCTGAATTTGCTGACTATTTGTTCATGCGGGACAACCCGAAAGGGTTATTTTTAGAACGCTGGCGGCATAGTGCCGGATGCCGGCGCTGGTTCAACATGGCGCGTGATACGGTAAGCCACGATATTGTTGAAATCTATCCGATGGGCGCCCTGCCAAAAACAGCCGCGGCAAAATCTGCCTATAGCGCGAGTTGGCGCCGCGATACTGTCGCCGAACATGCCGCCAAGCCAGCCCGGGCCAGCCAGAAAAACGCCGGCAAAGCCAAAGGAGCCAAGTGATGTTTAAAATTGGCAAATCACCCGCTCAACTGGCCCGCCTGACAAGCCACAGCGGCATCGACCAACAGCACAAAATCAGCTTTACCTTTGATGGCAAACCCTACACTGGATATGCTGGTGACACATTGGCATCAGCCCTGCTGGCAAATGGCGTGCATCTGGTTGGGCGCTCGTTTAAATATCACCGGCCGCGCGGTATTTTATCAGCCGGGTCCGAAGAACCAAATGCGTTGATCAGGCTTGGTAAAGGCGCCTATGCCGAACCAAATCTTCGGGCCACGCAAATTGAAATTTTTGATGGGCTGTATGCTGAAAGCCAAAACCGCGTGCCATCATTGTCATTTGATATTGGTGCCATTAATTCGGTTCTGGCCCGGTTTTTCCCCGCCGGGTTTTACTACAAGACCTTTATGTGGCCAGCCGCCATGTGGATGAAATATGAACATGTCATCCGTCACGCCGCTGGACTTGGCAAAGCGGCCGATGACCACAATGACCCGGACCGCTATGAAAAGACCCATGCACATTGCGATGTTTTGGTGGCTGGCGGCGGTGCGGCTGGCCTTGCCGCGGCTTTGCAGGCCGGTCGTAGCGGTGCCCGTGTGATCATTGCCGATG
>Ga0255774_10004076_pt1 | contig 10495 bp, 10 predicted proteins | sample 101ome_17_FD_179972 | JGI IMG/M metagenome (GOLD analysis project Ga0255774, IMG submission 179972) | Coastal salt marsh microbial communities from the Groves Creek Marsh, Skidaway Island, Georgia - 101407AT metaG (version 2) | ecosystem: Environmental > Aquatic > Marine > Intertidal zone >...
CTATCCAGGGTATGGCAATAAACACCATCGACCCAGAGATCACGCTTGTGATCGAAGCAAACTGGGTGAGAACAAAAGGCGCGAGTCTGCGCTGCACCTAACCCTCTTATCTAAAGTCCTAAATCACTCAGCGAGAGTGCCGAGTAATACGCATAGCCAGCTGATTCTATAGCCGCCCTAGCCCCAGTATCGCGATCTACGACAGTGGCAATTGCGAGGACCGCGGCCCCGGCTTCTTGCGCTGCTTTTGCAGCAGCTAGAGGCGAGCCGCCGGTCGTGGAGGTGTCCTCCAATATCACTACCTTCTTGCCGGAAATATCAGGTCCCTCGACCTGCCTAGCCATGCCGTGCTTCTTGGCCACTTTCCTAACCACAAACGCATCGAGGCTCATACCTCTCGCACTCGCCTGGTGAAGCATCGCGGTTGCAACCGGATCGGCACCCATCGTCAGACCACCAACAGCATCAGGAGATAACCCGGCCTCCGAAATCAAATCGAGCATGACTTTTCCAACCAGCACCGCTGCCTTGTGGTGCAGGGTCGCCCTCCGGAGGTCCACGTAGTAGTCAGCTTCGATGCCAGAAGAAAGGGTGACTTTGCCATGAACGACAGCTAGCTCGGAAACCAATTGAGCAAGCTCGAGCTTGTCTTGGGAGGGACTGGTCATAGTTAGAGTTTAGGAGTGGAAATCGCAACCTGGAACGTCAACTCGGTAAGAGCGAGAGCTCAGCGAGTGGTTCAGTTCCTTGAGCGCACCCAGGTTGACGTCCTGGCCATGCAGGAGATTAAGTGCAAGCCGGAGCAGTTTCCCTATGCGGACTTCGAAGCCATCGGTTACAAGGTCATTGCCCACGGCCTAAACCAGTGGAATGGCGTTGCCTTCGCCTACAAGCAAGATCTTAAACCGCAAGAAGTTGAAACCTCCTTTCCTCAGCAGCCGCACTTCAAGGACGTGCTCGAGGCTAGAGCTCTTGGAGCAACCTTTGATGGCGTGAGAATCTGGAGTCTCTACGTTCCTCACGGCAGGGGTCTTGATGACCCTCACATGGACTACAAGCTTGAGTTCCTGGAGCGACTTGGCTCACACGTTGCCGAGGAGCTAGAGGAGAACCCCGAGAGCCAGATTGCGCTGGTTGGAGACTTCAACATTGCACCCCTCGACTCCGATGTCTTCAATGTGGGCTTCTTTGAGACCCACGTTTCTGAACCTGAGCGTGATGTCTTTGAAGTCTTTGAGCAGATTGGCTTCACCGACCTGCACCGCCAGTTTGTACCCGAGGGCTACACCTACTGGGACTACAAAGACCTTAGATTTCCTCGCAATGAGGGCATGAGAATCGACTTTATTCTGAGCTCGCCTCAGCTAACCGACCGCATATCAGGCGGCAGTATCGAAAGAGATGAGCGCAAAGGTGAGGGTCCTAGCGACCACGTGCCAGTAATTTCTGCAATTGCCGACTAACGGGGTTCGCTAGACCTCGGCGCTCTCCCTAACGTTTGAAACCTCAAGGCCGGTGGCATCGCTCGCCACATCAACCCTCACAAAGCTGCCGTCCTCGACCTCACCCGCGAGCAAGAGATTAGCTAGCCTGTCGTCAATCTCGCGCTGCATAAGTCTGCGCAACGGCCTTGCCCCGTAGACGGGGTCATAGCCATGCTCTGCAAGCCACAGTCTTGCCGCCGGAGTTACTCCAAGAGTCAAACGCTTCGCCTCGAGTCTTGTCATAAGCCTCTCGACCTGCAGATCGACAATTGAACCCAGCTCCTCTTTGCTGAGTGAGTCGAAGATGACGACGTCGTCCAACCTGTTTAGGAATTCTGGCTTGAATGAGGACCTGACCATCTCCATCACGGCCTCACGCCTCTGGTGCCCCTCAAGGTCTTCGGCAATCAGGAACTGAGAACCGAGGTTCGAGGTCATGATGAGAATGACATTGCGGAAATCTACGGTTCTGCCCTGACCATCGGTCAGCCTTCCGTCATCAAGGACCTGGAGCAAAATGTCGAAGACCTCAGGGTGAGCCTTCTCAATTTCATCCAGCAGCACAACCGAGTAGGGCCTGCGCCTAATTGCCTCGGTTAGCTGGCCGCCCTCGTCGTAACCGACATATCCCGGAGGGGCACCAATCAGCCTGCTGACGCTGTGCTTCTCGCCATACTCGCTCATGTCGATGCGAACCATGGACTTCTCATCGTCAAACAAGAACTCGGCCAAAGACTTTGCGAGCTCGGTCTTGCCAACTCCAGTTGGGCCTAAAAACATAAATGATCCGGTTGGCCTGTCTGGATCTGATATCCCGGCCTTTGAGCGCCTTACGGAATCGCTAACCGCCTTCACAGCCTTCTTCTGGCCAATCAGCCTCTTGCCCAGTTCGGCTTCGAGATGCAGCAGCTTCTGCGACTCTCCGGCTAGCAACCTTCCGGTTGGAATTCCGGTCCAGACCGAAACCACCGCTGCTATTTCATCCTCGGAGACCTGCTCGCCGACCATGCGCTCGCGCGGCTGTGAGTCTTGACTCTCGGCTTCCTGCAGCTGCTTCTCGAGCTGAGGAATCTCACCGTAGAGGAGCTTTGAGGCCTGCTCCAGATTTGCCTCGCGCTGGGCCTTCTCGGCTGCAACCCTGGCTGCATCAAGCTTTGTTTTGAGCTCACCAATTTTGTTGAGCTCACTGCGCTCAGACTCCCAGCGCTGGTTCAGCGCATCGAGTCGAGATTCCTTTTCTGATAGGTCTTCCTCGAGCTTTTCAAATCTTTGCTTGGAGGCGTCATCTTTCTCTTTTTTGAGGGCAAGCTTCTCAAGCTTGAGCCTGTCAACCTGACGTCTGAGCTCATCTATCTCGACAGGTGCAGAATCAATCTCCATGCGAAGCCTTGATGCTGCCTCGTCGACCAGGTCGATTGCCTTGTCTGGTAGTTGGCGACCTGTGATGTAGCGATTGGAAAGGGATGCGGCAGCAATCAGTGCACTGTCAGCGATAGTCACCTTGTGGTGAGCCTCATAGCGCTCCTTGAGTCCGCGCAGGATGGCAACCGTGTCCTCAACCGATGGCTCACCTACATAGACCTGCTGGAAGCGGCGCTCTAGTGCGCTGTCCTTCTCGATTCGTTCGCGGTATTCGTCCAAAGTCGTAGCACCGATGAGCCTCAGCTCACCCCTTGCGAGCATGGGCTTGAGCATGTTTGATGCATCCATGGAGCCATCGGCTGCACCTGCTCCAACCAAAGTATGAAGCTCGTCGATAAAGGTGATGACGCCACCCTCGGCCTCTTGAATCTCCTTCAAAACAGCCTTGAGTCGCTCCTCGAATTCACCTCGGAACTTTGAGCCGGCGACCATGGCACTGAGGTCAAGACTAATAAGTGTCTTGCCCTTCAAGCTCTCAGGCACATCGCCCGCAACGATGCGCTGAGCAAGGCCCTCTACAACTGCCGTCTTACCAACTCCCGGCTCTCCGATGAGTACCGGGTTGTTCTTAGTCCTGCGAGATAGCACCTGACTTACTCGTCTAATCTCACTGTCTCGACCAATAACTGGGTCGAGCTTTCCCGCCCTTGCCTGGGCGGTCAGATCAATACCAAAGGCCTCTAGAGCCTTGATCTGCTCTTGTTGCTGCTGTTGGTGCTGCATTAGCGCCTCCTCCATAAAACCACTGAGCCGGACTTCTCAGGCCTTTGGCCCGGATTCAGGCGAATAACACCCTGATCTCCGGCTGCGAATACCCGATTGCCGGGCTGACTCATAAGTTGATCAGCGAGCTCTCGCTCGAGATCTCGAACGCGAGACTTCAGGCTCACGTTCTCGTTGACTAGCTCTAGGACCCTGCGAATGCCCTCTAGGGAGACCCCTTCGGCGCTGAGTTTTGCTACCTCTCTCAGCTTCGCAACATCCTGCATGGTGTAGCGGCGAGAACGACCCAGGGTTCTGGTCGGAGAGACCAAACCCATGCGGTCGTACTGCCTTAGGGTTTGCGGGTGCATGCCAGAGAGCTCGGCCGCTACCGAGATCACAAACAGTGGTGTGTTCTCATCCAGCTCCATGGCTCCTCCTAAAGTGTCCCCGCCCTAGAAATCAAGTCCTGACGTGGGTTCTCGTCCGGCAGCTCAGCATCAAACTGCTCGAGCAGCTTCTTTGCCTTCGAAGGCAGGTGAGCTGGGACCATCACCTCGATCGTGGCGAGCAGATCACCCTGGCGCGAGCCAAACTGAACTCCCTTGCCTTTGACTCGAAGTGTCCTGCCGTTTGGAGTTCCAGCTGCCACCTTGAGCTTCACTGGCTCTCCTCCAAGAACTGGAACCTCGATCGTGGCACCAAGCGTCGCCTCCGAGAAGGTCACCGGGACCGAGACCCTGATGTTGTCGCCGTCACGCGTGAAAACCGCATGAGGCTTCACCTTGATTGTGACTACTAAATCTCCAGCCGGTCCGCCATTTGGAGAGGGCTGGCCCTTCCCTTTTACCTTCAGTTTCTGGCCGTCCTGAATCCCAGCCGGGACTTTCACGCTCACCGACTCGTTTCTGAGGTTGAGCTTTACGGTGGTGCCATTGACTGAGTCAATGAAATTGATCGAGGCTGTAGAGCTCAGATCCTGGCCACGCTGCGGCCCAAAGCCTCCGAAGCCGCCAAAGCCTGGGAACCCTCCTCCTTGGAAGCCACCTCCGCCAAAGAGATTGCTAAATACATCCTCAAAGCCGGCACCCTGACCACCTGCGGTGAAGCGAGCGCCCCCTCCCATAGCACGGACTGCGTCATACTCTCTGCGCTGCTCGCTATCGGAGAGCACATCAAAAGCCTCAGAGATGTCTTTAAACCTTGCCTCTGCGGCTGCATCTCCCGGATGCAGATCAGGGTGGTTTTCCTTGGCTAGCTTGCGGTATGCCTTCTTTAGATCTGCATCAGAGACGTCCTTGGAAACACCAAGGATCTTGTAGAAGTCCTTTTCAATCCAGTCTTGTGACGCCATCTAACACACCTCCCTAGTTGTTCTCAGCAGGAACCGAGACTGCTACCTTTGCAGGCCTTAGCAATCTGTCCCCGACCATGTAACCAAGCTCGATAACATCTGCAATCACAGGCTCAGTGACCTCCTCGCTTGGGTTCTGAACCAGTGCCTCATGCTTCTCGGGATCAAAGGCCTCTTCTTTTTCTCCAAACGCTACGAGCCCAAACTTCTCACCCGCAGCCCTGAGCTTCTGCGCGATGGCAGCCATAGGCGTGCCATCCTGCAGATCCCCATGAGTCTCGGCCCTAGTCAAATCGTCCATGGCAGGAAGGAAAGCCCTGATTGCTTCCGCAACCGCGAGCTGCCTCTCGACACCTCGGTCTCTTTCAACCCTTGCCTTGTAGTTGACGAAGTCAGCCTGAAGCCTCTGAAGGTCCTGGAAGATCTCAAGTTCGCGATCAATCGCGTCCTTATCTCCCTCTTCGACCGTCTCCTCGGTCGCCTCAGAAAGCTCCGGGGTCTCTTCAGACTCGGCGCTCTCCTGAGGCTCCTGAGCTTCTGGCTCCTCTGGAAGGTTCTCCTCTGGCATTACTTCTTGTCCTCAGACTCCGAGTCGTCCTTCGACTCTTCCTCGTCGACTACCTCGGCATCAACAACGTCCTCGTCTGAAGACGCTGCCTCCTCAGCACCTTCAGCCGGCTGCGCTGCATAGATTGCCTCGCCAAGCTTCTGGGAGCTGGTGACCAGCTTCTCCTGGGCCGTCTTCACTGCTTCGGTGTCCTCGCCTGCTAGTGCAGTCTTGAGGGCGTCGATGTCCGCCTGAACCTCGGTCTTGATCTCCTCAGAGAGCTTGTCATCGTTGTCCTTGATCAGCTTCTCGGTTGAGTAGGCCATCTGCTCAGCCTGGTTGCGGGTCTCCGCCTCCTCGCGACGCTGCTTATCCTCAGCTGCGTGCTCCTCGGCGTCCTTGACCATGCGCTCGATGTCCTCCTCAGAGAGGGAACTGCCACCGGTGATGGTCATTGACTGCTCCTTGCCGGTGCCCTTGTCCTTTGCGGAGACGTGGACGATACCGTTTGCGTCGATGTCAAAGGTGACCTCGACCTGCGGGATGCCACGTGGGGCAGGTGCGATGCCAGTTAGCTCGAAGTTGCCCAGTGACTTGTTGTCCCTGGTGAACTCGCGCTCACCCTGGAAGACCTGGATTGAAACGCTTGGCTGATTGTCATCGGCCGTGGTGAAGGTCTCGCTTCGCTTGGTTGGAATAGCGGTGTTGCGCTCAATGAGCTTGGTCATGATGCCGCCCTTGGTCTCAATACCTAGAGACAGCGGGGTAACGTCAATAAGCAGCACGTCCTTTCGCTCACCCTTGATGACACCGGCCTGCAGTGCAGCACCAACAGAGACAACCTCATCAGGGTTTACACCCTTGTTTGGCTCCTTGCCGCCTAGCAGCTTGGTAACTAGCTCGTTGACAGCAGGCATACGAGTCGAACCACCGACCATGACAACGTGAGCGATGTCGCCCACCTTCACGCCGGCCTCCTTGATTACATCCTCAAATGGCTTGCGGGTGCGCTCTAGTAGGTCTGAGGTCATTGACTCAAACTGGGCACGAGTGATGGTCTCGTCCAAGTTCGCAGGCCCTGACTCGGTTAGAGAGAGGTAGGGAAGCTGAATCTGAGTCGAGGTCGACTGGCTCAGTTCCTTCTTGGCCTGCTCTGCAGCCTCCTTTAGGCGCTGCAGGGCGATCTTGTCAGAGGAAACGTCAACGCCTGAGGTCTCCTTGAACTGCTTCACCAAGTGGTCAACGACCCGCTGGTCCCAGTCATCTCCACCTAGGCGGTTGTCACCCGAGGTCGCGCGAACCTGAATGGTTGAGAACTCGTCGTCCTTGCCAACCTCCAACAGCGAAACATCGAAGGTTCCACCACCGAGGTCAAAGACCAAAATCAGCTCGTCTTCCTTGCCCTTGTCTAGGCCGTAGGCAAGGGCTGCAGCGGTTGGCTCGTTGATGATGCGAAGGACATTGAGGCCTGCAATCTCACCGGCCTCCTTGGTTGCCTGACGCTCTGCGTCGTTGAAGTAGGCAGGAACGGTGATGACCGCATCGGTAACGCTCTCGCCGAGGTAGGTCTCAGCATCACGCTTCAGCTTCATCAGAATGCGAGCCGAGATCTCCTGAGGGGTGTACTCCTTCTCGTCGACCTTGAACTTCCAGTCGGTGCCCATGTGGCGCTTTACCGAGCTAACAGTGCGATCAACGTTGGTCACCGCCTGACGCTTTGCGGTCTCACCAACCAGGATGTTGCCATCCTTGGTGAAGGCGACTACCGAAGGAGTGGTTCTAAACCCCTCTGCGTTTGCAATGACCTTTGGCTCACCAGCCTCCAGCACGGTTACCGCGCTGTTGGTGGTCCCTAGGTCGATACCTACTGCTCTACCCATCTTTGTTTCTCCTTGTTTTTCAAACCTTTTGACTCAACTTGAGCCGACTGCACTCAAGTTTTAGTTATGTCAACATAATTGTCAAGCATTTATTCCAAAAACTTGAGTGAACCTCGCTCAAGTTTAGATATTCACCGACTCGTCATTATTTGATTGGACACCAATGGGTCGAAAAGGACTACTCTCAACCTCATGAGCAATGACGCTGTTGAAACTAAGAAGCCGCGTGGCACATTTGCCTGGGCACTTTGGGACTGGGCAGAACAACCCTTCCCCACAATTTTCTCCACATTCATCTTCCCCATCTACATCACAAGTGCTGCCTTCGGCCCAGAAGAGGACACCTCTAGAGCACTGGGACTAGCGGCAACCATCGCTGGTATTGCGGTGGCGATTGTGGCTCCGGTGTTCGGCCGGCGCAGTGATGAGGCTGGTAGAAGAAAGTTTTGGCTACTGATTAACACCCTGCTGCTTTCAGGGGTAATGGCAAGCCTGTTCTTCATCGAACCAAACCCCCAAATGCTCTGGATCGGACTCATAATCTTCTCCTTTGGTGGCTTTGTGCAGGAGATTGCCTTCATCAACTACTACGCCATGCTCAAACAGGTCTCTAAGCCGAGCAACATCGGTAAGGTTTCTGGCTTTGCCTGGGGTCTTGGCTATATCGGCGGAATCCTGCTCCTGCTCATATCTCTTGTTGGCTTTGTTCAGACCGAGAACCCATGGTTTGGAATTCCGCTCGATGATGCTTTGAATGTCAGGGCAGTGTTCCTATTTAGCGCGGTCTGGTTCATCGTCTTCTCCATCCCTCTGTTCCTAACGGTTCCAGAGGTTCCCGCGAAGCCAGATCGGGTCAAGGAAAACATCATTGAGAGCTACTTCAAGCTCTGGGCCCAGCTCAAGTCTCTATATCGTCAGGCTCCTGAGACGCTGAAGTTTCTAATTGCCAGCGCCATCTATCGAGATGGGCTATCTGGAGTGTTCGCCTTCGGAGGCGCTCTGGGCGCCCTGGCATTTGGCTTTGAACTAGCCGAAGTGATTCTGTTTGGAATAGCAGCAAACATCACCGCAGGAATTGGGGCCATGATTGGAGGCTTCTTCGATGACAAGATCGGTGGCAAGCGGACCATCATGATCTCGCTAATTGGTCTTACTGTTGCGGGCTTTGGGGTGTTCCTATTTGCCTCGCTCGGGCCGATCACCTACTGGATCGGTGGCCTGATACTGACTTTGTTTGTAGGCCCAGCGCAGGCTGCCTCTAGAGCCTTCGTGGCTAAGTTCACGCCTGAGGGTCGTGACGGCGAGGTAATGGGTCTCTACATGACCACAGGAAGAGCAGTTAGCTTCTTGAGCCCGATGCTCTGGACGGCCTCAATTTCACTGGCGCTTACCTTCGGCTACACCAACGCCGAGGCAACCGTATGGGGCATCCTTGGCCTAATGGTGGTGCTAGTAGCCGGAATTCTCTTGCTTTGGAGGGTTAGCCCGAACCCGCAGGTCATCAGCGAGTAATTTCTACATCTTGTAGAATCTCTGCATGGCCAAGCGCAAGCAGGGAGAACTAGAGTCCGAGGTTTTGGGCTGTCTTTGGGACCGGCCGGCCGGTCTCTCGAGTCAGCAGATTCTCGCCATGCTTGGCGATGACGACATCAAGGTGACCACAGTCCTAACGGTGCTGTCGCGACTTGAGGACAAAGGACTCATCACCAAGGCAGCCGGCGCAGGCAGGGGCTATGTTTTTCTAGCCTCAACCACACGCGAACAGCACACCGCCAAAGCTCTAGTTGAACTCGTCGGGCAAACAGGTAACCCGGCAGCGGTGTTTAGCCACTTTGCAAGCGGACTAACAGCCAAGCAGCTCAAAGATCTCAAGGCAGCACTCGACAAGTAGTCTCTTTAGGTGGAGAACAACCTATATCTGCTGATACTCCTATTGGAGTGGGTGCTGCTGGTGACAATTGCAGCCCCAATGTTCTTCGCGGGCAGGTTTCGCAAAACTCCAACCCTCGGTATCTACCTCTGGCTGGCCTCCCTAATGAGCAGCATCCTGGCAACCGTGGCTGCAGTAGTGCTTGCCAGCTATTCGGTCTTTGCCACCTACCAAAACCTCAGGGCAGAGGATGAGCTCGGTTTCGTTCTGGTTGCAAGCTTCGCTCCTTGGGTGCTTCTTGGTTTGGCAGGAGTTCTGATCGCACTTGGCAACCAACGACTGGCTCCGCTGTTTGAGGTGACACCCGAACTTGGAGACCTAGAGAGCCTCGGTGGCCGCTACATCATGCAATACCGCAGAGCCAGAATCGTTGAGCTTGAGATTCCTGGCTACTTCGCCCTCACTAGAAAAAGAACCATATATCTTTCGATGGCGGTGTTTGAACTGCCAAGCAAGCAGCTGGCTGCGATCCTCAGGCACGAGTACGGCCACATCAAACTCAGGCACGGGCTAATCAAAAAGCTCGCGTACCTCATCTATCAACTCTTGCCGTGGGTGGTGGCATCAAGGGCACTAAAACGCGAGGTCGATGTGCTGTGTGAGCTAGCGGCGGATAAATATGCGCTCAAGAAGGTCTACTCGAAAGACCTCAGTGAGGCTAGACGACTATTTGTCTAGCGGCTCATTACCCACATCAGTGATGTGGAATTTGAGGTGGCTCCGAGATGCAGTTGGCCCTCTCTGGCCCTGATACCTCGAGCCATACTTCTCACTTCCGTATGGATTCTCACTCGCCGAGGAGAGTTGGAAGAAGCACAGCTGTCCAATCTTCATACCTGGCCAGAGCTTTATCGGTAGTGTCGCGACATTTGAAAGCTCCAAGGTCACGTGTCCCTGGAAACCAGGATCAACAAAGCCTGCCGTCGAGTGAGTCAGGAGACCCAGCCTGCCAAGAGAGCTCTTTCCCTCGAGCCTTGCCGCAATATCGTCTGGAAGAGACACGTACTCAAAAGTTGAACCGAGCACAAACTCACCGGGGTGGAGAATAAACGCCTCATCCGGGGCAACCTCGACAAACCTCGTTAGGTCGTCCTGCTGCTCGCGCGGATCAATAAACGGATACTTGTGGTTATCAAAAAGCCTGAAAAACCGATCGAGCCGAACATCGATGCTGCT
>Ga0255774_10004087_pt1 | contig 10477 bp, 10 predicted proteins | sample 101ome_17_FD_179972 | JGI IMG/M metagenome (GOLD analysis project Ga0255774, IMG submission 179972) | Coastal salt marsh microbial communities from the Groves Creek Marsh, Skidaway Island, Georgia - 101407AT metaG (version 2) | ecosystem: Environmental > Aquatic > Marine > Intertidal zone >...
TGTCGGACTAGGGTGGGCAGGCGAAAATCGCTATGCATTGACTGCGCGCCTTGAGGTTTCAGTGCCTGACGCCGATTTTTCAGCGGCTGAAGCCGTCATCAAAGGAGCGCATAGCATTTGCCCATACTCCAAGGCTGTGGCAGGCAATCTTGGCGTAGCGATCACCCCGACCCAATGGAGCGGTGCTGAGACTGGGCAGAGCGCAGTAATCGTGGCGGCATAAACGATGGTGACAGTTTCGCGCATAGCAATTCTGGGTTTCATTGGGGTGGTTTGGCATCTGATGTCACACTCAACCTCGGCGAATATATTGCCTAGTCCGTCGGAAACATGGGCCGCAGCCCTACGGCTCTGGTCGACTGGCATGCTTGCGCAGGCGCTGGGTCAAAGTTTGAAGGTGTATGCGACTGGATTTTCTATTGCGTGTTTGATGGGTGTTATGGCGGGCCTTTTGCTTTGGGTCCGTTATCCTTGGCAAAATCTGAGCGCCGCGATCGGGTTCATCAGGTCCTTGGCCGTGTTGGGCTTGCGCGGTTTCACAGCGCCTATCCGCACATGTTGTCGGGGGGAATGATGCAACGTGTCGCGCTCGCGCGGGCTTTGGTTTGCGAACCCCGCGTTTTGTTGATGGATGAACCCTTTGCAGCCCTTGATGCGCACACGCGTGAATTGATGCAAAATGAATTGCGCCGATTGGTGGATCGGCAAGGAATTACGACAGTATTTGTGACCCATAGTGTGGACGAGGCGCTGATCCTCGGGAACCAGATCATCATCCTAAGCCCACGCCCCGGTCGCGTTGTTGAACACCTGCCCGTTAAGTTTCGTGACCGTGCGGCACACGACGACCCGCGCGACCAAATCGGTTTCGCCGAGACGAGGAAATATCTTGCCAACCGATTGAAAGATCTGGTGCTCAATGATCCGGGGTCCGATTTTTATGATCCAAGCCGATCCCACAACACCATGTCCGCACGACATATTGTAAATATGTCCGACCCTGACACAAAGACGGGCCTTCACACGACGGGCGATGTTGTCGCTTTCGTAAAACATTGACAGGAAAGAAAAAGATGGATTTCAAAATCACCGATAAAATCGAACAGTATCGCAAGCGCATTGCCGATTTTGTTGAGACTGAGATTTTACCGATTGAGGCGGATCGCCAAAACTGGGACGCACACGAAAACATCACCCGTGCACCGTTAGAGGCATTGCGCGCAAAAGCAAAGGCGCAGGGGCTTTGGTGTTTGCAGCTTTCCCTTGAAACAGGGGGGAAGGATCTGGGCCATGTCGGCATGGCAGTGTGTTACGAAGAAATGAACAGATCAATCTTTGGCCCAGTTGTTTTCAACAGTGCGGCCCCAGATGATGGCAATATGATGGTTTTGGAAAAGGCTGCGACGCCTGAGCAAAAATTGCGTTGGTTGTCCCCGATCGTCGCAGGTGATGTGCGATCCGCGTTTGCGATGACAGAGCCTCATCCTGGCGGCGGGTCAGATCCATCAATGATACAGACTATTGCAAAAAAACAGGGTGATAAATATGTCATATCCGGCCGCAAATGGTTCATCACCGGGGCTGAGGATGCGGATCACTTTATCCTGATGGCAAAGACATCAGACGATCCTCGTCGCGGACTGACCGCGTTTTTGCATGATCGCAACGACCACGGGTGGCGGATTGAACGGCGCATTCCGATCATGGGCCCCGAAGAGCACGGCGGCCACTGTGAGTTGATCTATGACCGAATGGAACTTGGTTCTGATCGTGTGTTATTGGGCGAAGGTTTGGGTTTGAAATTGACGCAAATGCGATTGGGGCCTGCGCGTTTGACCCATTGTATGCGATGGCTGGGGTTGGCAAAACGCTGCGCAGAAATTGCGGCCGATTATGCTGCAAAGCGCGAAGGTTTTGGTGTCCGCCTCGCAGACCGCGAAAGCATCCAGATCAAATTGGGTGATCTGGCCATGGGTATCGAAATTGGCCGTCTTTTGGTCATGAAAGCCGCTTGGGAACTTGATCAAGGCAGCTTTGCCAAAAAAGAGGTCTCGACGGCAAAAATTCATGTCGCAAACCTTTTACACAAGGCGGCCGATGTTGCCATTCAGATCAACGGCGCGCGCGGATATTCCAAGGATACAGTGCTGGAGTGGATTTATCGCTATGCGCGTCAGGCGCGGTTGGTCGATGGTGCGGACGAGGTGCATCAAATGGTGCTGAACCGTCATTTGACGGATCAGGGTCGCGATTTTTGGTCATGGGATGTGGCGCAATGACCGATCTTAATCTTGAGAACCTAGAAATCTGGTTGACCCACAAACTGCCCAAAGAACGCGGCCTGTCGATTGAACAGATTGGTGGCGGTCAGTCCAACCCGACATGGTTCGTGACTTGGGGAAATGCGCGTTTGGTTTTGCGTAAAAAACCTGCAGGAGACCTCTTGCCTGGTGCACACGCGATCGAGCGTGAATTCAGAGTTCTGAATGCGCTTGCGCAAACAGATGTCCCTGTTCCAAAGGCTCTGTGGTTAGAGGAAGATCCCAAAATCCTCGGGACCCCGTTTTATGTGATGGAGCGTCTTGATGGACGCGTCTTTTCGGACTCCACCTTGCCTGATGTGTCGGCGCAGGATCGGCGTGCGATGTACTTGGATATGGCGCGTGCCATGGCGCGTTTGCACAATGTGCAGCCCGTCACGATTGGTTTGGGAGATTTTGGCAAGCCCGGTAATTATTACGAACGCCAAATCCGTCGCTGGAGCGCCCAATACCAAACCTCACGGGGGGCGCGAATTCCGGCACTGGACGAGGTAATTGATTGGCTTACTGTCAATCTGCCCGCTGATGACGGATTGGTGTCGATTGCTCATGGTGACTTTCGGCTTGGGAATATGATGTTCCATCCGACAGAACCGCGTGTCATTGCGATCTTGGATTGGGAATTGTCTACCTTGGGGCATCCGATGGCTGATCTTGGGTTCTGCGTGATCCCATGGTTCAGTACGCCAGATGAATATGGTGGACTAAAAGGCACTCAATGGCAGGCGTCAGGGATTCCGGAGAGCTATGAATTTGTCGAGGAATACCTAAAAGCCGCTCATTCTGGTGCAGCGCTTGATACCTTTCATGTTGCCTTCGCGCTGTTCCGATTTGCAGTGATTTTCCGCGGTATCGCGGATCGTGCAGCTGCCGGCAGTGCAGCATCCCAAGACGCGACCGAATTAGGCCCATTGGCCATCCGATTTTCCGAACGTGCGCGCGAAATCATCCAAGCGCAACCGTTCCCAAAAATTTCAGCAAAAGGAGTTGAGAATGTCAGCGTCTCACAGGGCGTCAACCTACCTTTTGGTGGGACTGGAAAACTTTGTCTTTAACACGGGTCAGAAAGATCCAAACTCAGGGAGTAAAACCATGAATATCCTTAAATCTGCCGCTGTGTGCGGTGTTATGTTCGCCTCGGTTGCCGCGGCACAAGAAACCTTGGAACTGACCTCGGCATTTCCACAAAGCTTGCCCATCTTGGGGACGGCAGCTGTTGATTTTGCAAATAACATTAACAGCATTTCGATTGATGTGAATTTTGAACACTTTGATCCAGGCAAGTTGGTTCCAGCGCTGGAAGCATTGGATGCCGTATCGAACGGGTCAGTCGATGCAGCCTATGCAACCACGGGCTATTGGCAGGGCAAACTGAATGCCGCGTCTTTGTTTGCCGCGGTACCCTTTGGCCCAGAAGCCGGCGAATTTTTGGGCTGGGTTCTTTATGATGACGGCGCGAAATACTGGCAGCGAATGTATGACGATAATGGATACAACGTTGTTGCGATGCCGTGCGGGTTGATCGCGCCCGAGACTTCGGGATGGTTCCGCAAAGAGATCAATTCAGTCGAGGATCTAAAAGGGCTGAACATGCGTTTCTTTGGCTTGGGGGCTGAAGCAATGCAAAAGCTTGGTGTTTCGACATCGCTGTTGGGCTCGGCCGATATTTTCCCAGCGCTTGAGCGCGGCGCGCTTGATGCAACCGAATTTTCGATGCCCCGCATTGATAGCCGCCTTGGGTTCCACAAAGTGGCCAAATACAACTATTTCCCCGGCTGGCACCAACCTGCAACTTTGTTCGAGTTGATTGTCAACCGTGACAAATGGGAAGGCTTAAGCGAAACCGCGCAAAATCAAATTCGTGTCTCGTGCTTGGCGACGATCACAACGAATTTTGCCGAAGGCGAAGCAACCAACTTTGCAGCGATGATCGAAAACGTCGAGAAAAATGACGTGATCATCAAACAATGGTCGCCTGAAATTTTGGCAGCCTTTCAAAGTGCCTGGAACGAAGTAGCGGATGAGCTGTCAGCAAAAGATCCCTTCTTTGCCGAAGTTTGGAACGACCTGCAAGAGTACCGCAATGGGTACAAATTGTGGTCCTCGATTTACCTACCACGCAACTAATTCTCGACATCATGGTGGCGGCCCTTTGTGGCCCCACCACATCTTTAGGAGCCCCAAATGTCCGCACAAGCGCCAATAGATTTAGACAGTTCAGTTGCGATTACTGATCCCAGTCTGAAAAATTCGCACAACCAGAACCGCATTGATCGGGTCATCTTGGCGTTCGGGAATATGACTGCGTGGTTATTTCCCGTCTTGGTCATTGCGATCTGTTTTCAAGTGATCCTTCGGAAAAGCGGTCATAATCAAGCTTGGTTAGATGATGCTCAATGGTGGATGTACGGGTTCATAGTCACACTTGCATTCAGTTACACCATTCTCACCGAAAGCCACGTCCGCGTCGACGTCTTGTACCAAGGATTTTCCCGAAATCGTCAAATACGCACCGAGATTTTTGGGCTTGGTTGGTTGTTGTTGCCATTTCTCATCCTCATGGCTGATGTGATGTTTCAATATGGGTGGACATCGTTTTCGGCAGGAGAAGGATCGAGCAGCCCAAACGGTTTGCACCACCTGTACATTTTGAAACTTTCTTTGCCCGTCTTGTTTGCGATCGCAGCTCTGGCCTGTGGTTCGATGGCCTATCGAAATTTACGCGTGATCGCACAGGGTCATCTATATCAGACGCTTATCGCTATTTTTCCGGCCGCGGTTTTTTTCGCACAACGCATAATAACATACGGGCTTTGGTGGGTTTTACACCTGTTGAATCCCGACGTTTCTGGGGCGCGGATCTCAAAGTTGCCGATTATGGCACATACCGAAGTCTACGCCTTTGTTTTGGTTGTCGTGATCACGCTTGCAAGCTGGATCAAGACCACCGTGATCCAAAAATCTGAGGTGTAAAATGTTAGACCTATTGTCACTTATGGGGTCGGTTATGGACCTCAATCACTGGTTGGTTTTGGCCATGTTCCTGGGTTTTGTCATTCTGCTTTTCCAAGGAATACCTGTTGCCTATGCATTGGTTGGAATTGCGCTTATTTTTGCGTTGTTTGCAGAATTGGTCTTGGGCCCAAATAAAAAAGTCATTCAAAGTGTAATTGAATACCACCCCGTAAATTTGGCCTATGTGAAAATGTTTGCCAATGCTGGCCGCTTTTTCGGGGGCACCATACAAAACCCTGTTTTGGTCGCACTGCCAATGTTTATTTTTATGGGTTTTATGTTGGACCAGTCAGGTGTTGCTCAACGCATGATGAAGTCGATGCAAATTCTCTTTGGGGGGATGCGCGGTGGATTGGCGCTGTCCATCATGTTGATCGGGATCATTCTTGCGGCCTCAACGGGCGTGATTGGGGCATCTGTGGTTTTGTTGGGGGTGATGGGCCTGCCTGCCATGACCCAGCAAAATTACCACAAGCCAATCGCCTGCGGGACCATTGCTGCGTCTGGCACCTTGGGAATTCTGATACCGCCGTCGATCATGTTAGTGATCATGTCCGATCAATTGGCGATCAGCTTGGGCGATTTGTTCATGGGCGCGTTGTTCCCTGGTTTGATACTTGGGGCGCTCTATATCGTTTTCTTGATCCTTTATGGGGTGTTTGCCCCGAACGCGATGCCCTTGCCACAGGACCATGCGCCCATTTCAATGCAGGCTGTTACTGAATTGGCAAAGTCGGTTTTGCCGCCCTTTGCACTGATTATGGTGGTGTTGGGGTCAATCTTTTTTGGACTTGCCACGCCAACCGAAGCCTCTGGTTTGGGTGCGTTGGGGGCGACGTTCCTTGCATTGATCAGCAAACGATTGTCCAAGCAGGTCTTTGTGAACGTTATCCGTCAAACAATGAACACATCAGGCTATATTGTTGGAATTTTCATTACTGCGGCCTTTTTTGCCTTTGTTTTGCGCCGATACGGGGGGGACGATATCATCAAAGATTTGGTGCTTGAATCGTTTGAAAACCCGTACTTGGTTGTGTGCTTTATCTTGTTCATCATCTTCTTGTTGGGATTTTTGCTGGACTGGATCGAAATCACATTAATCGTGATGCCATTGATGTTGCCTGTCATCCGATCCTTGGATTTGCCTGTCGACGGGTTTGGCGTTGTCTCAGATCCGTCGTTGGTGTGGTTTGCAATCTTGGTCGCCGTGACGTTGCAAACGTCATTCCTAACACCGCCGGTTGGGTTTGCTTTGTTCTACCTCAAGGGGATCTGCCCACCCGATATTACGATTGGTCATATTTATCGTGGGATCATCCCCTTTGTTTTGTTGCAGCTCTTGGGGTTGGTTATTGTTTTCGCCTTTCCTGCGCTGACAACTTGGCTGCCCGCGATGGCCTATGGAAATTAAAGGAAATCAAATGGAAAATATTGTAATCGTCTCTGCTGCCCGCACTGCCATAGGGGATTTTGGCGGAGCCCTTCGCGATATCGCCCCGACCGAATTGGGCGTTGTCACAGCCAAGGCCGCGATTGCCCGCGCGGGCATCTCGGCTGAAGAGGTTGAACAGGTGTTTTATGGCAATGTTTTGCATGGCGAAAATCGCGACATGTATGTATCGCGTACCATTGCCCTTGGGGCGGGTGTGGGAGTTGGTGCGCCTGCTTTAACCGTCAATCGGTTGTGTGGCTCTGGTCTGCAAGCGATTGTATCAGGGATCCAAGCGATTGCCATGCGCGATGCAGATATCGTCTTGGCAGGCGGTGCCGAAAGTATGAGCCGCGCCGGATATCTGATGCCTGCGCTGCGTTGGGGGCAAAAAATGGGCGATGTGAGTGCCGTTGATATGATGACGGCTGTTTTGACCGACCCGTTTGGCCACGGGCACATGGGGGTGACCGCAGAAAATGTTGCTGCAAAATTTAACGTCTCACGCGAAGAACAAGACGCCTTTGCAGTCGAAAGCCATCGACGTGCGGCCCACGCCATTGCGTCAGGCCATTTCAAAGATGAAATCGAACCCGTTGTGATCCCGTCGCGTCGCGGTGATGTGATCTTTGACACAGATGAACATGTCCGTCCTGATGCAAGTCTTGCCGATATGGCAAAGCTGCGTGCGGTCTTTAAGAAAGACGGATCCGTCACAGCTGGAAATGCGTCAGGGTTGAATGATGGCGCAGCCTCTTTGATTTTGATGTCAGAGCGCGCAGCCAAAGATCGCGGTTTGACCCCGATGGCGCGGGTGAAATCCTATGCTGTTGCAGGGGTTGATCCTGCATTTATGGGTGTGGGACCTGTGCCTGCAATGCAAACTGCGTTGAAGCGTGCAGGCATGACAGTATCTGATCTTGATGTGATTGAGTCCAACGAAGCCTTTGCCGCGCAGGCCTGCAGCGTATCTGCACAACTTGGATTGGCCCCCGAACGTGTCAATCCAAACGGAGGTGCGATCGCACTTGGCCACCCCATCGGCGCAAGTGGTGCAATTATAACCACCAAACTTGTCTATGACATAGCGCGTCGTGGCGCTAAAATTGGCGCCGCCACGATGTGTATTGGTGGGGGGCAGGGTATCGCGCTGATCCTTGAAAACCTATCCTCACGAGGCACGCAATGACCGTGCGTCCCACGCCATTTGCCCTTTCTATTCCTCAGGTTTCACTGGATGATCTGTATAATCGGTTGGCGAATACACGTTTGCCGGATCAAACCCCTGGTCCAGCGTGGCAATTTGGAACCGATCGGTCCTACATGTCAGAATTGGTGCAATATTGGCGGGATTCATTTGATTGGCGCGCACAGGAAGCCGCGCTGAACCAGTTCCCCCAATTCATGGTCAATCTTCACGGGATTGACCTGCATTATCTTCATATCCAAGGGGCAGGGCCCAATCCCACGCCACTGTTGTTGATGCATGGATGGCCCGGATCTGTTTTCGAATTTTTGGATATGATCCCGATTTTGACCGACCCTGAACAGTTTGGAGGCGACCCAAGCCAATCCTTTACCATCATTGCGCCGTCCCTTCCCGGATTTGGATTATCGTTTCAACCAAACCAAAAACGGTTTGGCGCTCATGAAATGGCGGACTGTTTCGTTGACTTAATGGTCAATGTTCTGGGCTTTGATCGGTTTGCCCTGCAAGGCGGGGATTGGGGATCATTTGTTGGCTCATCAATCGCCATGCGTCATAGCGACCATGTGATTGGCATGCACCTCAATATGCTTCCAATCCGTCCCGACCCTGTCGCGGCTCTCAATGCGACAGAGGAAGAGGTTAAATACGCCTGCGAAATCGCGCATTGGGCAAAAGATGAAACGGGATATACGTGGATCCAAGCAACGCGACCACAAACGCTTGCCTATGGTCTCACCGATAGCCCCGCAGGGTTGGCCGCATGGATTGCAGAAAAATTTTACGCATGGACCGATCATGATGGTAGAATTGAAACAGCGGTCGCACGTGACCGTATGCTGGCCAACGTTTCATTATATTGGTTCACAGGCGCGATAGGGTCCTCTTTCTGGCCATATTATGAACGCCATCATACGCAGTGGACGGTCCCAGATGATGCACAGATCACTGTCCCAACAGGTTATGCCGCATTTCCCGCCGAAATCCGTCGCCCCCCGCGAAGCATCGCGCAAAAGGTTTATCGAGATCTGCGCCATTGGAGCGCGATGCCAAAAGGCGGACATTTCGCAGCCCTTGAACAACCCCATGCGTTGGCCGCTGACATCACAAAGTTTTTCAATGACCTTCGCCCCCAACCTTTTACAGCAGAATAAGGATATCACATGCTAGACCTAAAAAACCGCATTTCCATTTATCAGCCAGAACAAGACGGGCTGATATTTCCAGACATTCCAGAATTTACCAATGTCGAAGATGAACGCCGATATCGCAAAGAACGCCTTGTCGCCGCCTGCCGCGCGTTTGCTCAGCAAGGGTTTGACTATGGATTTGCAGGGCATTTGACGGTTCGTGACCCCGAACACCCCGAATTATATTGGACAAACCCAATGTGCATTCACTTTGCGCATGTGAAAATGTCCAACCTTATTCTCGTCGACCACCAAGGTCGGGTGATCAAAGGGGATTATGCGGTCAATCGCGCAGGGTTTGTTTTGCACGCGAATGTTCACGAAGAACATCCCGACATTATCGCCATGTGTCACGCACACACAACTTACGGCACGGCGTGGTGCGCCACGGGCAGACCGATTGAACCGATAACCCAAGATGCCTGCGCCTTTTACGAAGATCACGTGGTCATCGGGGATGAGGCAGGTGCCGTTGCCGTTGAAAATCATGCAGGCAGCAATGTCGCCAAAGCGTTCAAGGGGGTAAAAGCGGCCTTGCATCAAAATCATGGGCTTTTGACCGCCAGCCGCCATAGTATCGACAGTGCTGCCTTTTGGTTCATTGCGCTCGAACGGTGTTGCAAACAACAACTCGATATCGCAGCATCGGGGATCACACCGATCCAAGTCCGCTCCGACCGCGCGCGCTATAGCCGTGAACATGTTGGCAGTGATTACATCGGGTGGTTACATTTCCAAACTATTTGGAACCAACTGGTCATAGAGCAGCCTGACATGTTTGACTAAGCTGAACCAAAAGGAAGGCAATGTTAGACTGAAACGACCTCGCGCTGGTCGGGATCGTTTCCCAACCTTGTGGCATGACACAACGCAGCCTACTAAAAAGACTGCGTTTCTTTTTAAACAGGCTCGCAGTATTGGCGCCGCGAATTCATTTGGGTGTAATTTCATTAGAATTTTCGCAGTTGCGCAATAAAGCAGTCCTTCCCACGCGCCTTTCAACGCAATACCCCTCGCATTTCTGATCAATCTTATTCAACACGCGTGCGCGCTGATCTGGACTGTCGATCCCGGCGCATTGCCAAACCTTGAGCGATAGCTCCAAGGCTGTGAGGGCTGGTGAGTGCATGTTCATGAATGCTTCGGCCACAAGAATGAGCCGCGACGTGGGATCAGGAATGTTTTGCCGTATCCAACCAAACGTGATTGGTCCTTTTAAAAACAAGGCGTCGCGTTTGCTTCTTTGGGCTGCTGATGCACCATTCATTTTGTGCAGACCCGTTCATTATAAATAAGAATATAAAAGGATATAGAT
>Ga0255774_10004094_pt1 | contig 10470 bp, 5 predicted proteins | sample 101ome_17_FD_179972 | JGI IMG/M metagenome (GOLD analysis project Ga0255774, IMG submission 179972) | Coastal salt marsh microbial communities from the Groves Creek Marsh, Skidaway Island, Georgia - 101407AT metaG (version 2) | ecosystem: Environmental > Aquatic > Marine > Intertidal zone > Salt...
GCGCCCGCAACCCGGACTACCCGAACCAGCATTCACAGATTTTCAATCACGCTTTGAACAATGCGGATTTCCGTTGCCAGTTCGTCAATCGCTACGACGACCTCATCAATACCACCTTCCAAACCGACGTTTTTGATGCAGTGGTGGACGAATTGAAAACAGAATTGGCCCCAGCAATCCCTGATCACATTGCGCAGTGGAGCAACCAGATGGGACCCTATTCGTATTCCTATTGGCTAAATTCCGTCAATGGCCTGAAAACCTACAATAGCACGCGCATTCCAACTGCGCGCCAACACATCAACCAGAGCTTCAACCTGCAAGGACAAAAGTTGGTGGAACTTGCGGCCTCCCCGACTAATTCAGGTCACATCAAGGTCAACAGCATCCTGCCGCCGCTCCCTTGGGACGGAATTTACCACGGCGGCTGCCCGATCACGACTGAGGCCATTCCAAGCTTTGGTTATCTCTTCTCACATTGGACCAGCGATGATACCAATTACCAGAACGCTCAAGATGCTACCATACAAGTCGCCCTCTCGGACAACACATCCCTCACCGCGCATTTCCAGCCGTGCGAAGCCGTAATCAGCGCCTCCATTTTGGAAGCCGGTAACCAACTCCACCCGCAGGTTTCGGAAGAGATAAATATCTATGCCTATGAATGGCGGTTAAACGGCGCCCTGGTCTCTGAAGATAGCGTCCTCTATAATCCTGTGGACGGCGATTACACCTTAGTGGTGCGTTTTGATTCGTGTGAAATCAGCTCCGAGGCCTTCGGAATCTCTCGCGGCGATTACGAACTACTTTTGTTCCCTAATCCGGCCGTGGATGTACTCTGGGTCCAATTCGTTTTGGGTGAAGAAGCGCCTTTAGAATTGGCCCTATTCAACTCCTTAGGAGAGCTGGTTTGGAAGGAATCTCATACAGATTTTATGGGCCAGTTCAACAGCACCATCGACATAAGTACCCTAGCCAAGGGCACCTACATCTTACGAGCCTCCACCCCAAAGGTCAGTTATTCCGGAAAGGTGGTGAAGGTGGATTAAGCGCCTCCCTTCGGATTCGGCAACGCATCGAACATTATCTGATACTTCGACGGTGCTTTTTTACGAGGTTTGCGCTCTTTCTTTTCCTGCGGTTTTCCATCCTTAGAATTGGACTTATCAGCACCATCATTCTTCGCCCGTCTAGGTGATTTTTTCTCCTGGGGTTTAGCCTCAGATGTACGGCCTTGTGGTTTTTTCACACCACGTCCTTTTTTGCCACGATGCGGTTCGCGCCACTCAGGACCTGGGCCTAAGGTTTTAGGCGGTTGTTCTTTGTCCAATTCCCGTTCGATCAATCGCTCAATTTTTGAGAATTTGAACATATCATCAGGGCAAACGAGCGTCACGGCCATCCCTTCGGTTTTCGCACGTGCTGTACGTCCAATGCGGTGCACGTAATCCTCCGCATCGCCCGGCACATCGTAATTGATCACCAAATCAATACCCTTGATATCAATACCGCGCGACATCACATCTGTCGCCACCATGATTCGGGTTTTTCCACTGCGGAAATCGCTCAACGCCTCTTCGCGCTGCTCCTGTTCGTAATCTGAAGAAATCCCCTGACAGGCATATCCTTTTTGATGCAGTGTACGGGCCAATTTCTCCACCTTCTTCTTCGTCGAACAGAAAATAATGATGGACTGAAAATCATCCTTATCACCCAAAATATGACGCACTAACGCCACCTTCTGCTCTTCGTGCGCCAAATACACCTTCTGAGTCACCCCCTCGGCAGGCTTCGAAATAGCCACCGAAATCTCTTCCGGCTCGTTCAAAATCTCTTTGGCCAAACTGCGGATCTTCGGCGCCATCGTGGCTGAGAACATCAAGCTTTGACGCTTCTCCGGCAAGGATTTAATGATCTTGATGATATCGTCATAGAACCCGATGTCGAGCATGCGATCCGCCTCGTCGAGGATGAGGTGTTGTACCGTATCAAACTTCACGTAGCCGCGCGCCATGTGCGCCATTAATCGGCCCGGGGTAGCGACAATGATATCTGCTCCACCCTTCAACGCATCGGCCTCAGCTTCCCAGCTCACACCGTCGCCACCGCCATATACGGGGTAACACGATGCATTCGTGAAGTAGGCAATGCCTTGAATCTGCTGGTCTATCTGAATGGCCAACTCGCGCGTTGGACACAAGATGAGAACTTGAACGCCGTCGTTGGGTTCATCCGCAATCTGATTGAGCGTTGGCAAAACAAAAGCCGCCGTTTTTCCTGTACCCGTCTGGGCACAGCCGATGAGGTCTTTCCCCTCTAAAATGGTCGGTATGGCTTTTTCTTGAATCTCGGTCGCCTCTTCAAAGTTCATGTAGAACAAGGCATCGAGTATGGTATCGTTGAGTTTAAAGTCTGAAAATTTCATTTAATCAGTTTAGGTTGATTTTCGCCACCAAATCGACATTGTCGCTGATGACTAGGGCGGCGGGCCCTGTTCCCACGGACCACTGGGTCCGGTCGATGGAGAAGCTCGCCTCGAGGGATTTGGCGTCCGTTTGAACGACGCGAACTTCTATGGGATGCGTTTCTCCTCGCAAGGTAAGGTCTCCACGCATGTCATACGTAGTTTCGTTGCCAATTTTGCCCACAAACTCAATTTTATTCGCTGTAAAACAAATGGTTGGGTATTTCTCAGCATTCAGGAACTCCTCCTTGTTGACTACATTTCGGTCTCGCGCAGCGACGCCGGTGGCGAAAGAATTGGCCGCCACACAACCCTCAAAAGCCACGAGCATATCCCCTTTAAATGTAGCCTCGGCCGATATTCCATCACTTTGGAACCCTCCCTCGACCTTGCTCAAACCAAATTCTCTAACAGTAAAGTCAATCTCAATTTCCGCAGGAATGGTTCGTGTTTGCGCCACCAAAGCGTTGGCAACAAGCATCATCACAAGGAAGTATTTCATAGGCACAGATTAAAGGAACGGATCAAATCCATGCTCCTTTAACAACGAAAGACGGGGTCCGTGTTCAATAAAGGTGGAAGGAAGTTTATGAAGGACCAATTTTGGTCTGGGCACCATATCCTCCACTAAAGCTGCTATACCACCCCCTAAACCACCCAATCCAGTGGATTCTTCGAAAACGTGGATTTCGTCAAAATTGGCCAAAATTGGGCCAAAATCATCAAAAAATGGCCAAACTTGCGCCAAATGGAGGTGATTTCCTTCGTTTTTCATCAAATCTGAAATCGCACCTGTGCTCACCCAAAGCACTTTGGAATCCGCTTTAGACAACCACTCGTACGGCGCAAAATTCGCCCGATGCTCCCCTTCCGTTCTCGCTTTTGGGTAACGAATGAAAAGAGGTCCAGACGGGGGATTGAGCGCAACTTCCTGAAGCATGCCTCTAAGGGCCTCCCCATTCCTCGGGTTCCACACCACCACTCCGGGCAAATCCATCAACAAGCCTTGGTCAAACACCCCGTGGTGGGTCGGCCCATCGGCACCGACCAAACCCGCACGGTCCACCAAGAATACCACCGGCAGCCCCTGAAGGACCACATCGTGAACTACTTGATCATAGGCCCGCTGTAAGAACGTACTATATATATGCACCCAAGGACGACCGCCCGCCGCAGCAATACCTGCCGCTGTGGTCACGGTATGGGCTTCGTTGATGCCCGTATCGAGGAATTGGTCCCCGAAATCTTCGCGCAATGGTCCAAAACCACTGCCCGCCAACATCGCCGGACTCAGCACCTGAATGTCTTTGTGACGCTCAAGAATATCGCGCATGGCCTCCGCTGCCCACCACTGAAAGGTAGTGCCAGGCTTGTACGACTTAGGGGCGCTCAAATCCGGGCGCTTCGTGCGAATGTGAAGGAGGCGTGGTCCTGAATTTTTGAGTTGCTCGTTGAGGTGATGGACCAATTGGACCACATCATTACCCGCTTCCACATACGTGTACGACCAACCCAAACTCTCCACATAGCTTTGATACGAACCGCGATCGTGCAAGGCACCAACAGTTTCGTCAATACTACCGTCGTTGTCGTTCAAAATCACCAAGGCATCGTGCCCCAAAGACCCCAAGTGGTTCAAAGCCTCAAAGCTCTGTCCACCGGTCATCGAACCATCGCCAATAACCGCAACACGGTGGCGCTCACGACCAGCCGCACGGTCCGCCAAACACACCCCCGTGAGCGCCGAAACACTTGTCGAAGCATGGCCGGCACCAAAGAAATCGTAGGGGCTCTCGTCGCGTTTTAAAAATCCTGAAATCCCGCCCGGCATGCGCATGTTCGCCAATTCTTCCATTCGTCCAGTCAACGCCTTGTGGATATAGCCTTGGTGGCCCACATCCCAAATGAGGACATCTTCAGGCGTGTTCAAGACATAGTGCAGTGCGACCGTAAGTTCGGCCACGGCCACGGAGCTTTCAAGGTGGGGGATTTTATCGCGAACGCGCGCACAGACCTGGTCCACCAAATCTTTGGTAAACGCAGGAAGTTGCTGTGGTTCTAAAGCGCGTAAGTCTGTGATCATCCCGACAAAAATAGTCCAATTTTCAGGGCAAAATGCGGCCCCATAAAAAACCCCCGCGGCTGCGCCGCGGGGGTCTGGAAGTTGCTAAAATTTTTCGCCCATTAGGCCTTAATTCCTAGCATCAAACGCTGCATGCGCTCGAAGAGGTAGTACATCACCGGTACGATGACCAAGGTGAGGAAGGTGGCGAAGGTCAAACCGAAGATGACCGTCCAGGACATTGGGCCCCAGAAGACCACATTGTCCCCACCGAAGAAGATTTGCGGATCGTTCTCAGTGAATAGGGTGAAGAAGTTGATGTTCATCCCGGTGGCCAATGGAATAAGTCCAAGTACGGTCGTAATCGCGGTCAAAAGTACCGGACGTAGACGCGTCTTACCCGATTGTACGATGGTGTCGATCAGCTCAGGCACAGGAAGCTTGGCTTTTTCGTGGAGGCCGAGCTCGTCGCGCTTGCGTGCAGATAATTGGCGGATGAAATCGATCAATACGATCGCGTTGTTCACCACAATCCCCGCCAGGGAGATAATACCAATCATGGTCATCATGATCACGAACTCCATGCGGAAGATCACCAAGCCGAGGAATACTCCGATGAGGGAGAATACGACGGTCACGAGGATGATGAATGGGGTGGAGGCAGAATTGAATTGGCTCACCAAAATCAAGAAGATCAGGAACACGGCCATCAATAGGGCGCTCGACAAGAAGCTGAGCTGCTCCGCCTGGTCTTCCTGCTCTCCGGTGAAGCTCAAGGTCACCCCACGGGGGATACTGTAGTCTTTCAAAGATGCTTTGATAGCTTCGACGGTTTCAGTTGGGTTACTGCCTTCCAGTACGTTCGACTGGATGGAGATTACGCGCTTGAGGTCCTTGCGCTTGATGCTCGAGAAGGTCGAGGTTTTCTTGGCTTTGGCCACCGCAGAAATAGGCACCTGCTTAATCTTACCAGTCGCGGCATCACGGAAGGTGATCTTTTGATTCATCAAGTCTTCCATGTTGTAGCGGTAGTCATCGATCATACGAATGTTGATCGGATAGTCGTCCTCACCGTCTTTGAAGCGCGAAACTTCTTTACCGAAGAGGGCCGTACGGATGGCATCCCCAATCTGTGCTGAACTCAAACCGAGGGCGCGGGCCTTGATGCGGTCCACCTCGATCGGCATTTCCGGCTTTCCGGTTTCCACGTCGAGCTTGAGTTCCTCGATGCCCGAGATGCTCTGGTTGTTGATGAAAGCGCGCACGCCATCAGCCACATCCACAAGCTGGGCGTAGTCGTCCCCACTGATTTCAATGTTTACCGGCGGGCCTGAAGGCGGGCCGTTCGAATCCTTGCCCACGGAAATCGTCACCCCTGGGAAGTCCTGGATGGTCGAGCGGATCTCATTGAGCACGTCTGAAGAGTTCACGCGAACGCCTTCTGGAGAAACGCGGTCGGAGAACTTGTGGAAGGCCACAGTAATCTTCGCTTTGTTTGGCGTTTGTGCCATCGAAGGACCCGCATTTGGGTCGCTGGTTCCTTCCCCTACCTGGGCAATAACGCTTTCCACCATGTAGTTCTGAAGATTGCCGTCCTCGTCAGTGTAGTCGTACTCTCGCACGATGTCCATCACGCGTTTTTCCAAATCCAACGTCACTGTATTGGTCTCTTCGATGTCCGTACCAATAGGCATTTGGACATAGACGATGGCTTGGTTCGGCATGTTTTCTGGGAAGAAAAGCGTCTTTGGAGGCGCAATACCCAACAACACGAAGCTAAAGATGAGCAAGCCTCCCGTTCCTACGAAGAACCAGATAGGACGCTTACCACTCAAGGCATAGGTCAAGGTCTTGGTGTAGAGCTCCTCTAGTTTTGGCAATAAAGTGCCTTGGAACCAATCGGTCGCCGGTAAAACACCATAGGCGTAGATCAGCGCGAAGCCACCACTGTAGATAAAGATGTTACCTAGACCCAAGGATCCCGCGCCGTAGCCAATGATGGCACCCACCACGATAAGGATCACGCTGTTGCGGGTCAATTTCTTCTTGTTGACCACCTCTTTTTCGACCTTCATCAAGACCGAAGTCAAACCTGGGTTGATGACCAAGGCCACGAAGAGCGACGAGCTCAATACCGTGATTAAGGTGATCGGCAAGTACTTCATGAACTCCCCGAAAATCCCTGGCCAGAAGGCCAACGGCACGAAGGCCGCCAGGGTGGTGGCGGTAGAGGCAATAATAGGCAAGGCTACCTCACCGGCACCCAAACGTGCAGCGGTTAGTTTGTCGTAGCCTTCGTCCATGAATCGGTAAATGTTCTCCACGACCACAATCCCGTTGTCCACGAGCATTCCCAAGGCCAATACCAAGGAGAACAATACCATCGTGTTCAATGTGATGCCCATGGCGCTCAAGATGAAGAAGCTCATCAACATCGAAAGCGGAATGGCAATCCCTACAAAGAGGGCGTTGCGCAATCCCAAGAAGAACATCAAGACCAATACGACGAGCAACATCCCGAAGATGATGGAGTTTTCAAGGTCCGCCACCTGAGTTTTGGTCTGCTCTGAAGTATCGTTGGTTACCGTAACACTCAAGTTATCTGGGAAGTATTCGTCCTTCGCCTTGTCGAGGATTTCGGTGATTTTTCCACTAAGAATGATCTGGTTTTCACCCGAGCGCTTGAACACGTCGAGCATCACTACCGCGTCGCCATATTCACGAGCATAGGATTCGCGCTCCACCTCATCAAAGGCAACCTCAGCCACGTCTCTTAGACGCACAAGCTGCATGTTTTCGCTCTTGATGATAATGTTCTCCAACTCTTCGATGGTGCGGATCTCTCCCACCACGCGAACGTTGCGGCGGTAGCCATCTACGAGGAGGTTACCCCCTGAGATGGTCATGTTTTCGTTTTGAATGGCACCGGCGATGTCGCGGAAACCGAGCTTCATGCTTTCCAACTTTTTGTTGTCAATCATGATGCGCACTTCCTTGTCGTCGATCCCGCGGATGTCCACCTTCGAAATTTCGTTGAGGTTTTCAATCTCCTCCTCGAGGTATTCGGCGTAATCTTTAAGTTGGTCCAATGAGAACTCCCCAGAAAGGTTGATGTTCGCCATCGGCATCAACTCTGAAATGTTGAGTGCAAAGACGTTTGGATCCGCCGGCAAGTCTGTAGGGAAATCCGGTTTACCCATCGCTGCGTCCACCTTGTCCTTCACCTTGCGCAAGGCGTCGTCCGGCGTTACATCAAAGTCGAACTTTACTTGGATGGTCGAATACCCCTCCACCGAAGTAGAGTTGATTTCATCCACCCCAGTAATCCCGTTGATCTCTTTTTCTAGCGGACGGGAAATGAGTTTTTCAATATCTGCTGGAGAGTTTCCAGGGTAGGGCGTACCTACATAAATTTCAGGCGTAACAATCTCAGGAAAGGCCTCTGAAGGCATACTGAGGTACGACATCAAACCCGCGATGAAGACGATGGCGGTCAGTACATAGACCGTCATGACGTTGTTCACCGAGAAGGTCGATGGCCCGAAGCTTTTAAAGAGTTTTTTGTTTTCTTCCATGTTGCTCTGGGTCCAATTATTTTACCTGTACACGTTGTCCTGAACGAACGCTGCGTGAACCTTTGTCCACCAACTGCGCGCCCGCTTCAATACCGGATTTGATCTCCGTGCGGCCATCGTACGACAAGCCGGTTTCTACGTACACCTTGCCCACATCACTGTACAAGCCTTTGTTATCGAGTACAAAGACAAAGTCGTTGCCTGCAACATCCTGTTGCACCAAGCTCGATGGCACTGCCAATGCAGCGTCATTTCTGTAGTCTTGAAGGGCAACATGCACCATTTGATTCGGCTTCACCGTGCCTGGCTCGGCAGTCAAGCTTACGTTGATGGAGAAGGTACGGTTGCCTTCTTGGATGAATTGGCCCACTTGCAAGACCTCACCGGCTACCTGGAAATCCATGCTGGTAAAGGCTATGTTCGCTGGCGTTCCTACACGAACTCGGTTAGAATAGCTCTCCGGAACATCTGCTTTAACGTAAACCCCAGATGTGTTGACCAAACGTACGGATGGCAATTGTGGAGCGGTGAGCTCTCCAACTTTCACAAAAACCTCATCGATCGTACCTGCGAACGGCGCGCGAACCTCGCTCATGGCCATCTGCTCGTTCAACGTCTGGAGTTTTTGTACCAAGCCGTCGTAGTTGTTTTTCGCCTGTAGGTATTGGATTTCAGAACCAATCTGCTCGTCGATCCAAAGCTTTTGCTGCTTTTCAAAAACCGTCTTGGCCAACGCAAGGGCTGTTTCCAATTCCTTCAATGAGCTTTCCATTAAATCCGTGTCTAACGACACCAACAGTTGGCCTTGGCTCACCTTTTGACCCGCTTTCACATGGATGCGCTCCACCTTACCACTGTTCAATGGGAATAGGTTGATGCTCTTATCCGCTTCAACGGTTCCAAACACTTCAAAATAGTGAAGGAATTGATCCGGCTCTACGACATACGAAGTGACCACATCGTACGAAGCCGTTGTGTCCAATGCCGCGATGGCCGCGTCCAAATCTGTGATCTGCGCGCTCAATCCGTCCACCACAGTTTTGATGCTATCGCGCTGTGCCGTTAAGGTTTGTAAGTCACCTTCTACCGCGGGCTGCGAACAGGCCGCCAAAAAGGCTAGAGGGGCGATGAGGAGTACTTTTTTCATTTTGAAGGTTGTTGTTGGGTCATTAAGTATTCTAGTTCTGCTTGTTGGTCCAAGACCGACTGAGCGGCCAAGAACATCGATTGTAGGGCTTGCTGGTACTGCGTTTCACTTTGCGTCAGTGCGGTTGAGGAGCCTACGCCCTCTTCATATTCTCTTCGGCGTTGATTGCGAATGGTTTGGGCCAATTCTGCACTCTCCTTCTGGGCCAAATAATCCGCTATTGCACGGTAGTATTCGTTCACCGTCGAAGCGTGCTGCATGATCAAGGCTTGCTCCATCTGGGCCAATCCAATCTCCGCTTGGTGTTGCTGAATCTTCGCTTCCTGCACCTGCGCGCGTCCATTGCCTGAGGTAAAAATGGGCACGCTAATGCTACCGGCTACCAAACTGCTAGGAATATCCACGGCCGCATCACCAAAGATGTTGGCCTCGCTGCTCATGTATTGAATGTTGTTTTGGTAGCTCACCCCTAGGGACGGCAAGTAGCCCAATTTCTTGTTGAGCAATTGCAACTTCGCGCCCTCCACTTGGTTCGCCATACTGCGGTAATCCACCGTCTTAGTAGGGTCAAATCTTACGCCTGCTAGATGGGAAGCCGCGGAAGCGTTGACTACGAGGTCTTCTAGCGCATCCGCCAATAGAATGTCAGTCTCGACCGGGAAACCCATTTGCAATTTGAGCAACATCTTGGCCACATTCGCCTGGCCTTCACTGTATCGCACAGCGTTTTTGATGTTGTTGTAGTTGAGCATCATCTGATCGGCATCCGCTTTACTCACCAAACCGGCGGCATTCATCTTTTGCATCTCTTGTGCGAGGTTTGCGAGGTAGCCCTCGTTAGCTTTTAAGATCTCCACGCTCTCTGCGCTTAGAAGGGCGAGGTGGTACGCTTTAGCTACGTCGCGGTGCAGTTCCGCACGCGTTTTTTCTGCGCCAATGGCTGCGCCGTCCTTTAAGACCTTAGCGGCCATCAAGCCCACAACGTAGGAACCGTCGAAAATGAGTTGGTTCACCACCAATCCCCCTTGGGCTTGGTAATCCGTCCCGAACACGAGCTCGTCGAGGGTCCCGTCGCCGTTGAAATCAGTAACTAAAGCGCCGAGTTCCACATTATATACGTACTGACCTGAAGCCGAAGCTTGAGGCAATCCATAGGCCAAATTCTGTCTGTAAATCTGTTTCGCACGCTCGATCTCAAGCTCTGCGATTTCCATCCCATAGG
>Ga0255774_10004098_pt1 | contig 10464 bp, 10 predicted proteins | sample 101ome_17_FD_179972 | JGI IMG/M metagenome (GOLD analysis project Ga0255774, IMG submission 179972) | Coastal salt marsh microbial communities from the Groves Creek Marsh, Skidaway Island, Georgia - 101407AT metaG (version 2) | ecosystem: Environmental > Aquatic > Marine > Intertidal zone >...
GCCGACCGCATATCGACCATTTCCCCTTTGCGCCGATTCAGGCTGTCGACAACCGCACTGGCATAGTCTTCGTCAACATCAATCGTCACTTCTTCTAACGGTTCAAGACGGGTGCCGTCATCCGCCTGTTGATAGAGCACACGTGGCCGCGACACGGTCATTTCAAAGCCTTCACGGCGCATGGTTTCGATTAACACACCTAGCTGTAATTCGCCCCGCCCGCCAATCTCAAAGGCATCGCGATTTGCGCTTTCGGTAAAGGTGATTGCCACATTGGTCTCAGCCTCGGCCAACAAGCGTTCACGGATCACCGTCGAGGTTACTTTTTTGCCTTCACGCCCGGCAAGCGGCGAGTCATTCACCGTGATGTTAACCGACATGGTTGGCGGATCAATCGGCGTCGAACGCAACGGTTCGGTCACGGCCGGTACACAGATGGTATCTGATACCGAGCTTTTTGTCAGACCCGCAATACAAACAATGTCGCCTGCTGTGACCTTGTCAACGGGCACCCGCGCCGTGCCCTCAAACCGTAGTAATTTTGTTAACCGGCCAGTTTCGACAACCTGTCCGTCAAGGTTTAGACCGCGCACCGTATCATTAACCGAGGCTTGCCCCTGTACCACACGGCCCACCAGACACCGCCCAAGATAGGGGTCTGAGTCCAGCAAGGTTGCCAGCATCGCAAATGGGGCGTCAATTTCAACATCAGGTGCTGTCACATGATCAAGAATAACATCCATTAATGGATGGAGATTGTCGCGGGCATCATCCAGTTCACGCACGCACCAGCCATCGCGGCCTGATGCATAGAGAATGGGAAAATCAAGCTGTTGTTCGTTGGCATCTAGCGCGACAAACAAATCAAAAACCTCGTCAACGACCTCTTCTGGCCGGGCGTCGCTTCTATCGATCTTATTAATGATGACAATGGGGCGTAGCCCTTGAGCCAAGGCTTTACCAAGAACAAATTTGGTTTGTGGCATTGGCCCTTCAGCCGCATCAGTGAGCAAAATAACACCATCGGCCATACCCAAGACACGTTCAACCTCGCCGCCGAAATCAGCATGTCCGGGGGTGTCAATAATATTGACCCGGACATCGCGCCACATGATGGATGTTGGTTTGGCAAGAATGGTAATGCCGCGTTCTTTTTCCAGATCGCCTGAATCCATCACACGTTCATCAACGGTTTGATTATCGCGGAACATACCGCTTTGTTTCATAATCGAGTCGATAAGCGTTGTTTTGCCATGGTCAACATGGGCAATAATGGCAATATTGCGCAATTCTTGGGTCATATAATTGTCTCTTGGTTTGGCGTCATATCAGCGTTGCGCCGCATACCTACTGCCAATGCGCGCCAATGAAAAGCGTTATTTCGCCTACCAGACGACTATTTCTGATTCTGCTCGGCAAAAAGCCACCCACAAATGAGGCTGGCCACCGCGGCACCAAGCAGCTGTGCAATGATAAAAAACGGCATGTCAGTAGGAGAAATACCAGAAAAACTATCGGTAAAGCTGCGGGCGATGGTCACCGCCGGGTTGGCAAAACTGGTCGACGCCGTGAACCAATAGGCGGCGGTGATATAAAGACCCACCAGCCATGGTATGGCCGTTTGTGTGAACCGGATGCCGCCGAAAATCACCGCCAGCAAACCAAATGTCGCGATAAATTCAGATACATATTGTGCCAAGCCTGACCGCAGATGTACCGAAATCTGAAAGAGCGGTTCTTCAAACATCAGATGCGCCAAAATGGTGCCACACAGCCCGCCAGTGATTTGCCAGACCATATATAAAAGGGCGATACGCGGGGCAAGGGACCGGCGCAATGCAAAGGCAAAAGACACAGCCGGGTTGAAATGCGCCCCAGACACCGGACCCAATATGGAAATCAGCACCACCAAAATGGCCCCAGTGGCAATGGTATTGCCAAGCAAAGCAAGCGCAACATTCCCGCCGGCAAGGCGTTCTGCCATAATGCCCGACCCAACAACGGTGGCAACCAACATCATTGTGCCAAACCATTCAGCAAATAAACGCCGCGACAGATCCATCATCAACTTGCCTCATGGCTGGTCATCACTTGGGCCAGCGCACCAATATTTGTGGCATCGGGGTGATGACCAAGCAACTGCGTGATCCGCCGTACCAATTCATCATAGGTGGCGGCAAATGCCGCGGTGATAGCCTGCTGGGGGCCATCCACAGCGGCCGGATCAGGCAAGCCCCAATGCGCGGTAGCCGGACGGCCCGGCCAAATTGGGCATGTTTCACCCGCCGCATTATCGCAAACCGTTATGATCAGATCCAGATGCGGGGCATCTGCACCAGCAAATTCATCCCAGCTTTTAGAGCGTGCAAAACTGGTATCAATATCGTGCTGGCGCAACACCGCAATGGCATGCGGATTGGGCATGCCGGTTGGGTGTGACCCGGCTGAAAACGCATTGAATGCATGACCGCCAAGCTGGCGAAGCACCCCTTCGGCAATCAAAGACCGGGCCGAATTCCCGGTACATAAAAATAATAAATTGATCGGCATAGTCGTTGCGGTCACAGCAGGTCCAGGTCTTTACATTTTAAACAGTTGCAACGATACAATCTTAATATGACAAAGATGTTAAAAAAAGCCGATCTGCCAAAAAAAATATGTGCCCATTGTGGCCGACCATTCACCTGGCGGAAAAAATGGGAACGCGACTGGCCGCAGGTGCGCTATTGTTCAAAACGCTGTCAATCAAGCCGTACAGCAAAATCCTAATGCGTGACCACGCGCCGCAACATCAATTCCAGAACATTGCGAAAATGTGACCTGTCCTGTGGCGAAAAAGACTTGCCGCGATGCTTGCCGCCTTCCTGCATGAATAGATCTGCCGCACGGCGATCTGCCATTAAATCTCGATTAGCAAGCTGCATACCGATATTTGCCGCGGTAAATTCATCACCATTGGGGCGCAATGCCAGTGCCCCAGAATCAAGCACGCGTGCCGCCAGAGGAATATCACTGGTAATCACAATGTCACCCGGCGCCGCTTGTGCGGCGATATATTTATCGGCTTCATCAGGCCCAGCATCAACAATCACCAGTTTGACAAGCGGGTTTGCCGACGGACGAATACCCCCATTCGACACCAGCACCATTTGGCAATGATGACGTGTTGCCACCTGTTCTGCTTCAGCTTTCACCGGACAGGCATCAGCATCAACATAGATCACCGGCATTGCCCGCCCCCTATTCGGTTTCTTGGGACAGGGCAATCACCGCGGCCTCTATCGACGCCTTGTCAATCACCTCACCAACCAGCCCGTTTTTCAAATTCTCGCCAATCGCGATATCATCAATATAAATTCCAAAATCAGCCGTGTCGTAAGTGTCAGCTGGAATCCAGGCGAACACCGTTTGATGTCCCTTTGGCGTCTGCCGTCTGGCTTCATCAGACAATGGTTCTGGCGAGTCAAATTGCATCGTCACTGCCACCGCCACAAAGAATTTCTGCGCCCCCTCATCCGCAATTTCAACGCTGATCGGCAGGGTGACCACAACATTGGGCGCGTCGTTCTGGCGCATATAATTATGCACAGCCCCCTCATAGGCTTGCATGATATCAGCCAGCGGCACAAAATGCGCCGGCGATACCGGCCCATCGCGATCTTTTAATGTTGGTTTTGGCATCTGCCGGTCTCGCTTTGTGTTAGATAATGGCGACAAATATACTGCCATATACATAATCGCCAAGTCCTACCAGCCATTGCGGCCCAGCGCAAAGACATAGTCAATGGCTTTTGGGGTCAATGGCTGGCGGGATTGATAGATGATCAGTAGCAAAAAAATTATTGGGGCACCCGTAACGCATAACCACTGCCCCGAACAGTGCGGATCAAATTTGGTAATTCAGTCTGGCCATCTGGTTTATTCATCGCTTTGCGCAACCGGCTGAGATGAACATCGACGGTACGTTCTTCCACATAGACGCCGTGGCCCCATACAAGGTCAAGAAGTTGCGTTCGGCTGAACACCTGACCCGGTCGTTCAATCAGAATCGACAGCAAGCGAAATTCTTTTGGACCCAGCGCCACCATATGACCGGCGCGCTGTACCTCCATCCGGTTTGGAAACAGCTTTATATCGGCAAATTCCAAAACATCACCCAGCAAAGCCGGGCGCGAACGCCGTAACAGGGCTTTCACCCGCGACACAAGTTCACGCGGCGAAAATGGTTTTGACATGTAATCATCGGCACCGGTATCAAGACCAAGCGTACGGTCCCCTTCTTCGCCACGCGCGCTTAAAATAATCACCGGCAACATTTTGGTATCTGGCCGCGACCGCAATAAACGGCAAAGCTCGATGCCTGACATATGCGGCATCATCCAATCCAAAATCACCAGATCCGGGCAATGATCTTCGATTTTTTGCAACGCATCTTGTCCATGCATGGCCTGCAGCACCGCAAATCCAGCTTGTTCGAGATTATAGGACAATAGCTCAAGCTGGTTGGGTTCATCATCCGCGATTAAAATCGTCACTGCCATATGTCACCAAATAGGCTAAACACCCACCACTTTACTGGTACGATCTGCTTTTGGGCGCGAGTCTTCAGGCACCGCACCATGCACCAGAAAATGCACCTGTTCAGCAATGCCCGTTGCATAATCACCAATGCGTTCAATATTTTTGGCAATAAACAAAAGATGCGCCCCGGTCGCCACAAGATTCGGATCACGCGCCATCGACGCCAGCACCTCTTTATAAAAGGCTGTGTGCATGTGATCCACTTCGATATCGCGCCGCCAAACTTCTAACGCCAGTTCTGCATCATGGCGATCATAAGCCCGCATCACATCATGCAGCATTTCCTGTGTGACTTGGCCCATTCGGCCAATATTAACGCCGGGAATATTTTCATTACCAGCCTGTGCAATGACCTTTGTTCGGTTTGCAATATTGCGTGCATAATCGCCGGTACGTTCCAGTATCGTGGCAATTTTCAACGCCACCAGAACTTGCCTTAGATCTCTGGCATGTGGTGAGCGCAAGGCAATCACCTCAACTGCTTTTTCGTGAATGGCGGCTTCAAGATCATCAAGTTTGGCATCATTGCTGATAACTTGATCAAGCGTCTCCATATGCTGTGTTGCCAGTGCGTCTATCGCCGTTTCAAATTGCGTGATGGCCAAACTGCCAAGCTCTTGCACCATTGCATTCAGCGCCGACAAATCCTTGTCAAATGCTGTGCTAATATGCTGTTGGTCTTCCATAGTCAGCTCCTACCCGATTTTGCCAGAAATATAGGCTTCGGTCTGTTCATTTTGAGGCCGCGTGAAAATCTCTTTGGTATCCCCATATTCAATCAATTTACCAAGATGGAAATAGGCGGTTCTTTGAGAGACCCGCGCCGCCTGTTGCATCGAATGCGTCACAATCAAAATTGTAAAGCGGCTTTGTAAATCGTTGATCAGTTCCTCAATGATTGAGGTGGCAATCGGGTCCAATGCTGAACATGGCTCATCCATCAGCAAAACATCCGGCCCCACAGCAATCGCCCGGGCAATGCATAAGCGCTGTTGCTGACCGCCTGAAAGACCGGTTGCCTGATCATTTAACCGGTCAGATACTTCTTTCCACAACCCGGCTTTTTTCAGGCTATCCTCGACAATAAAATCCATCTCCTGTCGATTGGCAGCCAAGCCATGAATGCGCGGCCCATAAGCCACATTTTCATAGATCGTTTTGGGAAAGGGGTTGGGTTTTTGAAACACCATTCCCACCCGCGCACGCAACAATACCGGGTCAATTTTCGGGCTGTTCAGATCGACATCATCCATGATGATCTGGCCCGCAACCCGGCAGGACGGAATGACGTCATTCATCCGGTTAAAACAGCGCAAAAATGTTGATTTGCCACACCCTGACGGGCCGATAAACGAGGTCACTGATTTTGCCTCTATGTTTAACGAAACATCATAGAGTGCCTGCTTTTCGCCGTAAAAAACGCTGACATCAACAGTCTTTAATTTGCTATGCGCCGTTGGATCGGTTGCTGAGTCCATCTCACTTACCACTTCTTCTCAAATTTGCGGCGTAGCATCACCGCCGCCAGATTCATCGAAATCAAAAACAATAAAAGCACCATGATGGCCAAAGACGACCGTTCATAAAACGCGCGTTCGGCGCTATCAGACCAAATATAAATCTGCACCGGCAAAGCGGTTGCTGGATCGGTAAAGCTGGCAGGCACATCAACGATAAATGCCACCATTCCAATCATGATCAGCGGGGCCGTTTCGCCAAGTGCCTGTGCAATACCAATGATTGTGCCGGTTAAAATGCCGGGCGCGGCCAATGGCAAAATATGGTCAAGTGCCGTCTGCATTGGCGAGGCACCTAGCCCCAGCGCCGCATCGCGTATTGACGTTGGCACCGCTCGAATTGATGCCCGTGTCGCAATAATGATGGTTGGCAATGTCATCAGCGCCAGCACCATTCCGCCAACAAGTGGCGCCGATCGCGGCATGCCAAAGAACCCCAAAAATACCGCCAAACCCAACAGCCCAAACACAATTGATGGCACTGCGGCCAAATTATTGACATTCACTTCGATAAAATCGGTAAGTCGGCCGGGTGGGGCAAAATATTCAAGATAAACAGCCGCCATAACAGCCAGCGGCAATGCCAGAACCACCGTGACGATAAGCGCCAGCGCCGACCCAACAATCGCGCCAAGCACCCCGGCGCTTTCTGGTTCACGCGAATCAGCCATGGTGAAAAATGTCGAATTAAAGGCCAGCCGGATATTGTCTTTTGCGACAATTTTATCAAACCAGACAAGCTGATTATCTTTGATACGCCGCATTTTTTCATCAATGGTGCGATCCATACGCCCCTTCATCAGCATATCGACATCATCAGATGCCTTGACCCAGTATGTCACCGGACCATCTGGAATGATGCCGGCATCCTCGATCTGCAATCGCAAATCATAGCCGGCATTGGCTGATAGCAATTCACCAAGGCTACGCTGGTCAAGCATGCCGGTCACTTCGGGGAATTCTTTTCTAAAGCTGCGCTTGACCAAACCAGACCAGTTGAAATTGCGCGATTTCTCTGCATCAATCGCACCTGTATCATCCAAGATCTCACCAGCTGGCACATCAATGACAACAGCAATTTCGGTCTGTTGTAACGCGGTATATCCATTGCTGATAATTGTGGTGAGCAGGATGCACAAAAACCCAATAGCAGTGACGATTGCCATAATCCCATACAGACGCAGGCGCCTTGATGCGGCGCGGCGTTTCTTCAGGCCCGCCGCAATATGTGCCATCCGCACATCTGTTGGCGCATTATAGAGCCCAGCTACGCCTGACGATGATGACATGCTGTTGCTATGGTCACTCATATCGTTGCCCCAATTTGCGTGATACGTGCAATGCCGCGATATTCAATAGCAAGGTCACCACAAACAGGGTGATGCCAAGGGCAAATGCCGACAAGGTCTTGACCGAGTCAAATTCATTGTCACCCGTCAGCAACATCACAATCTGTACGGTTACCGTGGTGACAGCTTCCAGCGGATTGATCGTCAAATTAGCCGCCACTCCAGCCGCCATGACAACAATCATTGTTTCGCCAACCGCCCGGCTGATCGCCAACAAAAATGCCCCGACAAGACCCGGAAACGCCGCTGGCAACACCACCCGCATGATTGTCTCAGCACGGGTACTGCCGAGCCCCAACGCACCATCACGCAATGATTGTGGCACCGCGGTGATGACGTCATCAGACAATGAGGAAATAAACGGAATGATCATAATGCCCATCACCCCGCCGGCGGCCAACGCGCTTTGCGATGACACATCCAGCCCGACGAGCAACCCGGCTTCACGGAAAAATGGTGCCGCGGTCAATGCCGCAAAAAAGCCATAGACAACGGTTGGAATCCCCGCCAGCACCTCTAGCACAGGTTTGATGATATTGCGCACACGGCGCGGCGCAAAATCGGCAGTATAGATGGCTGAAAACAACCCGACCGGCACCGCAACAAGCATGGCAATCACCGCCACCAGCAATGTGCCCAGCATAACCGGCACCATACCAAATGACCCAGACGAGCCAGCCACCGCCTCATCCGCCGCCGCCGCGCCGTCACGAAGCGACACCATCGGCGACCAATGTGTGCCGAAAAAGAAATCAATCATCGAGATTTCACTAAAAAACCGAGATGCCTCAAACAATAATGACGCCACGATCCCAATGGTTGTCAGAATCGCCAAAACTGCGGCAGCAAAAAAACTGCGCCGCAGAAAACCCTCAAAGGCAACCCGCGCTTTGAAGTGGGGCGCCACCCGGATAAACGCAAATAAAAAGCCGATCATCATAACGAATATCAGCGTGAGAACCCGCGCCAGCGCGACACGGTCCATTGACTCGCTTAACGCTGCCGCCTCGGCCGCCATGATGTCATCAGGTGCATCGATATAGCCGGCGGCAATATTTTGCAGTTGTGCCAGTTTCAGATCCAAAAAGCTGGCCGGCAGATTTGGATAAGCACTGGCCAGACGCGCCTCGGCCGCATTGAGCAACAATGGATCAGCCGCAAAAGCCCAAATCAACGCCAGCAGTAGCGCCGGCACCAATGTCCATAACGCGGCATAAACACCATAATATTTGACAAGCGAATGCGATTTTACGCCGTCTGCGGCAACGCGTGACTTGATCCGGCCAATGGCCAGCCCATAAGCCGCAACACCAAAAATGAGTGTGATGATCAGCAATGCGACATTACTTGTGACAAATGTCATGGCCAGCCTCTCAAACCTTATTTTCTTATGCCCGCAACCAGCGGTTACAGTCTCGTTTCCAGCATGTCAACATATCAAACATCAACTCGCAACCAAGCCAAAACATCCGCCCGAATAACAAACCAGATGACCCGGCAAGCAAATGTAAAAGCAGGTGCCAGTTTTTAGCTGGCACCTGCGTAACGACCAAGTGATCCGTTAAAGGCTGTTTTTCGCCGCAATCTGTTTGGCAAAATCATCTTCAGACAATGGCACAAGACCAGCCGGGAACAGATATCCATCCATACCCATGGCTTTTTCAGACACAAATTCATTGATGAATTCCTTCATGCCTGGGATCACGCCCACATGGAGTTTTTTAACATAGAAGAACAGCGGACGCGCGCCTGGATATTTATAAGAGGCGATATTTTCGAAATTCAATTCAACACCATCAAGCACGGACGCTTGAACTTTGTCACGGTTTTGATCAAAGAATGAATAACCAAAAATACCGAACATGTCTTTGTCTGCGACCAGCTTTTCAATGATCAGCGCGTCATTTTCACCAACCTCGATAGCCACGCCATCTTCCCGAAGTTTCTTATAGCCATCACCATCAAGCCCCAGTTTTTTCCAGCCCGCCTTCATGAACAATGAGCCCATCGCGTCGCGTGTACCAGAGGTTGGCGGCGGCACCATGATTTGAACAGGCTGGGCCGGCAGGCCAATAGCGGCTGAGCCGGTGGCTTTGGCGACATAAGCGTCAACATCGGCCCATGTGGCAAGGCCGTTTGCTTTGGCGCCTTCACCAGCAGACCCTTGATTTGGTAATTCAGCAGCAAGTGCCGCCGCGATATGTGCAATCGATATGTTAAATTTCTGTCCAGCCAAGCTGTTGGCCACCGCCACACCGTCATTGCCAACGATGAATTCTTGGAATTCAACACCCGCATCTTGGCATAGTTTTGCTTCTGAGCTTTTCATTGCGCGTGAAGCGTTTGTGATATCTGGATGCTCAACGCCGATGCCTTTACAAAACAGCTTCATGCCGCCGCCTGTGCCAGTTGACTCAATCACTGGGGTTTTAAACCCACTTGATTGACCAAATTTTTCAGCAACGATGGTTGCAAATGGGTAGACTGTTGACGAGCCAACGATTGAAATTTGGTCACGGGCTTGCGCGCCGCCTGCGACCAACATACCAGCGACTACGCCAGCGGATAGGATAGAAAAACGCATGAATATCTCCTAACAACATCAAGTTCATCCGGCCCATATGCGCCGTTCTTTGCTTGTTTAGGCTATAAACATGTCAAAAGATTTACAGAAATATTACAGTTATGTGACACTATCGAATGATTTATTTTTTCAATAAAATCAGTAATAAATAACACATTCATGAATGGATCAGCGGCACACTAACGGAAAATTTTGTGGTGTCGTTTAACTTGCTGGTGACCGTTAAGGTGCCGCGATGCCGATTCACGATATGTTTGACAATGGCAAGCCCAAGGCCAGTGCCCCCGATCTGCCGCGACCGCGCTTTATCAACCCGGTAAAATCGCTCGGTCAATCGGGGCAGATGGCGTTGTTCGATTCCCTCTCCATGGTTGGTCACGTCAATTTGCAAGCGGTTTGAACTGACCTCAACAATGCTGATCTCTATCTGGGT
>Ga0255774_10004099_pt1 | contig 10464 bp, 8 predicted proteins | sample 101ome_17_FD_179972 | JGI IMG/M metagenome (GOLD analysis project Ga0255774, IMG submission 179972) | Coastal salt marsh microbial communities from the Groves Creek Marsh, Skidaway Island, Georgia - 101407AT metaG (version 2) | ecosystem: Environmental > Aquatic > Marine > Intertidal zone > Salt...
CTCTCTTCAATGAGTACATGGCCAGCTACCAGCATGACTGGGTGGATATAATCTTCACTGAGCAGGACTACAGAGACGGGTGTCGTGCAGATACAGTTAGTAGATCTGTTCACCAGGTCAGTCATCAAGATGATGACTTTACGTTCTAAACCTAAAAGGCCCTACAAGCCACGTGGTGGGCATGAGGGCCATAACGTTCATTTTCAAAACTCAGAGAGCAAAGCGGTCCTTCGAACCTGAAGACATAAATATCTGCTATGCGGACGAAGCGTTCATCGGAATTGGACAGCCCAATGGTTGCTCTCCAGAATCTTTACTCAAAAACTGCAGGTTCTAAAGGTGAATGGCATTCTTCAGTTTATAAATCCACATCGTCACTAGATCGTTGGCAGTATTTAACGCAACTCGTATTCCATCAGCGCATGCTCCACCTTTGTTTGCTGCTTGCAAACTTGATCCGCCGTTATGGCGGCTACAAAACTCTAAATCATCGCCAAACTCTTATAAAGTTCACGGCTAAGATCTCGCAATTTACAGATGGTGTCCTTCCCAGGAGATCAGTAGAGCGCCGGAATTAGTTAGAGATGAACTCCAGAATCTCGGTCATTCGAAGGCGAGGAAATGTTGTCAAGGTTAAGCGTTCTGGGTGTTTTGAATAATAGTCCTTCCGGTTCGTTTTTGATTATGTCAGCCGCAATCAATCATTCCAGAAAAGCGCTAAAGGGGCCGCATAATCGGAAGCGAATTAAACGCCACTGCGGCATTGTAGGGGACATGAAATAGAACAAACCAATCTGCTGACTTTAGGTATTAGCATGTTTAAGCAGTTTCAGATTCACTGGGCATTTGGGCAATATCCAGAAGGTCCGGAAAACGAGCCATCAGGTGATCTGAAACCGTGCAGTCCGGATCGGGGTTGAAACGAATAGTCGTCATGCCAAGCGCCTTTGCCCCATCAATCTCATACTGTGCATGACCGACAAAGAATGCGTTTTCCGGTGCGACTCCTAAGGGATCTAAAGCAGCAAGATAGATTTCCGGGTCTGGTTTTATCACACCAAGCTCACAAGAATCTGCATAAGAATCCCAAATGCCGTCAATGCCGATAGTCTCGAACCACTTCGCCTTTTCCGCGGGCGGATTGAAGGTATTCGTTACGACTCCCAGCTTGAAACCGCGTCGTTTTAGTTCGTGCAGAGTTTCACCCACGCCAACAAAGAATGTGACGTCACTTTGCTGGGAACGCAGCATTGCAACACCTTCCTGGACAATCGCGGGGTCAGACACCCCATAATGGCCCATAAGCCATTCCATAAAATCCTGAACACCGATTTTGCCAGCATGGGCCTTAAGGCGCATCTCTCGCTCTACCGGATCTTTGGCTGAAGGGGCCTGATATCCACGATCTGTCAAGAACTTGGCTATGACGCCTTTGCGACGTGGTTTGCTATAAAGAATATCACCTGCGTCAAACAGAATGGTCGAAATGCTCACTGCAATCCCTTCCCGATGATTGGGTGTGTATTTGAATTTCGCCGCCCCGACCAGACTTGACCGGGGCGACCCTTGATCAACTTAGCTCCAGATAGAGCGCCAGGAAACCGTACTTAGTGTAGTAGATTTCTTCGGGGTCAATCGGCCAAAGCTTTAGCTCTGTGAACTTGGGCAGATTGAAATCTTCCATCTGCTTTGCTTCAATAGTGTTGCGGGCTGCAAAGTCACCGGGTTCATTCCATGGGGCAAAACCCTCTTCATCCATCATGTAACGGATCAGAAGCTTGGCCGCATTCGGGTGCGGTGCCATGTCAGCCATGACAAGCGCGGTCGGGTAACTGACGCCGAAAACCGGATCAAGGTCATAGATCGGCTCTGCGGCATAAACACCAGGCTCGTTTTTGCGCATTTTCGAGAATGTCGTAATGCCCAGCGGCGGATTATCCTGCTTAACATCACCAACGTTTTTAAAGATCTTGGTCGTAGAACTCATGAAGACTGGTTCATTTGCAAGGAACCGATAGAGCCACTCCATCGACGCATTCGGCTCGGAAATGACCGCACTGTCCGCAACAGCTTCCAACACATCTTCCGAATAGTTGATCGGCTCACCATATTCACGTTCGTATGCCGCGGCCATTTCATCTGAGTTCTGCAGAACGGTCTGAATGAAGTTGGCAGACAGACCATCCTCTAGTGGGCTGGGCAGCAATGTCCGGCCGGTCCAATCCGCGTTTGTCAGATCCCACAGGGAGTCGATCGGCGCTCCATCGGGGTTCAGCTCAGTATTATAGTAAACAACTCGGCTAGAGTGGCGCTGGATCAGGAAGGGTTCCATCTCATTCGCGCTTAGCTCATCATCTAGACCCGATGGAACAAAGTTCCAAACGAGACCGTTGGGGAGCGCTTCGTTTAACAAAAGCGGGGCTTCAGCGTTAAACAAAACGTCCACCGCGTGCACCCCTGCATTATGTTCACGGCGCAGTTTTTCGATCTGCAAATCTGAGGGCATGTCATGCCCTATTATTTCGATCCCGTATTTCTCCTGAAAGCCGTCGACCAATTTGGCAATCCGCGACGATACAGAATAGATCACTACCTGGCCTTCTTCGCGTGCAGCCTCCTCTATCGCCGCCCAGTCCTGTGTATTGGACGCATATGCGCCCACACCGGCTTTCTGTTGCCACGCATCGTCGGCTATTGCCGCGCCTGAAACCGCAATCGCAAGCGCCCCCGCGGTCGACATGAGACTGAATTTCGTAAATTTACTCATTAGCATTGTCCTCCTTATGATTGACATGATTAAAGCCCTAGCTGGCCTCAGATAGTTTCACCGTTTCCGGGCTTATGAGCGCTCCAGTTTCGGCGGCGTAGATGTTGAGCGCACTGGAATTGAATTGCACCCAAACGGTTTGTCCTTTGGCGAGTACGGCTTCGTGCCCAACCCGAGTGAGGAACGTTGTTTCGCCTCGTGTAAGCTGGACAATCGTCTCTGGCCCATTTGGCAAAACAGTTTTGATTTCATAGTCTTCCCTGCCCGCCGACGCCTCGTTTGAGATCGTGATGTCTTCGGGTCTTGCACCAACAATGATTTCTGAACATTCTGGTTCCCATCCGACATCGACGCGAATATCACCGTTTGTGAAAACACTTCCATGCGAGGTTTCGGCGCTTAGTTTGACGAGATTGATCCGGGGCATCCCGACAAAATCCGCAACAAATGTATTTTCGGGCTGTCGATACAGCTGATCAGGTGGGGACACCTGCTGGATCGATCCATCTTTCATGACAACGACGCGCGTCGACATGGTCATGGCTTCTGTCTGGTCATGCGTCACGTAAACCGTTGTGGCCTGTGCGGTGGACTGAAAGCGCTTGAGTTCTACGCGCATATCCATGCGAAGGCGTGCATCAAGATTCGAAAGCGGTTCATCCATTAGGAAAATCGGCGGCTGAGTTGCAAGCAGTCGAGCCAATGCTACGCGCTGCTGTTGACCACCGGAAAGCTCTGAAGGATATCTCTGATCCAAATCCCCCAGACCTACGTCGGACAGAACCTCGTCAAGACGTTCTTCCGCAACGGATTTGGGTGTTTTCAGCACATCAAGACCGAATTTAACATTATCGCGAACACTCATGTGGGGCCACAGAGCGTAGCTTTGGAACACCATGCCCAGATTACGTTTACCGGGCGGGACCATGATATTCTTCGTGGACGAGAAGACTACCTTATCGCCCATAACAATCTCACCGTCGTCAGGCGTTTCGAGGCCGGCCAGACACCGAAGCAGGGTAGTTTTCCCGCAGCCGGAAGGCCCGAGCAATACCAGAAACTCTCCGCTTTCTATTTCGAGCGACACATTGTCTAGCGCTGTCGCAGAGCCGTACCGTTTTGTGAGGTTATGAACGTAGATTTTTGACATTTTAAACAGCGCCTCTTCAGGATTGTTTTTCGCGCAGGCGAGCCATCTTGCCCTTGCCGATCCACATCAGGATCAGCTCGCCAATGATTGTCAGGACAGCAACGATCAGGACGAGCGCGTTGGAAAGCTGGGCAAGCCCCTCTTCTGCATAGCCAAAGCCAACTGTCATCAGGACGCGTGTAGAAGGAGTGATGAGCAGGATGATCAGCGACAATTCCCGCATGACCCCCACAAAGCTCACCATCATTCCGGAAAGAAAGCCAGAGCTTGCTAGCGGCATTATAATGCGGCGAAACCGCATGATCCAACTTGCCCCTGCCAACTCTGCGGCTTCTTCCAGTTCCTGACCGATCTGCGTGATAGCGGTCACGCCGGTTTTCACCGAGTAAGGCAAACGGCTAACTACTGAGATCAGCACGAGCAGGGTGAAGGTACCATATAGCGCAGGTATAGGCCCCACGGGTTCGGCAAACAACGTCAGGTACATCGCACCAAAGGCAATTGTCGGGAACAGGAACGGAATAAACGCGATCTGATCCAACGCATGAGCCAGCGGGTTATGGGCGCGGCGAACAGTGATATATGCTATGACCAGCCCGATCACCGACGCGATCACAGCCGAGATGAAGGCCAGTTTAAGTGTGTTCCAGGTGGCGCCCAAAATGATTTGATTGTGCAGTACGCCCGGTTCGCCAAACGCGATCTCTGGATCCGACTTGCCCAGCCAGAAATGGCTTGTGATGTTCTCAAGCCCGTAAAACCCGTCGATTAGCATCACCGATTGCACACCCAGGAGGATCAGCGGCAGAATTCCCACCATGAATGCAAAGAAGGCAACCGCTGCAAAGACGGGCCAGCGCCAGCCGCCCAAGGCGATAACACGGCTGCGGAACCCTTTGCCGCCGATCGTTTCGAACCGGCGCGATTTCTTTCCGACGAAACGATTGGACAGCCAGATCGACAATAGGGACAGTGCGATCAACACGATGGCAAGGACGAAAGCCAGTGAGTCCAACCCCAACGTCAAATTGGCGTAAACCATTGTCGCCACAGTGTGAAACTGGGTCGGCGCACCCAATAGAAACGGCAGCGCAAACTGGCCGATGGTTTTACCGAATGTCAGGATAAAGGCGGCCAAGAATGCAGGTGCAACAACCGGGAACGTGATTCGGCGTAATGTCATCAGACGGCCCGCGCCCGAGATCAGCGCCCCTTCTTCCATTTGCGAGTCGATGGTTGCCAGCGCACCCGCCACAAGAAGATAGGCGAATGGGAAATAGTGGATAGCAAGCGTAACCGAAATCGGGAAGGCACCATAAGAAAGCCACTCGGGAGGAGCGACATCTAATAGAGCTTCATAGACACCGGGCTGCCCGCCAACCTTGGGACTGCGGAAAACGGTTTCCCAAGCCAATGCTATGGCAAAGGATGGAACAATGTAAGGAAGCGTCAGGATCGGTTGAAGCCAGCGTTTCCCAGGCATGTCCGAACGCACGACGCACCACGCGAGTACACCGCCGGCCAACAGCGCAATTATCGTGGCTGCAATGCCGGTTTTGAGCGTGTTGACCAACGGCCCATAAAGCATCTTACCTGACAACGGGCCTGTGGTTGCCTGCAACCAATGGAACCAGGTGAACTCACCAGGCACTGCCTCGCGCGAAATCCGCCTATCCCTCTGTCCCCATGTCAGAGTTTCGATCAACAACTGCACAAAGGGCCAGATGACCAGATAGGACAGAACGAACAGCAACAACAGCATTGCGATGTTCACCGGATCTGTGATCAGTCGGTGGAGACGGGATGTTCCTCCCTGAGTTGCCTGGGAGATATCGCTCATGAGTTGCCCTTATCACTCAAAAGAGTTTTCCTGAGGCTTTCCAGCCCTTCGAGCCCAGTCACTGCCCGCTCCGAGTTCTTGTGCGCCAGTGTCATCGCCAGAGCTTCGCACACCAAAATAGGTCCGGAACGCAGTTGCATGACTCCTTCATCCGGACGGCTAACAGACAAGGTGACGTCGGCGCGCGGTCTGATTGTTGGCCCGGTGGAGTCGCTGATGACAATGGATTTGGCACCCATTTCGGAGGAGTACGCGATCAGCCCTTCGTAACCTGCGGGCAAGGATGCGGGTGCCTGAAAGGCGAAGAAAACGACAACGTCATCTGCGCTCAAAGACATAATTTTTTCAGCCAGATCACGGCGTTGAAGGTTTAACGCTACGTTGGTCTGAAAGCCCAGTCTGCGCAAACGGCGATCGAAATGCATGACCAACGGCCCTGCACTTCCACGCCCAATGATATGAATGGTTCTGGCATTCGCCAGTTGATCTGCAGCGGAATCAATGTGTGCCTGTGACAGCGTTTGAGAAATAGCCTCCAGCGCTGCAATTTCACTTTGGATCAATGCGTTCAGGTTGGAGCCCTGCTCGATAGAATCCAACCGTTTCTGACTACGCTCATCCAACGCTACTGCAGGATGTATTTGCGATCGAAGTTGCGCGCGCAGCTCAGGATATCCGTCAAATCCAAGCTTATTTGCAAGGCGGACAACCGTCGATTTATGCACGTTCGCCTTCTCAGCAAGCTGTGCGATGGATAGAAACACTGCGCCCTTCGGATCATTAAGCAGGATTGCAAGAATTGCCCTGTCTGATTCCGTAAGACGACCACCGAAGTTTTCAACAACGTCATTGAGTGAAGGACTCTTATTGTCTTTCATTGCGCCCACCTCTTGATTCTGCAACGAAAGTATCAGATATTTTATAATATGCAACTAAAGTTGCACATTTTTTCTGGAAAGGATGTGAATTTTTGAGAATCTTGGGACCGATCGATTTCATCATTACGAAATGCCACACATACGGTGACAAACTTGACGAACTAAGGGTGCAGTCCGAACGCACGTGCAAACTAGAAAAGTTCTTCATAAAGCTACAAACCGGTACTGTCAGAACAAACCTCCTTGCCTCTCGAAGGCCTGGCAATTAGCTACCCATCCTGTGAAGGTTAAATCAACATAGTATTCGATTAGTTGCTCGATTTTGATTTTAAGGTTTGCAGCATCCCAAGTGCTATCTTCAGGCAAACGATTAAGTGCGAGTTCCAGCTCAATGCGCTGTGCATCGGATATATCGGGCAAGACCAATGCATCTAGGGCTTCTACGCCAAGTTCACGCGCAGCCATAACTCGAAGATGCCCATCAATGATGCGATACGAGCGATCGACAACAATTGGCGAGATGATGCCTTGTTCAGCGAACATATGCACTGCTTTGTGCAGTTGCTTTTTTGTATGACGTCGAGCTGGGGAATTAGAGTAGTGAAGTTCCCCAATGCCCAACGATGCTGTAGTCACCTTCATGGCAACCTCCTATCGTTAGAGAATGGTCACTTCACTCTTGAAGTCCGAACTGAATTTGTTTCAGCCCCACGCAACTCTGCGCCGAACTAAAGCATACCATAAAATGAGAGCGCGAAAAAGGGTGTAGTTCATAAAATTTGTGGAGCTGTAGTTCCTTTGCGGATACCGGTTCACTCGTTTGTGGATGCTTTAGCGAAATGGACTGACAGCACCCAGGAGCTTTGCCTCAGTTGTATCAGAAACAACAACTGCATTGAGTTCCTGCAATCCGACCTCTTTTGCGATTTCAAATCGCAAGACACCGTCGATGATTTGCATTCGCTCATCGACAACGATGGGCACAACAATTCCGTGCTCTGAAAAGAGCATATGCGCCTTTTTCCGCTGGTGTCTGTTATGTTGTCTTGCTGTTGAGTTTGGCGAGCGAAGCTCCCCAACACTCAACGTTTTCAGTACCATTTTCATGGTCACCTCCTTCCGTTGATATGGGGCTTCACTCTTGAAGCTATGTAGTCCGCTCGAAGCTACGAGGGGAACAGGCAGATTACCTAAACCATCAATAAAGTACCACAAGATTCAGTTGCAAAAAAGGGGGAAGTTCAAAAGGTTTGCGGAGATATGCATGCTTTGAGTTTAGGTGCCCGCTTGTTTGCCGAGGCTTTGGGGATTGGTCTGGCAGCACCTTTCTGGACAATGGGTCGCTTTTGACCCATTTATTGATTTGGAGAGAAAACTCAGACAATCGAACGCCAAAGTTGTAGAAAAAGCCAATGCGTGCAATCGTACTAATATGCTTGTTCTTTTTGCCAGCAACTGTGTCTGCTCAGGAGCTCGCAGTCATCACTTCATTTCCGACCAGAATGACTGAGGCCTATGCAGACCTTTGGGCGAAAGTGCGGCCCGAATCTAAAATTCGGGTGCTTCACAAAAATACAGTCGCGGCGATCGATGAGATTGCGCGTGGTAATGAGCGTCGCTTCGATATTTTTATGGTATCGTCGCCGGAAGCATTTGAGCTTTTGGCACAAAAGGGTGCATTTGCACCTGAGCAGGTTTGCGTCGATGGACCGCACAGTGTCGAGCCATTCGCCTTGTCGTCAGTGGGTTGGACAAGACGAACAGACAGTGAGTTGTTCATGCCTGGCGAGTGGAACGATCTATTGCGCGCGACCTATCAAGGCAAAATTGCTATGGCCCGCCCGGCCCGCTCGGGTTCGACGCACATCATGATCGAACATCTGTTACAAATACGAGGCTGGAATGAAGGATGGAGCTACATTTTGTCTCTTGCAAGTAATCTGTCGACCTTGACCGCCCGCAGTTTTGGAGTGCCCGATGGTGTGGCACAAAGACGGTTCGAGATCGGGCTAACACTCGATTTCCTAGCGCAGTCCAAGTCAGATATATTGGAGTTCCGGTATGGACGGCCAGTTATGCTCACGGCGGCGCGCATCGGCATTCTGGCTAATGGAAAGTTACCTGAAACCGCTTGCGACTTCGTCAAGATGGTTCTTTCGCCTGAAGGGCAGCGGCTTCTCCTCCGACCAGAAATTGCCCGTATTCCGATTGACCCTGATGCTCGTAAAGAGGTTCCAGCGTTATCAAACAGGGTGCAAGATGCTTTGAGGCTAGAATGGATTAGTTACGATTCCAAGGTTTCCGCGCGTCGATACTGGGCGGTTAATACGTTATTTGATGTTATGATCACTGAAAGCCTTGCAGAGCGAAAGTCGCTTTGGGCTAGGGTTCGAGCGCTTGAAGGTAAAGTTAATCCAGCGACATTGGCTTTGATACGCTCCGACTTGACTGCCGTGGTCACTGTGGAACCACCTTTGATCGCAACGCTTGACCCTGGCGACGGGCTTCGCACCACGCATTTGACAGGTATGAGCGAAGCCCAGAAGCGTGTGGTTGAAGACTGGCGAAGTACAAACGCGTCTTTCCTGCAGCGCGCGCGCAAACGGCTTCTTCAGCTTGAAAGCGTTGAAAAGTAATGCCATCGTTGCAGAACATCTTTCGCACCAAGATATGGACACGGCTGTTCTTGATGATTGTGACAGCCATCCTCTTGACGTGGGGCGTAGTCGCATTAGCGCTTTTTTTGCTCAGCACAGCACGCGAAGTCGTCAATGATGTCATCCTTGACGACGTTCCGCGGGTTATCGATACTGCGCGGCTATCCGCAAAAACAGCTGATCTTGGACTGCTCAGCAATCGTTTACTGCGGGCAAATGAGACTAATTTGGATGCGGTCGAAGAAGAGTTACGCAACACTGTGGCGCAGATACAACTCTTCTTCGACTCTAATATTTCTCTTGACCTCGAGCCGAAGCTTTTGTCATCGCTGAAGTCTAATTTTGCCTCGGTCATCTTGCGTCTCAATACCTCGGCTCAGATTGATAAAGAAATTGCACGGCAAGCTGATACGCTTCGATGGTTGTACATAGATATTGAAGACGAGGCTTCAGCCTTAGTGTCGGACTTCGCGTTCAATGCCAGTACACTGTCACAGCGGATTGTTACTGAAGAGACCCTGAAAACACGCGCTGACATTGCTCTGCAGCTCCGCCGTGAACAGGATCTAATGAACCTCTTTGCTGCACTTGAATCCGATGCATCTGCTGCCGCCACTTTGGGTGTTCAGGCGGCGGCAAGCAATGATGAAGCACAGTTGGCGCAATTTGAAGCTTTGGTTTCTGACACGCTGTCACGCGTCTCAGAAAAGACGGAAGGATTAGAAGATAAGATTGGGAATAATTCCCTACTGTTCGCTTTCGAGCAGTTGAAGGGGCTATTGATGGCTGAGGGGGGGTTGATCGAGACAAGGAAAGCATGGCTTTCCGAGCGAAATGCGTTGGACGTGTCATTATCGAACCTGATGTCACAGCTGGGTTTGATCCAGAAAGAACTTGAGCAAGTTACGGTGCGCCAGACGACTGCGTTAAAAGCTAAAAGTGAAGCGTTTGGATCGACCATTTCCAAGTCGAGCCGCAATTTGATCGTTCTGACGTCGCTTGCGGCCTTGGGCGGTTTTTCCATACTGTTTTTCTATATCCAGCCGTCAATCATCCAACCGCTCAGATCGCTAACAAGAGCCATGCGGGACATTTCAGCCGGGCGGGAGGCGCAAATTCCAAATGTGTCGCGAAACGGACAGGAAATTGCCGAGCTTGCCGATGCCGTCACC
>Ga0255774_10004100_pt1 | contig 10464 bp, 9 predicted proteins | sample 101ome_17_FD_179972 | JGI IMG/M metagenome (GOLD analysis project Ga0255774, IMG submission 179972) | Coastal salt marsh microbial communities from the Groves Creek Marsh, Skidaway Island, Georgia - 101407AT metaG (version 2) | ecosystem: Environmental > Aquatic > Marine > Intertidal zone > Salt...
CTCGGATTAGCAAATCGCAGGCCTGCCACTGGGCGAGGAGTATGACCTGCCGAGTGACGTCGGCGGTGACGTTGGGGTTGCCATCCCGATCGCCCCCTATCCAGCTGGAAATCTGCACAGGCTTCCAATCGAGCTGTCGTGGACGTAACTGGTAGCGACTACACAGGGCGTCGACGTCTCGTTGGAAGGCAGGCACCGCGTCCCACAGTGAATTTTCGATGACGGCAAATCCCCACCGGGCTTCATCGACAGGACTGGGTCGGGACTCCCGAAATTCCTCGGTATGCCAAATCTGAGAAATCAGATCCGCGAGACGGTCAGTGACAGATGTCGACTCCACGGGATTTAGCAACGATCGGTCGAGATTACCGAGACAGCGATTTATTTCCGCGAATTTGTGGATGAGGGTGCGCCGGGTTATTTCGGTCGGATGTGCGGTCAGCACGAGATCAATATGGAGGCTGTCCATACCGTCGGCTATAGACCGAGGTGTATGGGTTTCTTGCAGTCGAGAAACTGCCCTTTGCATGGTGGCAGCGGCTGAGAACTGCTCGGACGTCTCAACCGTGGTTGTATGATGCTGCTCGGCGATATTGGTCAAATTCAGGAATTGACTGAACGCCTTGGCGATAAGCAATATCGTGTCGTCATCGAGTGAGCGAAGCAGTGTGTGTAGCTCTGCAAAGTCCCCGGTATCTTGTGCGTCTTTGGATGTTTGTCTGATTTCCTCGACTTTATTGAATAGCGTTTCCCCTGCAGAGGCTCGAATGACATCTCCCAGTGTATCCCCGAGCTGTCTGACGTGTTTTCTGAGGCGAGTGGTTTCAAATGGTGCGTTCATGGTGATCGAGAGTTACCTGTTGAAATGGGCTATTTCTTTGAGGGAAATCGGGTTGTGCGCAGGCTATCTTTGATTCGTGCGACGTGTTCAACCAGAGCGCTTCCCCCGCGCAGCATGACCCCTGTTACCAGCGTATCGATCAGTACCAGCTGTACGATGCGCGAGGTCATCGGCAGATAGTCGTCTGTATTCTCGGTGACGTTGACCGCAAGCACGCAATCGCAGGCCTTCGCCAAGGGCGATTTGGCCGATGTGAGACCAATCACGGTGGCACCTGAGGACTGGGCCAATTCGGCGGCTTCTACGATCGATTTTGTGCGCCCGGTATGGGAAATGAAGAAAAATACATCACCAGGAACGCCGCCTGCTGCCAGCATGCGCAGCATGAGTGGGTCGGTTTGGGTGGTCACCGGTGTGTTGAAGCGAAAGAATTTGTGCTCGGCGTCTTTTGCCACAGCTGCCGAGGTGCCCAATCCCAAAAACATGATGCGCTTGGCGGAGGACAGAAGATCGACGGCCTCGGCGATGGCCTCGGTTGGCAGAGCGTCCCGGGCGAGTATCAAGGCACTGATGGTGTTATCGAAGAGTTTGAATGGATAGCTGGCGATGTCATCGGATGGTTCGACTGCTTGGGTCATGTAGCGAACTCCCGAAACAAGGGAAGTCGCCAGCTGGATTTTGAAATCGGGGAAGCCCTTTGCGCCAAATCGCTTACTAAACCGATTCACTGACGGTTCACTGACGCCCGCTAGTTTGGCCAGGTTGGCAATACTGGATTGTGTGGCAGCCTCGGGGTCCGCGAGTATGGCTTGGGCGACCTTGGTCTCTGATTTGCTGAGGCCGGGTAGGGCTGCCGCCACCTGAGTCAGCAGATTGGGTTTCGGATTCATCCGGTGTCTCCAGTCAATCAAACGCCCTATCTTGAGCATTCCCTCTCGGGTTTGGCAATCTGTAAGGCCTACCAGAAGTGCTATCCATGGGTGCTTTCGTTAGATGCTCTGTGGCGCATTAAAGCGCCAGCCGCCCGCAGCGGGTAAATTGATTACATATTTTACATAAAAAGACTTTAAATATGTAACTAAATTACTTATGGTGGTGACTCAACGTACCCGGAGGCATTTATGATCAATATTGCTATCAACGGTTATGGGCGAATCGGCCGAAACATTCTGCGCGCTTGCTATGAGCGGCCGTCACTCGCTAACAAGATTCGCATCGTCGCGATCAACGATCTCGGCTCTCCAGAGATCAATGCGCACCTCACGCAATACGATACGACCCATGGACGTTTTCCTGTCCAGGTGTCCGCTGGCGAAAATTGCCTCAAGGTCGGTAGCGACACGATTAAAGTGTTTAGCGAGCGTGATCCCGAGGCGCTGCCTTGGGCGGACCTCGATGTTGATGTGGTGCTCGAATGCACGGGCCTTTTCACCGATAACGCGGCAGCCTCAAAGCACCTGCGTGCCGGTGCGCGTCAGGTGCTCATATCTGCCCCGGGCAAGGACGTTGACGCCACGGTTGTTTACGGCGTCAACCACGAGTCTTTGGGCGTCCAGCACACGGTCGTTTCCAATGCTTCCTGTACGACGAACTGTTTGGCTCCTTTGGTGGCGCCGCTGCACGCTCAGGTGGGTGTTGAAAGTGGGTTGATGACAACGATTCATGCCTATACCAACGATCAAAATTTGAGTGACGTCTACCACACCGACCTTTACCGCGCGAGAGCGGCTGCCCACAGTATGATCCCTACGAAAACGGGGGCGGCGAGCGCCATCGGTTTGGTGATGCCGGAGTTAAGGGGCAAGCTGGACGGTCTCGCCGTGCGAGTCCCAACACTGAACGTATCGCTGGTGGATTTAACCTTTGTCGCCGCACGGGACACCACCGTTGAGGAGATCAATCAGATCATGTTGGACGCGGCACAGGGTGATCGTTTCGGCGTGTTGAGCTGCAATACGCAGCCATTGGTGTCAGTCGACTTCAATCACAACAGCGCGTCCAGCAACTTCGATGCTAACCACACCCGTGTCTCTGGACGTTTGGTGAAGGTGCTTTCTTGGTACGACAACGAGTGGGGATTCTCCAATCGTATGCTCGACACCGCCTGTCACATGGCGGCAGTCGCAAAACAGGGCATTGATTGCGCTGCCTAAAGAATCAGCCGGACCCCGGGGGGGAGACGGTTGACCCAAGGGGGAGCTTTGCTCCCCCTTTTTTATGTCGTTGTTCAGATGTCGGTGCCGTGCTTTGCTGGCCGCTTAGCGCTCGGAGGCGTGGCGGCGGCAAAAATCGCCATGGGGCGGGAGAAAATTCAAAATCGGCGTCGCGTTGATATCGCCACTACTCATGGCGGCCGCGTAGGTTTTTGCTTTGTCCTTACCGACGGTATGCACGTAGCCCCATCTGGTGTGTTTAAGTCGGTGAGCTGATAGGGAAATGCGTTGATGAGGCGCTGTCTTGGGGTTCACCACAAGCGCGGGCGCCGCCGTGTCTAACCCTTCTTGTAGCTCCGCGCTACAGGGAAATAACGACGCGGTATGACCGTCATTGCCCATTCCCAAGATCACCACATCAAAAAGGTCAATCGCTCCCAACGCCGCGTTCACTTGTTCAAGCGTTTTCTCAGCATTTGGGAAAGCTGATACCAGTGAGATAAACCTTGCCTGATTAGCGTGACGCTGTAGCAACGTTCTTCGTAAAAGGCCTTCATTGGAATCCGGATGGTCGGAGGAAACCCAGCGCTCATCCGCGAGTAAGATCGTGACGCGAGACCAGTCAATCGGGGTGTTGGCCAATTGACTGAATAAAGGGGCAGGGGTGCTGCCGCCTGAAACAACTAAGGACGCCCGACCTCGCTCGGTCATGGCCTCTTCTAGGTGACTGACGATTTCCGCCGCAAAGGCCGCGTTGAGGTCATCGGCACGGTCGAAAAAGCGATCAGGCATGCCAGCTCCTGCCATCGCGCTCGATCAGAATTTCCGCTTTTGGTGGCCCCCAGGTTCCCGCGTGATAGGGTTTTGGTTCAACCCCCGCCGATAGACAAGCCGCCATCAATTCGTCGCACCAGCGCCAGCTTTCTTCGATTTCCTCTCGGCCGACGAACAGGGATTGGTCCCCGTTGATCGCATCGAGAAAAAGGCGCTCATAGGCATCGGGAATGCGGTCAAAGCCGTCGGCTTCCCGAAAGTCCAAGTCCAGTGTATGGCTTTGCAGTGAGAGCTTGTCTTTCAGACTTTGCCGTTTGGAGACCATCGTCAACTCAATGCCTTCATTAGGTTGTAACCGAATGATGAGCTTGTTGGGTATGTTGGCGCCGTCGCCAAAAATATTGTGGGGTAATTCTTTGTACTGAATGATGATCTCAGTCACTTTCTCGGGCATTCGTTTACCGGTTCGCAGGTAAAACGGAACCCCCGCCCAACGCCAGTTGTCGACATGGGCTTTGATGGCAACAAAAGTCTCGGTATCACTCACCGTTTTTTCGCAACCGGGTTCTTGTAGGTAACCTGGAACAGCTGTGCCTTTAGACCAGCCCTCGGCGTATTGGCCGCGCACTACGTGGTCGGCCACCGTGGCAGCCGTAACGCGACGAAGCGCCTTGACGATCTTCACTTTTTCGTCCCGAATGCTGTCGGCCTCGAGACTGTTTGGCGGTTCCATTGCCACCAGGCAAAGTAGCTGCATCAGATGGTTCTGCACCATGTCTCGCAGCTGTCCGACCTTGTCGTAGTAGGACCATCGCCCTTCAATACCCACGACTTCTCCCACCGTTATTTGTACGTGATCAATGCAGCTCTGATCCCATTGACTGTTAATGAATCGGTTGGCAAAACGCAGCACCAGGAGGTTCTGCACGGTCTCCTTACCGAGGTAGTGGTCGATACGGTAGATCGACTTTTCGTTAAAGAAACGGGCGAGCGTGTCGTTCACCGTTCGCGAAGATTCCAGGCATTCTCCGATTGGCTTCTCCAATACGATGCGGCAGTCACCCGTGAGGCAGTCGCTTTGTGCAAGATGGTCGCAGATCGGCGAGAACAGCGCGGGCGGTGTCGCCAGATAAAACAGGCTGACGCGATCGTCATCGAGCCATGATTTCAAGGATTGGAAATCCTCCGCCGATGAAAAATCAGCGGCTATGTGAGACAGCAAAGGTTGAAAGTTGAGCCATTCTTGATCGGTAGGCGCTGACTCGGCCATGGCGGCATTCAAACGGCCGCGCAACTTGTTACCGAAGGCAGTTGAATCCTCCTGTTCTCTGGAGACGCCAGCGATACGAAGATCCGTTGGGAGTAGTCCGGCGCGATGCAACTGAAATAACGCCGGGAACAGCTTTCTCGCCGAAAGATCGCCATTGGCGCCAAAAATAATTAAGTCGACGGCGGTCACAGTTTGCTCTCCTCAGGTGTCAGCAGGCTTGTTGCAAGGTTGCAAGCCTCGGTCGCTAATCGGGTAATGCCAGGCCAGTCTTTGTTCTGCACAAGTGTTGCGGGCAGCATCCACGAACCCCCGGCAGCGACAACATTGCTCAGTGAGAGATAAGACGCTAGATTTTTGGGATTGACGCCCCCAGTGGGAATAAATTTTACACTCGGGAAGGGCCCCCGGAAGGCTTCGATCGCCTGATGCCCTCCCGAGGTCGCCGCCGGGAAAAATTTCACGATCGGAAACCCGGCTGCGATTACTCGCATGATCTCTGATGCAGTGACAGCACCTGGGAGGAGGGGAATGCCAGTGTCGCCACTGGCTTTGAATAGCTCGTCGTTGTGCCCAGGCGATACAACGAATCGCGCACCTGAGTCCACGACTTCGTGAAACTGTGACGCAGTGGTGACAGTACCCGCCCCGAGAACGGCGCCCTCGACCTGATTCGCAATTGCCTTCATCGCGGCCGCGGCGCAATCGGTCCTCAGGGTGACCTCCAGTGTGGTCAGGCCGCCCGCTACGAGAGCCTCAGCCAAAGGCACGGCGTCTTCGAGATGTTGAATAGCAATCACCGGGATGATCGGGACTTGGCTAAACATCGTGTAAGAGTCGTTCATCACGAAGTCATTCCTGCAGAGACAAGGCGGCGCCCACTAGCCCGGTGCTTTTGTGGGTGATGATAAAAGTAGGAATTTCTGCGAGATAGTCAGCAAACCGCCCCTTGGCGAGAAACCTTGCACGGAAGTCACTGCGGCGCAGGATATCAATGTAGCGAGGCGCGATACCTCCAGCGATGTAAACACCGCCGCGCGCGCCAAATGTCAGGGCGAAATTGCCGGCAGCAGCGCCTAGAATCGCAAAAAACATGCCCATGGTTTCCTGGGCCAGTGTGTCTGCCTCGCCCTGTGCTGCGCTGCCGATAGACGCCGCGTTGGTGTAGACGGGATGCTCACCTCGGTGTTGGCACAGCGCCTCATAAATATTGAGAATGCCGTGACCGCAACAAAGTCGCTCGATAGACACCCGTCCAAACCGTGCGCGCAGTATCTTCAGGACCTGCGCTTCGGTATCTGTTACCGGCGCGAAATCAACGTGACCACCTTCACCGGCAACGACCATCGGGGCGCCGTGACCGCAATCGACCAATGCGGCGACTCCGAGGCCTGTCCCCGGTCCGATGGCAAGTTTTGGAAATCCCGCGGCAGCTTTGCCGCCGCCAATACGGATTAAGGTTTCTTCTTCTAGCACGGGCAGCGCCCGCGCCACTGCTGCGAAGTCATTGATGATGTTGACGGTGCTGATGCCTGTGCAGGACTCGACAAGCTGTTTGGTGAATTGCCACGGGCTATTGGTGAAGCTGACAACGGGTTGATCCGGCTGGGCGGCGACGGCGAGGCAGGCTTGGCTGGCGCTCCCTTTTTCGAAACCGGCTTTCGCTGCATCGTCCACTAGCGTGCCGAGCACGTCGTTAAAGGTAGGAAAGTCAGCAACTTGGTAGGTTGCGATCAGTGTTGGTTCCCGCGAGGCTGGCGTCACGGCGCCAAAGCGCGCATTTGTCCCGCCAATGTCGCCGACTAATTGCCACTGTTGTGTTGTCATCGATCGCTCTTCGTGGGAAATAAAAAACTGGCACCCTGTTCGGCATTACCCACGCCCAGGCGGGCAGCGTCGAAGAAGGATCGACCGACGCTCCCATTGCTGGCGGGGCCGCCGGTTGGCGTTCGCTGCGCCAGTTCTGCCTCTGGCAGCTCAACATTGAGCGCGCCTTTGTGCGCGTCGAGCTCAATTATATCCCCAGTCTTAAGCTTCGATATGGGGCCGCCCAGCGCGGCTTCCGGGGTCAGGTGAATCGCGGCGGGCACCTTGCCCGAAGCGCCGCTCATTCGACCATCGGTGATCAACGCGACCTGATGGCCCCTGTCTTGGAGGATGCCAAGAATCGGTGTCAGCTTGTGTAATTCGGGCATGCCGTTAGCAGAGGGACCTTGGTAGCGAACGACGACCACGCAGTTCTGATCCAGATCGCCGGCCTCAAAAAGCTGCTGGAGCGCGTGCTGGGAGTCGATTACAACCGCGGGTGCCTTGACTCGCCAGTGAGCTTCATCGACGGCCGAGACTTTGATCACACTTCGCCCGAGGTTTCCGGTCAGCACGCGTATGCCGCCTTCGGTGGCGAAAGGCTTCTGTATCGGTGCCAGGACGCCCTCGTCAAGCGAGGCCGATGCGGGGGTCTTCCAGCGTAATGTGCTGCCCTCGAGGCAGGGTTCCTGGATAAAATCCGCGAAGGGAACGCCTAGGCAGGTGGCGGCATCGGCGTGCATAAAGCCGTGCTCAGTCAGCTCTCTGAACAGGTACCCGGTTCCGCCTGCGGCATGGAAATGGTTTATGTCTGCACTGCCGTTTGGGTAAACCCGCGCAATGAGCGGCGTGACCCGCGAGATGGCATTAAAGTCATCCCAGTTCATGATAAAGCCTGCTGCGCGGGCGATTGCGATTAAGTGAATGCAGTGATTGGTTGAGCCGCCAGACGCCAGCAGAGCAACCAAGGCATTGACGAGCGCACGGGCATCAATATGCTCTCCGAGCGGCAGGTAGTGGCAGCTGTCGCGGGTCAGCCGGGTGACTTGCTGTGCTCCAAAGCGGGTGAGGGCATCGCGAAGTGGCGTCGTTGGGTTCTCGAAGGAGCCTCCGGGCAGTTGAAGCCCCATAGCCTCGACCATCATTTGATTGGAATTGGCTGTGCCGTAAAAAGTGCAGGTCCCCGGGCTATGGTAAGAGGCACTTTCCGCCTCGAGGAGCGCCTCACGATCAACTTTCCCCTCGGCAAAAAGCTGGCGTATGCGCACTTTTTCCTTGTTAGCGAGGCCCGTGGGCATGGGCCCCGCGGGGATGAACATCATGGGGAGGTGCCCGAACTGCAGCGCGCCCATTAACAGACCAGGAACGATCTTGTCGCAAATGCCCAGCATCAGTACAGCGTCAAACATTTGGTGGGATAGGGCGATGGCTGTGGCTTGGGCAATGACATCGCGGCTAAAAAGTGACAGCTCCATGCCGTCCTGGCCCTGGGTCACGCCATCACACATCGCGGGCACGCCCCCCGCTACCTGGCCGGTTGATCCGACTTGTCTCAAGGCCTCCTTAATGAGGGGGGGATAAGCTTCATAGGGTTGGTGCGCCGAGAGCATGTCATTAAAGGCGGTCACAATGCCCACGTTGGCCGCATTCATAAGCTTGATCACGGACTTGTCAGTGGTTTCGCAGGCGGCGAAGCCGTGAGCGAGGTTGCCGCAGCTGAGCCGGCTTCGGTCAGAGGGTGCGCTTGCCATATCATCAATCATGGCGCGATAACCGTCTCGGGTTGACCCAGATCGGTTTTCGATATCCCGCGTTACTTGGGCGATAACTGGCTGCATGTGGAGCTTTTTCCCTCTCTGACAAGCGGCTTATTATGTAATAAAAGCAAAACTAAATCAGCAAAACGAGGTTTTAATGGGTATATATGTAATTTAATTACAATCAACCCCATGGTCCTCCAGCTGGTCAATACTCGCCTAAAGCTGGACTAACACCTGTCGTCATTTCGGGCTCGGCGGGCCCAGACTGACCCGCGGCGCTGCATGCCGGATAGTTGCAGGCGGGCGGGAGCACAGCTGGTGCCCGAGTGTAAAGGGTTCAGGATCAAGATGTAAAAGTCCGTTGCCCGTGGCAGAGTAGCGACCAACTCTGGCGAATGTTATTGGAACATTGAGCCCGATTGAGATAAACAGGTCACTGGAGCGAAACCCTTCCTAGGGTCCGGGATAGTCATGGTGAAATCCGTCTTGGTAACAGGTGCAGCACAAGGCATAGGGCTGGCAATCGCCGAGCGATTCGCGGTGGCGGGCTGGCTAGTGGGCTTGTTCGACGTCAATGTTGAAGCCTGTCGGGAGCTCATTAAAAAACCGCCTTTCGGTCGGGCGGTGGCCGGGTATTGCGATGTGACCAATCGCGAAACCATCGCGAGAGCGATCACTGAGTTTGGTGGAATCTCAGGTCACCGTCTGAACGTGCTAGTCAATAACGCAGGGGTTCTAAGCGCCGGTGGTTTGGAAACCTTGACCTCAGAACAGGTGACGGCGATGGTCGAGGTCAATGTTCTGGGGCTTACCCAGGTGACCCAGGCCGCTTTCCCGCTGCTGCGTGATACCCCCGATTCCATGGTGATCAATCTGTGCTCTGCCTCCAGTATTCACGGTATTCCCTGGCTGAGTGTTTACAGCGCCTCAAAATTTTATGTGGATGGGTTAACACAGGCACTTGCGATTGAGTGGGCAGAACATGATATCCATGTCACTTGCCTGAAGCCTGCTCCCATCAACACAGCGATGGGGCACCAACTTGATCCGCGGCATACGAGCAAGATGGCGATTACCATCGAACCTGCCGAGGTCGCTGAGGTGGCGTTTAGGGCTGTCAGCTATCGCCAGCCGCATCACTTTGTTGGCACGACCACGCGCTGGTGGCATTTTGTAAATCGCTTTTTATCAATGCGGTGGCGCGAGAGATTGGTGCGCCGATTGATGGGTGATTAATCAGCCCAAATAATGGAGATGCTCTGTGCGAAAGTTCTATAAGTTTGCACATACCCTGGGCGCCATCGGTTTGCTGGGCGCTATGCTGAGTCTGCTGGTTATTCTTTTTTCGCTGCCAGCGCCAGAGACCGACCCGCGAGGATTTCTGAGATCTACCGATATTGCGGACAGTATTGCGCGGGTCATTTTGCTGCCGTCGCTGGGGGTGACCTTGGTGTCAGGCTTGCTCGCGATTGGCGCAAATCCGGCCTTTCATAGCGCCGGCTGGGCTTGGTTCAAGCTTGCTACCGGGGTTTTAATGTTCGAAGGGGGATTGGTAACTGTGCAAGGGCCTGTGCAAAGGGCTGCAGCGGTCACGCGGGAGGCAGTGGCACTGGGTGGGGATCTCACGCTACTGAGCGGAGTATACGGGTCGGCAAGGGCGTCGATTATCGTTTTGGTAGGGGTCGCTGTTGTGAATGTTGTACTGGGTGTGTGGCGGCCAAAGTTCGGCCGTCCTTCAGCGTCCCGGTCAACCGAGGTCCTTGAAAAGTAATGCAAGGCGCTGACCACGGCTAAGGGCTTTCAGGAACGCACGGGGCTCCTCATTCTTGTCAAAAAAAGGCGAATAGCCCGCGAGCAGCGAGG
>Ga0255774_10004123_pt1 | contig 10428 bp, 11 predicted proteins | sample 101ome_17_FD_179972 | JGI IMG/M metagenome (GOLD analysis project Ga0255774, IMG submission 179972) | Coastal salt marsh microbial communities from the Groves Creek Marsh, Skidaway Island, Georgia - 101407AT metaG (version 2) | ecosystem: Environmental > Aquatic > Marine > Intertidal zone >...
TATGAGCGCGCCGGACCAAAAATAAATCCTATTAAAAACAGTGTATTAATGACAGAAAACTGCTTTGTAGTATAGAAGTAGTAAAGTCAGTTGCTCTACTAATTTTTAACTAAAGAACACAAACAGTGTGTTTGAACACAGTGTTTGGTTAAATCATCTGAGAAGCAAATTCGAAACCAGCTTAATTGTTACTTACCCTCAATCTCAGCAGACGACGTATCCTATAATTTTCTGCTCAACTTCCAGCCGTAATCTTTGTAGTTGTCGTGCACATAATTCATCCCTAAAGCTTAGTCACTGGATTATCTCGCAGAAGCCCCAACATTTTTACTAAGGAGATTTTTCGTATGCGGTGTATTTGGTTGATGTTTTTTTGTCTCATGACGAGTCCGCTCAATGCATCTTCATTGGATCGTTTAGGGCACTCGGATTTAGTGCTTCTGGGCGAGAGCCGATTGAGTGTCTTGTTCTGGGACATCTATGATGCGCGTTTGTACGTCACAGATGGAATTTACGATCCAAATAAACCGTTCGCATTGGCATTAAGTTACCTCCGTCCTTTTTCTGGATCTGATATCGCTGAACGATCTATTGAAGAGATTCGAAATCAAGGATCAGATGATGAATCTTTGCTTGGTTCTTGGGAGAGTCAGTTAAAAGCAATATTTCCAGATGTTGTTGAAAGGGATCAGATTGTTGGCATCAGTGATCCTTTGGAGGGTGCTCGATTTTTTCTGAATGATTCGTTCATTGGAACGATTACGGATCTGAATCTAAGTCGGCGATTCTTTGATATTTGGTTATCTGAAAAAACTTCTGAACCTGAGATGCGAAAATCTTTGCTTGGAGTTGGTCAATAATGAAAACATGGTTTTGGGTATTGGTTTTTGTAGCGGGCTTATCTGGATGTGCTACGAGTCTCGAGGGTGAGCGGTATCGAGCGATTGAACCTCGCTTCGATTTATTTCAATTCTTTGACGGGAATGTGAAAGCCTGGGGTCTTGTACAAAACAGAAAGGGTGAGGTGATTCAAAAATTCGAGGTTGATATTGAGGGAACAATCTCAGGCAATCGAATAACACTGGACGAAAGATTTGAGTACGCGATTGGAACTGGTCCTGCAAGGCGAGTTTGGCAAATCGAGAGGCTTGAAGGCGGTCTCTATCAGGGAACGGCTGACGACATAATCGGAGAGGCTTCTGGCGCTTCCTATGGTAATGCGCTTCGATGGTCGTATCGGATGAATATTCCCGTAGACGACACATTATATGAAGTTGGTTTTGAAGATTGGTTTTGGGCCATCGATGATCGGCGTTTATTCAATCGCTCATACATACAGAAGTTTGGGTTCGATACGGCGGAAGTCACGATTTTTATGGAACGAAGATAACCTGAATTAGAACAGGACTGATCGCTCGACGTTCCTACGGTTTCGGAAAATCATCTTTTTGGAATGGTGAGTTGACCTCGCCGCGCGGCTACAATCCCGCATTTAAAACCTTGGAAGGGATGATAACCAGCCCCCATTTGCAAAAGAGTGATTTTGTAAAGGCGTCAGTGTTGGTTCTGATTTAACGGATTCTGCGAAGCAGGAAAGAACGCTGGTAGCATAAATATAACAGACTTATCTCCACTCGTTTCTTTTGTTCTGAGCGCGATTCAAGCATGATCCCATCAAATATGTATCTATTGTCTTATTAGTGTGGTTTACTCAACCCGCTTTCATCAGATCTTCCAAGCATAGTTTCACACTATTCTCTGAATTCCTTTTTGAAATCTCAATAACTCTGGGCATTAATTTGAACATTGGCTTGGAGTACAAACTTTTTATTTATACGAGAAAATTATTATGGCTACAGGTGTTGTTAAGTTTTTTAACACGAGCAAAGGCTTTGGTTTTATAACCCCGGACGATGGAGGCAAGGATGTGTTTGTTCATGCCTCAGCCCTGAATCTGAAAGGATTAAGAACTTTAAATGATGGGCAGAAGATTTCATACGATCTTCAAGAGCAAAATGGTAAGACTTCAGCCGTTAATCTGAGCATCGACTTCTAAGTGATGCAACCAAGCTACGTTAGTTTGACGTAGCTTTTTTCCTGCCCCACATGAGGGAACCTGTATGGCTACCGATAATCAAAATTGGGTAAGCATAGACGTGACGTCACTCGTTAACTTTGGTGATCGTATTACTGTTGGTGGCGCTGAAGCAGGCAAAGAAGGACTAGTAACTGGTTTCATAGGAAAAGCACGTGAGACTGTAGTAGTTCAATTTGATGATAATCCTTCCCAGAGTGTCACCATAAAAAAAGAACTGATTTCTGAATTAAAACGTCGTGATATTTTTATTGAGAGCGACAGCAATCCGAAAAAAGCAGGACGGCTACGTTCTAAAAGAAGATTCAGATAAAAAATAGCTAAACATGATCTTGCGTTAGCTGATTGATTAAAGAGTCTGATCCACTAAAGATCCTAACAACTTCGTCAAGAATTAGCGCTTAAACCTTCGCCTTTGAAGCTGTTTCCGCAGTTTAGTCTCGCATCGACACTATTTTGTTGATGCCTATTTATCGAGCCAAACATCTCGATTTTTTATTGGAGTTTTACTGAATGATCATCTGCAATGATAAAGAATTGATGCGTCGCTTCGATGGAACTGAAAAGGAAACGAGGTCCATCGAGATCCTAATTGTCCCAAGAGTTGCTGGGCGTGCACATCAAAAAAATGTAGCGATTAATATTGATCCTCAGCTTATAAAAAAAGTACTTTCGAAATTTTTTACATCAGTGCAAGTCACAGAAATTTCATCAATTGAATGCTTAGACAAATTGGTGGCAAGAAAACCAGATTTAGTTTTTTCAGGTGTTAAGTATTTTACTTTTGGGGCAAATCAGATTTGGCTTAACGATATTCTTGATCGGGAAAACATTCCTTATATTGGTTCGGGTCGGCGAGCGCTAGAAAATGAACATGATAAAAGTATCGCAAAAAAATTAGTCCGTCATGCAGGTATTACAACTGCAGATTATTTCACTGTGAGGCCTGAAGAATTTGAGGCGATCAACTTTCAGAAATTAGACTTCCCTCTCTTTGTCAAGCCTTTAATTGGAGGGGACAGTAGGGGTATAGACACATTTTCAGTAGTCCATGATCCGGCATCATTGAAAATAAAAATCAAACAAATTTTTGATGCGCACGGGAGCAATGTATTGGTTGAGAAGTATCTATCTGGCGCGGAATTTAGCGTTGGCATTTTAGAAGATGAGGTCACTAAAACGATTACTGCAATGCCAATAGAGATCTTAGCTCCTGTCAATGATCAGGGGGATCGAGTACTAGATTACAACGTTAAAAAAATTGACAGTGAAGTAGTTATGAAGGTAGCTGATCAAAACTTACATAACCAGCTTGCTAGATTTGGGACATTGGCTTTTAAAGCGCTTGGAGGAAGATCTTTCGGCAGGATTGATGTAAGACTTTGCCATAACAGCATCCTTCATTTTATGGAAGCTAACTTAATGCCTGGTCTGTCGAACGGTTATTTTTTTAGATCGTGCGCTCTGAATCTGGATATTAATTATGATCAGATGATCCGGTTAATTGCTCGGAACCGTCTAATCTGAACAATTACAAGAACCAGCTAACATTAATCCTTTTTGGCTCTATCGGTAAGGTTGAGGTAGGGAGGTCTGCTTCCTTTTTTCCTAACTTACGAGGACCGGGAATTGGGTTTTTGTTTTCCGATGTCGCCGTAAATCTACAGCGAGTTGTTGAACGTAGTCGGCACCGATAAGTAAGGACAACAGTCAATTTGTAGTATAGATGTCACTATACTACTGATTTCAATAAAGAAATTTTCTTTCTATCTGATATTTTTCAAGAAAAGTGGTGGCTATGGCGGGACTTGAACCTGCGACCCCAGCATTATGAGTGTTGTGGTCAATTTCGAATGGATTGATCATGTGGTTATCAGAACGAATCAAAGCGCTGGAATCAGCGTAATTACTGGCTTGGCGTTCGTTGCATTTGCCGGACAGTGCATTACCAATCAGGACTGACTTCGGCAAAATTTCGGCGCAGCAAGATCAGTGCTGCTAATCTATTTGTGGTGATTTGACGTTATAAGAAGAGCAATGCCGTCCAAGGCATAAAGCTGACAATCATCAATGTGACGATCATGGACACGATAAACCAGTTCGCATAATTCATGACCTCGCCTACCCCTAAGCCTGTGGCGCTGCAAACTGTTAGTAAGACTGAGGCAACAGGTGGTGTTTGCTGTCCAACCCCAAGATTGAGACAAACAATTACCCCGAAATGCACAGGGTCGATGCCCATGCCCACTGCCACCGGTAGCAGGATCGGCACAACAACAATAATTGCTGCTGCTGCATGCAAAAACATTCCGAGAATTAGAAGAAAAGCATTAATCAGAATTAGCTTTAAGACGTAGCTATCAGTCACAACCATTAATGCTTCAGCAATCTGCTGAGGTAATTGCTCGTTGGCGAGGAACTGACCCAGTATCGACGATCCTGCAACAATCATCATTACAATAGATGTCTGCCGGATCGTTTGGACGGCGAGTTCATAAATCTTGGTGAGGCTTAACGAATCATCAAAGAACTTTCCGTAGATCAAAATCATAATCACGCCCAGCGCCGACGCTTCCGTTGGTGTAACAAATCCACCAATGAGTCCTCCAACTACAACCAGAGGAACTAACAGAGGAATAAGAGCTTCTTTGATGGCTAATCCCAAGTTTGACGGTTCGAATTTGGTATCGGTTGGATACTGTTCTTTGACTGCGAAGATATAGCTGGTGATCATGAAGCCGGCAGCCAAAATTATGCCAGGGACGATTCCTGCCAAAAAAAGATCTTTAATCGATGTATTGGTCGTAACGCCGTATAGAACCATTGGAATAGAAGGTGGAATAATGATGCCAAGGGTCGCAGATGTGGCGGTGACAGCCGCTGCAAACGGTTTTGCATAACCTTGTTTGGCCATAGATGGTACGAAGATCTTACTCATTACAGCGGCATCCGCTACTGCTGATCCTGACATTTCAGCCATGAACATCGAGGTGACGACGTTAACGTGAGCCAGTCCTCCGCGCATCCATCCAACTAGCGCACGAGCGAGGTTAATGATTTTGTCGGCGACCTTGGTCGCACCCATTAGCTCTCCCATAAAAATGAAAAGAGGAATAGCTAGTAACACGAGCTTGTTTGTCCCGGAGAACATTTGAATTGGGATGGTGATGATGTCGATATCGGCTATGAGCATGGTGAAAAATGCAGTCAGCATTAGTGAGAAACCGATTGGAATTCCAATAAAAATTAAGCCTAGGAGTATGGCGATTAGAAGAAATGCCATTAGTCAGGATCCCTATAGTTTTTTATTTCACTAGCAATCGCGATGATCATTAGCACTGCAAATATCGGAAAGATCAGCATGAACCAACCTTGCTTGATCTCAGCGGTCTCGATTTCAGTTGCTCCTGAAATAGATATCATTTGGATAGAAAAGTAGCCAAATAAGGTAAAGAATCCGATCAGCACAAACTGCTTGATGCGGTCTAGGATTCGTTGGGAATGTTTGGGAAGTAATTTGAATACTGTATCGAACGCAATATGGCCTGTGGTGCGATAGGCAGAATAAGCCCCTAAAAATGCGATCCAGACCAAAAGCAAGCCAGGTATTTCATCCGCTGTAACACTAAGAGAAGAGATTGTGTCTCTAATCACAAAATAGGTTGGTCTAAAACCTTCATAGTCTGATGCGATGGACCGGAGAAAATCGCCTACCACATATCTGTCGAACACGTTGATGAATACAAAAAATGTCGAGGTAGCAAATGCTGCTACCCCGACCATGTCGATGCACTTTAATAGTGTATCGGTCCGCTTAAACATCTTAGCGAGCAGCCTCAATGATCTTCAGATAATCGTCACCAACGGCGTCGATGTAGTTCTGATAGCTCGCTTTAGTCGCTGCCTGGAACTTAGGAAGGTTGACTTCGTTGATTTTCATGCGTGTTTTCATATCAGCAAAATATTTTGCTTCTAGGTCAGCCGATACTGCATAGGCTTTGTCAGTAATCTGACGGCCGACCTCTTTGAACACCTTTTGCTGTTCTGGAGTCAACTTGTCCATAAAGGCTTGTGATGCCATTAAGAAAGATGGCGTATACACATGGCTCGTCAACGACAGGTAATCAGCAACTTCGTAATGTTTTTGCTCGTAGAATCCATAGGTGGCCGCTTCGGCACCGTCAACTACGCTGCTTTGGAGTGCTGTAAATGTCTCGCCCCAAGCTACTTTTTGAGGGGACGCTCCGAGTTGCTGGAACACTCCTTGGCGGAATTTGCCGCCAGAGATTCGAACCTTGAGTCCATCTAAATCAAACGGTTCAACTACAGGGCGCTTTGTGTTGATCACATGTCGAAAACCATTTTCGTAAACACCGATTACATTCACATTGCCGACAGACTCAATACGAGAACGAATCTCTTCTTCAAGACCGCCTTTCATCGCTTTTTGGACGTGTGAGCGATTGTCAAAAAGCCACGGTAGGTCAAAAACCCCGAGTTTCTTATCTAACTTCATAACACCTGAAGCGATATTTATCATTTCAAGTGAGCCAGCTTGGAGGTTTGCTAAAAGAGCTTTTTCTTTTCCGAGTTGTCCGCCTGGGAAGAGTTTGAATTCAAACTGTCCTGGTAGACGATTTTCGACTTCTTCCGCAAATAGTTTAGATTGTGCATGCAGCGGTGAAAATTCAGAAACGTGACTTGCGATTCGAACTTCGATTGGAGCTGCAACTGCGCTCACCGAGGCAGTTAATGCCAGTGTTGTGAGTAATTTTTTAAAACCAGACATATTATTTTCCTTTGTTCGTATTTAATGGTCTATCTAATGTCGACTCGATACTTGAAGTAGTCAGCCCTGCCTCTACTTCTTCTCCACTCCACTGGTGTGTTCCCAAAATTAAACGCGAGACGTTCGATGGCGACGATAGGCAAGCTCTCGTCGATTCTCAGTAGGCGTCTAATTTCAGGTGTGGATTCTTCAACGCAGAGTGTGTCTTCCGCTCGGAAAATGAATTGATCACACACTTCTGCATACATTGGGTATAAAAGGTCTTCGAAAGAATTCAGTTCGTAGTCGAGCAAATGCTCGAATCCCTCGTGTTTTAAATTGATTTCTTCAAAGAGGGCGGGTTGTCCATCAATTAAGCGTAACCGAGTAAAGTGAATGACTTTTTCGCTGTCATTCAACTTGAGTTGTCGTTGGACGTAGGAGGCTGGCGTTACCAATTCACGGCTCAGCATCCTGCTTTCCGGGGGGGCATTCGAATTTTGATTGAAGCGGAAGAAGCGGAATAAAGTCGAATCAAACGCCTTTTTCACGAATGTGCCTCGCCCATGAACTCGCTCTAGAATTTTTTCATCCACGAGCTCTTGAAGCGCCTGTCTAACTGTCCCAGCCGCTGCGCCATATTGGGCTATAAACTCATTTTCAGATGGGATCCGATCACCTGGTTTAAATTTACCAGAAGCAATCTGATCTCTGATTTCATCAGCCAATCTTTGATAAAGAGGCAGTCTAGAATCTCGATTTTTCATCATTTAATAAGTTGTTATTTATCCTGGTCACTTATATAGTTCTATAGAGAAGCATATGAGTCAAACAAATTCAACAATAAAAGAGAAAGGATTCACTTTGATTAATCCGCTTATCCCTGAGTTCTCAGGTCATGTTATTGATCACCACATGCATTTGTTCGAATCCGGCTTGCCATTGAAGGCGGATCGTCGCTATGCACCGGGCTATGATGTAACCCTTGAGAATTATCGGACGCTGTGTACAGAGCATGGAGTGCAGGGTGCTTTATTGGTCCAGCCAAGTTTCCTCGCCGATGACAATTACTACTTATTAGGCGTATTAGACGAAATCCGCGAGCGTGGACTACCATTTTTAGCCCGCGGGGTTATTACAGTTGAGCCGAACAAAAATTACGATTTTCAGAGGTTGTCTGAGAAAGGCGTTATCGGAATACGTTTCAATCTCGTAGGTAAAGAGTCTTCTTTTCGAATTGAGGAGTACGACCAGATTATTGGTGAGTCAAAAGATTTTGACTATCATCTCGAGCTGTACTGCTCTAACGCTTGGATTGCCAGGCTCGCAACGCAGCTGAATCGCTACCAGTCTCAGATCGTCATCGATCATTTTGGGATGCCTGACGAGACGAATTTTCGCGAAAGCAAGATCTTTCATCTAGATGAATTAAGCACCTCACCGATAATCAAAGCATCTGCGCCATATCGCTTTTTAGGCGTTGCTGACTCGAACCTCGCGGCCAATGAATGTGAGGTTCTGGCAGGGGCGTTGAGATCCGCCTATGGTGAAAACTGCCTAGTGTGGGGCTCAGATTGGCCATGCACGCAATTTGAAGAACGCCAATCATTCGCGGATACCCTGAATTGGAGATCTCAATGGGAAGCGGCGTGACCAAGTCGCATGCGCATGCCACTAAATTAGTGGTAGATCATCACCGAGATTGAGGAAGTGCGTTGCTGGCGTGCCCGAGAGGATTGGAACCTTTGACCTTTGCCTCCGGAGGAAATTGTTCTTTTAAAGAGATCAATTATTTCAATGTGTTTATGCGCTCAATATAGCCCTGTGTATATTTTGTAATCGTGATCGGCTTATCGAAGTATCTATTTTCGGTTAACTCCGAACGGGCCGCATTGTTGAGCGAGCAAGTTATGTAGCTCGACTATTAAACTGCCTCGGGGAGAGGTTAACTTTTCGATCAACCCTATCTGCCTGTTGAGTTGAGGATTTCCAAAGGGAATCCGGACGCATTTTGCGTCGTCCGCTATGGCCACGTGGGGTACAACCGACACGCCGAGTCCCTCACGTACACAAGTAACAATTGACGCGATGGTATCGATCTCAGCAATTGTTGTTGGGAACACTCCAAGTCTCGAAATTTCTGTATCGATGATTTGCGCAAGAGGCACTGCGCTTTTGAAGCGAATAAATGGAGCGTTTTGCAAAATCGAGACCAAGTCAGTCTCTGGATAATTCTCTGGAGCTATCAACCATAGAGGTTCCTTCAAAAAAGGGCTCCACCGGAGAGTCTGGGGGATCGCTAGATTTTCGGCAACAACTGCTGCGTCAATTCGGCCAGTTGCGACATCAGCTATGAGATTTGTTGATAGGGAAACGTGTAAGTTGATTTTGAGTTGAGGGTATTTTTTATTCATTGCGTTGATCGCTTTGGGTAGTAATTCCAAAGCGCTTGAGCGAACCGTTCCAAGGCTTAATGTTCCTGCGATTGTATTTCCATGTATCGACGCAAGCGTTTGCTCCTCGAGCTCCAGCATAGCTCTGGCCATTTCGAGTATTTGGTATCCACTTGGGGTGAGTTCGGGAGGTCTAGTCGAGCGATCGAATAAGATCACCCCGGTCTCTTCTTCCAAGGCTTTGATTTGTTGTCCAATTGCTGACGGCGTAAGGCATACAACTTCAGCTGCCTTGGCAAAGGTTTTGTGTGTAGCAATCGCTATGAACGACTTGAGTTGGCGTAGATCCATAAATAATAAAGAAATTCTTTACTTGGCATTTAGAATTATTCACTTTAGTAAAGATTATCTTTTGTGTAAAACCATTTCATCCGAAATTTAATGCTGTCATTTGCTTGGTGGCTGACGGAAAAAGCAAACAATAAAAGCCCATGGAGTGGTTATGAAAATTAAAGCAATCCTGGCATCAGCTGTGATGTCTATGTCAATGTCTGTTGTTGCAGCCGAGTGGACTGCATACACTTATTCTTCTGTCCCAACGACATCAGCCGTGAAAGGTATGACGCGCATCGTTGACCGCGCTGCATCTGAGACTGATAGTAAGTTAAAAATCGATCTGCACTTAGGTAAAACTTTGCAGATCAAATCGTCAGATATTACGCAGGCTGTCGGTGACGGTGTCATCGACTTTGCAGCCGATTATTTCTTCTCTGGAAGCGTTCCGATTGCTCGAGTGATGAATTTGCCAATGCTCATCGAGAATGATGATGAGTGGCGTAAAGCATATGCTGCAGTTGAGCCAATGATCGTCGATGCCTTCAAGAAGCAGGGTGTTGTTCCTTTGGGTAGCTACCGTTATCCAAAGCAAATTATCTTCACGACATTCGAGATTTCGAGTTTGGATGACCTCAAAGGCCACAAAATTCGTGTGACATCTCCTGAGCAAGGTAAGTTCGTTGAATCATTTGGCGGTTCAGCAATCACTCTGTCCGGAAGTGAGGTTCCTACCGCTCTTCAACGTGGTGTTATTGAGGGTGTTCTAACTGCAAGTGCGGGTGGTGCGAAGAAATGGGGTGAGTTTTTGCCTTATAACTATCGCTTCGCTGTGAACT
>Ga0255774_10004129_pt1 | contig 10415 bp, 6 predicted proteins | sample 101ome_17_FD_179972 | JGI IMG/M metagenome (GOLD analysis project Ga0255774, IMG submission 179972) | Coastal salt marsh microbial communities from the Groves Creek Marsh, Skidaway Island, Georgia - 101407AT metaG (version 2) | ecosystem: Environmental > Aquatic > Marine > Intertidal zone > Salt...
TAACGTCTGCGCGGCTTGATTGCAATCCTTAGCCGTAGTCGTTTGACGATCTAAAAGTAAATTCGTATCGCCCAAACCCATCACGGCGTACTGAAACGAGTTTTCATCGAACGGTAGAACTGTTTTATCTGCCCCCTCTGCCTCAGCCGACAACTTCTTCCTCAACTTGTTGAAATACCGAATGCAACTTCCAGCCTCTTCCGCTGGTTGTGCGTTCTCTACCGTTTCGACGACAAAGATTGCTCGTCTTTTCCTACTGTTGTTCTCATTCTCGCTGCTACCGTATAGTTCGAGCGTCTTTTTAAAATCTTCCATCGACGCCGTCATCACGCACACATCGCTCGCTTTCATACCCCGCTTCTTCAAAAACTCCTCCTCCATCGCCTCTTTGATGTCTCTGGCGACTTGCTGCGCGGCTTCGCCACCGTGCAAGACGTAAAAAGTCTGTTCGCTCTTGCATGCAGGTTCGCTACTGTTGCTCTTCTTATCCGTTTCTTTACTCGTCGTCGTCGTCGTCGTCGTCGTCGTTCCATTCGCTCCTCCCGCGGACGACGGCGAAATCTTCGCGCGTTTCTCTCCCATGGTATTCGCCGCCGACCGTCGCATGTTGGCCATCAACGCCGCCGAACCTGTAAGCGCTACTTTTGTTGTTGGCATCGCATCAGTTTCTCCGTTGTTATCGCGATGACCACCACTAGTGCTGCTATTACTATTAGCGCTTCTTCTCTGTCGAAGCTCGTTGGTGGCGGTAGCGTCGTCGACGGTTTTTTTATCCAAAGTTGGCGTCGTCGTCTCGTCTTTTTGACCACTAATCTCCTTCTTCGTCTCCGTTTTTATCGTCGTCGTCGTCGTCGTCTTCTTCTTCATCTTCTTCTTCTTATACAAACCAAACAAAACTCCCGCGATGGATATCGGCGCGATCACAAACGGCAACACGGCGAGAAAGCACAGGATCAGAATCGCGCACGCGATCGCAGAAAAAAACGGAGCGGAAGAAAACATTCCCCTCGTCTGTGTCGTCGTCATCCGTTCGCTGCGAAAGAAAATCAATCGCAGAGAGAGAGAGAGAGAGAATCGATGAAATAAAAAAAGGGGGGACGCGTTCGCGTTTGGATGACGATGATGACAGAGAGAGAGAGAAGAAAAACCTTTTTCTATTCTCTCTTTATTTATATACGCGCGTGTGTGTAATCCCCTAACACCTCGCGCGTTCAACGACACCAACGAACGAACGAGAGAGAGTCTAATGTTGTGAGGTTCTCTAGGTGATTTTTTTCTCATCGGGAGAGAATGGAAATTTTTTAGGGTTTAGGGTTTAAAAAATTTACCTAAAAAAGAAAACCACAAGAGGGAACGACGACACACACCGAGACGAGAGAGAGAGAGAGAGAGAAGAACAATAATAATAACAACAACGATAATAACAACAACAAAATGACGTCGTTCAACGTGTTCGTTCGCTTGGTGAACTCCACGCGGACGAGGTGTTACCAACTCTCTGACGATGCTTCTTCTCGTAACGATTACGATGATTATAAAAAAGGAGAGGGGCAAAACGTTCTTCTGAATCGATTGAAAGCGCTCGTGGAAACGAGAGAGGGGATTCCGAGAGACGCGCAGGTTTTTTTGAGCGTAGAGACGACGTTCTTCTTCGCGAAGAGCGAAGGCGAGAAGAGAGACGCCGCTTCTTCCGCGTCTGGTTCTTCTTCTTCGTCTTCGTTTTCTTCGTTTTCTTCGCTCGACGAGGAGAACTTTCTCAGTCGAAGGAAAAGAATCGAGCCGAACGGGACGTACCAGTTATTTCTCAAGAAAGGGCTCCAAGGAGGCAAAGGCGGTTTCGGGACGTTGCTTCGCTCGACCGGGAAGAAAAAAGGGAGGAACAGCGGCGCGAATAACAACGAGTTGTGTCGAGATTTGAGAGGGCAGAGGTATCACGTGACGGAAAACGCGAAGAAGATGGAGCAATGGGAGAAGGAGGAAAGTTTGCGAGAGGAAGAGGCGTTGGCGCTGAGGTACATCGAGGAGCAAACGGGGGAGAAGGCGAGAAAAAGAGCGAAAATGGAAGAAGAAGAGGAACGGTTTAGGAAGGATTCGGAAGAAGTGAAAGAAAGGATGGAAAGGGCGATTAAAATGGCCACAAATGCGACAAAGATTAGTACTACTTTGGCGTCCTCATCGGTCGAAAAGAGAAGTAAGCGGGACGAAGAGGACGACGACGACAACGAGGAGGAGGAGGAGGAGGACGACGACGAGGATGATTTTCGAAAGAAAAAGAAGAAGACGTCGACCACGAAGAATGACCGAGGAGAAAAAGAGAAAGAAGAAGAACGCAAAGAAGAAGAGAAACCAAAAGAAGTCGAAGAAAAAGAGCAGAGAAAAGAAGAGAAAGTGGCTGCGAGCGAGAAAAAACTCTCATCGGCGGCGACGAGCTCGTCGCCGCCGAAACAGGAAAACTTTGAACCAATCGATTTGAGCGTTATAAACACGGCGCAAGAACTAGAGCGGTTCGGTTTAGATCATTTAAAAATAGAGCTGACGCGTCAAAAGCTGAAATGCGGTGGTTCTTTAGAAGAACGCGCGAACCGATTGTTTCTTCTCAAGACAAACTCGCTCGAGGAGATTGATAAAAAGCACAAGGCGAAGAAATGAGAAAGATTGAATAGTGTACTGCTTTTGATTTCATTTATACATGTATTATATATAGATAGGTTCCTAAGACTAAACCCAGATGTTCTCAGACGCTTTTTCGAACTCCTCGTCGGTCACTAGCGTAGCTTTGATAACGTTTTCCTCACCAAACTCGCGTCCGTTCATTTTTGAAACGCCTTTCTCTGCGTCGGCTTCGGTGTCAAATTTTACGTAACACCTCGCGCCCCCTTTGCGCAGCTCTGGATTATTGAACACATCTTGCGTCGGCGTCGGAACAGCGAGAGCCATGACCATTCCGATTGTTTTTTCGCACTCTTCTAAACACGTTTGCAGAAGTTGTTCTAATATTGCCTCGGCGCCATCTTTATCTTTCTTTTCCGCGGCTTCGACTTCATCCAAGGAAAGCAGATTCTCTAATCTCATATTTACCGATTTTATCGCGCTATCATTCTTCTTCTTCTTCTTGTTCTTCTCTTCTGTCGTCGTCGTTGCCGTTCCGTTACTTCCACCGCTCGTTTTCATCTTCGCCGCAATTTTTGCCGCCGCCGCTGCTGCCGCCGCTGCTTTCGCTTTTGCCAACTCCTTCTCCTTTGCTTTTGCTTCGTCGTCGTCCAAACTTCCGCCAAATTCGATCATGTTATCCACCACCTCTTGCGGACAATCGTCTCCAATTCTTGGGTCTTCAATGTATCCTTTTGGTCTCCCGACGTTCATCGGTCTGCCACACACGTCTACTTTATCAAATCTCAAAGCGATCTGCGCCATCTCGAAGCATCTCAACTCGACAAACCCAAACGCGCCTTGCGAATCCATGATGACATTCACCACCGGATTCCCCGCTATTTCGCGTTCGCACAGTTTCGGCGCCACTTTCTTCAAAATAGCGTTGAAAACGTCCGCTAAAATGTTCGGCGTCACCACGCCTTGAATTAAATTCCCCACGTACACTTCTCTTCGCTTTCTTAAAATCTCGTTTTGTTTTTGCGTTTCCTCGTACCCGTTCGATTGCAACCACTGCTGCGCCATGTTCAATCTATTTTGCGCGTTCCTTTCGATGTCTCTCCCGTGTTGTCGTCCTCGCCCTTCGTTACCGTGCGACATCGGCGGCGGTATCGGTGGTCGATCAAAACTTCGTTTGCTCTTCTTCTTGCTGTTCGGCAGTTCCGCTTCGTGAAACTTTTCCATCTCCTCTGGAACGCCAAACTTTGGTCTCGCGTTGTTGTTGTTGTTGTCATTCTCGTCGTCGTTTTCTCGTCTCCTCGCCCGTCCTCCTCCTCCTCCTCTGTCAAAGTCCCGATAATCTCGATCGTCTCGATCCCTCTCTCGCCCTCCGTAATAGCGCTGCTCTCTCTCGTCGCGACGATAGTACCGATCGTCGCCGTCGCCGTCGTACTCGTCGCGGTAACGACGCCGACGACCGTAGGACGAAGAAGAAGGAGGCGGCGACGCCGATCTTCTGTTCCGGTAGTGGTAGTCCTCCTCTTCTTCCTCCTCTCGACGATTTCGATGATGATGGCGACGAGAATGGTGGTGTTGCTGATAACTTCGATCATCTCGTTCCAACCTGCGGCGAATTCGTGCCTCCTCCACCTCCTCCTCGTCGCCGCTAAACTCGCCGTTGTTGAACAAATCGGACGACTGATTTGTCTTCGTCGTCATTTTAAGACAGACACACTTACACAAAAACTACAACAACGTATACGCGCGCCGCGATGATTTATTATATCGATTCTTCGCGCGAGTTGCGTGCGAGCGAGTAAAATTCTTCTTCCTCTTCTTCTTCGTCGTCGTCGCGAGGTTCTTTTTTGTCCGAGGGGGCCTCGCGCGCGCGCTCGCGTGCGTGCGGTGTTTCTGAAGCTTTTTTCATCACTTTTTCCAAAAAGTTCTTTCAAAATTCAGAGCAAATCCTTAAAAAAAAAGGTCGGAACGCGAGAGAGAGTCACTCTACTCTATCTGTGGCTATCCGTGCGGGCGCGTTCGTGAGAAAAAACAGCGCAGCCGCACGCGTTCAAAACAAAGAGACGCGTTTTATCTCATCCTTTTCTTCTCTCTCTGTCTCTCTCTCTGTCTCACTGATGGTTACGCGCGCAGGTTGCGAAAAACAACAGATTTATATCATTATTCTATAGAGATTACGCACGAACGCAAGAAGAGAGAAGAGGCGTAGTATTATAACATCATCATCAACGTTTAAAACCGAGAAAACATCCAACGAGCATGGAGAGCGACGACGACGATTGGTTGAACGATTTCGACGAGCCCGCCGGGGAGAAGGAGACGACGAAGGAGATGAACGGCGGCGGCCGGGGCGACAACGGCGAGGGAGAACGAGGAGGATTGGGTGATGAACGTCGGGACGGTGAGGAGTCGCGCCGACAACAACAACGAGAGCACCAGTTTTACTACGAAAACCACTCGTCGGAACAATCGCAAACGCAATCACAGCAGCAGGAACAGCAACATCAACAGCAAGAATATTATCATAATCTTCACAATCAGAATAGCAATCAGAATTATCACGACGCGACGTTTGATGCAAACGCGCCGTCGCCAATCGTGAAGACGGCAGTCAAGAAGGATATTGCTGCTGCTGCGTCGGTCTCGCGGTACGCGGAAGAGACGCCGCCACCAAAGATGAATGGATACATAGACGATTACGACAACGGAGGCCAGGATACCTCGTTGACGCCGGCATCGTATTTAGGTACGATGACACCAAAGAATGATGAGAACTACAGTTACACCAATACCAATAGTTACGACAATCGCAACGATATTAAAGTCACGGAAAGACCGTCATCGGCGTCTAAACCGTCGGAGAATACCGTAGACGATTGGTTGAATGAGGAAACAGCGCCGATAGTACAACCCCATTCTTATATTCAGCAACAAGGCGGAGAAGAACGAGGCGCACAACAAGTACAGCATCAGGAACAGCAAAATCATCAACGAGACTACCACTCGCAAGCGGCATCATCATCAACGGTGGTTCAAAATAATTCAAACTTTAACGGATTATTCGCGGGAAATGACGACGATGCGGCATTTTTTGATACGTTGGGTAATTCAGAAGAACCGATAGCAGCTGCGGCAGCGGAGGTATCGGCGCCACCACTGCCCGTTCCTGCACAGCCCGTAGAAGATAGAGGCGTCGGTAGCGGTAGCATGGCATCAACGGTTGCACCTGCTGTTGATGATGACTTCTTAAATGATTTTGCTGAGGTTTCAAATCCTTCCACACACATATACCCGCCGTCGGAGGCTGCGGTGGCTCCGATTCCTCCACCATCGGTGACACAACCCGCAGTTCAAGCATATGAGCCACCTTCTGAGTATGGGGTTCCACAGCCAAGAATGTTTACGCCTCCTCCACCAGCATCCATTTCGAATCTACCGATGGCCCAAGAACAGGTTAGTCATCCGGTACCACCTCAAGCGGCTGTAGCGTATGAGCCTCCTAGTGATTTCGGAGCGCCTCCTCCGGTACCACCTCAAGCGGCTGTAGCGTATGAGCCTCCTAGTGATTTCGGAGCGCCTCCTCCGGTACCGCCTCAAGCGGCTGTAGCGTATGAGCCTCCTAGTGATTTCGGAGCGCCTCCTCCGGTACCGCCTCAAGCGGCTGTAGCGTATGAGCCTCCTAGTGATTTCGGAGCGCCACCACCAATCATTCCACCTCAACAAAATCAGCCGCAACAATTTCAGCAATACAGCGATTCTAGTTATGTTAGTAATAGCTCAATGCAAGCTCAAGCGCAACCTGGAACTGCTCGTTCTCCGGATGGAAAACCTCCCTATCGCTGCATAGCCTTTGGTTTTGGTGGTGCGCTTGCGACGGTGTCTCAAACACACGAAAATACGTTTTCTTTGTGTACACATTCTGTTCATGACATGCTTAGATCTAGCGATGACTTCAGTGCTCGTGACTTTGTCGAAGTTGCGAGCGATGAAACTTTTTTCTTGAACAACTCCGACAGTGGAACTAACGATGAGAGCTTATGCACCAGGTGTGAGCATTTGGCAAATAACGCATCTGGAACAATTGGGGAGAGCGAGTTGTGGAGACTTTTGTCTCTCTTTCTGTCGAGAAAGAAAACGTTTGACTCGTTGCGAAGTTTTGGGGAAGCTGCCTTTAAAGCTGAAGTGGCGAATATTCTCCACATTCAGAATCGTGCCGACGGTTCTTCATCATTGACAACTACTTCTGCTTCGGAGCGAGATGCATCGCCTGCAATACTGTTGGAGATAGAACGGCAGATATCGATAGGAAACGCTATCGCTGCCCTAGATATTGCACATTCGCATAAGTTATGGAACGTGGCTGTAAAAGTTGCCAGATTAACTCGCGATGAGACGATCATATCAGATACTTGTTTGCGAGCGATTCAAGAAACTATGCAAGTTGGAACACCTTTGCGAGTGCTCGAGTTACTCTCAATTGGTCGAGCGGACGTTGCCGTCAAGGATGTAATAGCGAGAAACAATGAAAACGTCACACTCTCTGAAAAATGGAGAGAAGTGATCGCCATGGTTTCCTTAAACTCAAGCGAACGAGATAAAACGATAACGAATGGATTAATTGCTCTCGGCGATGCTTGCCGAGAAAACAATTATTTGGGTATCGCTCACTTATGCTATCTTCTCTGTGGTGAAGTTTGGCCGAACGATACAAAGCGTATTCGTTTAATCGGAAGTAATGAAAGTCCTTGTCGAGACCCTCGCGCGTATCACCGCTCTTTAATTGCAGAAAGAATCATGCTCTCCTCTGCCGAAAGCAAAGGTGGTGAAGCTTTAAAAGCTTCATTGTCGACGCTAATACCTCATCAAAGAATGAAAGTTTGCTATTGTGTGCTTTTAGCCGATCTTGGTCACTTTCATGTCGCTCTCGCGACGCTCAAGAACGTTCAGAAAAATCTCAAGCTACTACGAGACGATTCTCGCAGCGACTCAGGGGAGAGCGTTAATGTCATATTAGCAGAAGCAACTGATTTAGAAAAAAGAATCAGAGAAAAGCTCGGTCAAGGCGTCATCAAGGGAAAAATTGCCAATGTTGGTAAAAAGATAGCGGGGGGACTGTCAAGATTCGTAGGAGGAACAGTTGATGCGCTGTTTGGTGGCGACGATGGCGATGTGATCGGTAGTCGTGGCCTCGATACTCCGCCAGATACTCAGCAGTTTCATAAAAGATCGAGCAGTCAAGACACTGCATTCCAGCATCAAAGATACGGTTCGAATTCGAGTTTGGAAAGCGTGTCAAACCAGCCGCCGCCTCAACAAAATCTGTACCACCAGCATCAACCAGCGGCATACGAGAGTGTGAATCATTCGAGATCTCACTCATTGGCGAGCCTGGATGAACACGGAAGTAATAATAATACAGGGGAGAATTATCCCTCCTCGTCACAAATGACATACTCTGGCCAACAACAACAACAACAGCAACAACAGCACTATCATCATCATCATCACCATCAGCAGCAGCATCAGCAGCAGCAACAACAACAACAACAACAACAGCAAGAACAAACGGGTGTTCCTTTCAAGCTGGTCAAATCATTTTCCAAGTTGTTCTCCGCGGCAGTTCCCGCACCGGACAAGCCGTATGAAGGTCCGAAAGTGTCGCCGCAAGAAACCGCAGGCGGTTTGCCCGAGAACACGTTTTATTACGATGAAAATTTGAAACAATGGGTCGATAAAAGCAGCACAGCAACGCAGTCAGCTGCTGCTGCTGAGGCACCACCCCCGCTTGCTCCACCGCCAACTATGGCACCGGGTGTTGATTACTACAGGAGCGGTGGTATTCCGAACTCATTAGGTGCCAACGTTGGGGCACGTTACGTGTCAACCTTTACCCACACCGGAGAAGGACAGCGGAATTTTCAACAAAACGGAGAGGCACATAACAACGAATTTCAAGAAATGCGCCTCGAATGATAAAAATTAGTACATCTTAGCAGAGAATCATAGTTCACATTAGTTGTTTGGGATGTTTATCCCTCATAGTTTTACATTTGAACAGTGTATATAGTAGTAATATGCGCGTGTGTTTCTTTACTTGCCTCTACTTGCGCGCAACGAAGTGTCCTTTCAACTTCTGTTTTTCTCTTTTCACTTCCTCGATCTCCTCAATTAGATGCCGCGAGCGGCAATCCTCCTCGAATCAACAACTCCTTGAAATAGCAAATGTCGCACAATTTGCCCTCCATGTGCAAGACGCTCTCCTTCCATCTGTTGTCTAAATCCTCCGAGTTGCAGACGCAACACTTTGAAGACAACTGACGGAACTTCTTCTCCTCCTCCAACTCTTCCTCCGTTTTGGGGGTCACCGCCGCGCGCAGCAACTTCTGCGCATCCTCGGGAGAGATATCCGGAAGGATGACTGGTCTCTTTTTCTGATAATACGACTTCTTCGGCTTCTTTGCCTGAGGCGGAGCCACTTCGTGCGGCAAGTGCGTTCTGTTGCCTCCGATACAAGCCGCGGCGCCATCGCTAGCCCCAGTCGCCGCCTCCTTGGTTTCATCAGATTTCTTTTTCAACTCCGTAATCCCCGCGTCCTTCTTCAACTGCTCCATGTCCATCTTACCTTCTCTAATCTTCGTCTCCGTCCTGTAACACTGCGTGCACAAATTCGCCCCCGGGATCATCTTCGAACGCGTCCACTGGCTGCTCTTCGTCGTCAAACACGCTCTGCACGTTTTATCCACCATCGCTCTCGCCTCCTTCTTGTAACATTTTTGGCACAAACACTTTGAATCGTCTTTTTTCGATCGGTACCAGCAACCGGACGTTTTTGATGTACCGCACGCCTGTTATCCGTGCCCGTAAAAGGGAGAGAGAGAGAGAGAGATTTTTTGTTAGTCAAATTTTGTCTTCGGGGAGTTTAAATAAAAAAATTCTTCGCGCAATGCGTGTGGAGGAAAAGGGACCGAGACGCACCGCGCAAATCTTATCGCTCATTTCCACGAGCTCCTTGTGATAGCACCTCTTACAAACCACTTTCCCGAGCGTCTCTTCCATCTTGCTCTTGAACCATTTGTACGAGTCTTGCGTTTGGCAGGTGTAACAGGTGTATTTTTCCCCGTTTTTCAGCGTCGGTAACGCTTCCGATTCTTGTTTCTTCGTCAGAATTTGTTTTTGTTGTTGTTCTTGTTCTTCTTCTTCTTCTTCGCCGGCGATCGGGTCGTACGCGACGATTTGGTCTTTGATGGATTTCAGAGGGTCTATATTTCTCTCCTCTTTCTCGACGACGGGTGGTTGCGATGGTGGCGGAAGAGAAGAAGGAGGAGGAGCGGCGGTCGTCGCCGATGGTTCCGTCGTCGCGTTCAGCGTCGCTTCCATTATTTCTTCTTTTTTTTTGAGGAGAAAAAAAGTTTTTAAAATCCCCACACGTGTTAATAAAAAGTACTTGCGAAAGAAGAAAACGAACGAACGAACGAGGTTACGCGTTCATCGGTGATGGTAGTATTAGTAGTAGTGGTGTTGTGATCTCTTGCATTTCACGTTTTAAAGAATCTCTCTCTCTCTCTTTCTCTCGTCGCTCGTTTCTTCTTTCGTTTGAGAAAATACGCGCTCGAGAAGGACGCGATATTCTCACCCTTTCTCTCTCTCTCCCTCTCTCTTTGTGTGTATGTCTCTATCGTGATAACTTTGATCACGTTAATGCCCTTCTAAGCAATTTTTCGGCCATCTCGGGAATGGAATCACGTCTCTGATGTTTTCCATGCCCGTGGTGAACAAAATCAAACGCTCAAAGCCGAGACCGAACCCAG
>Ga0255774_10004133_pt1 | contig 10410 bp, 10 predicted proteins | sample 101ome_17_FD_179972 | JGI IMG/M metagenome (GOLD analysis project Ga0255774, IMG submission 179972) | Coastal salt marsh microbial communities from the Groves Creek Marsh, Skidaway Island, Georgia - 101407AT metaG (version 2) | ecosystem: Environmental > Aquatic > Marine > Intertidal zone >...
TTTCGTTACCGATGACGGTGCGGAAACAGATTTGGACCTTGGCCACTACGAACGATTTACAGGGGTTGCGGCGCGCAATACCGACTCGATCTCTTCAGGGCGCATTTATTCCAACGTATTGGAAAAAGAACGTCGTGGCGATTATTTGGGCAAAACCATTCAGGTGATCCCACACGTCACAAATGAAATTAAAGACTTCATTTCGATCGGCGAAGATGAGGTTGACTTCATGCTATGTGAAATAGGAGGTACCGTTGGTGACATCGAAGGGTTGCCATTTTTTGAAGCAATCCGTCAATTTTCGCAGGATAAACCGCGTGGAGAGTGTATGTTCATGCATCTCACCCTGTTGCCATTTATCAATGCATCTGGCGAGTTGAAAACGAAACCTACACAGCACTCGGTCAAAGAACTCCGCTCAATCGGGCTGGCACCAGATATTCTGGTCTGCCGCTCAGAAGGACCAATTCCGGAAAAAGAACGCGAAAAATTGGCTCTGTTCTGCAATGTGCGCAAAGACAGTGTGATTGCAGCACAGGATCTGAAATCCATTTACGAAGCGCCGCTGGCGTATCACCGCGAAGGTTTGGATCAAGCAGTATTAGATGCCTTTGGCATCACCCCCGCTCCAAAACCCGATTTGATGCGTTGGAACGATGTGGCAGACCGCATTTACCACCCAGAAGGCGAAGTCAAAGTCGCCATTGTCGGGAAATATACACAGCTTGAAGATGCCTATAAATCCATTGCCGAAGCCTTGACGCATGGCGGCATGGCAAATCGTGTAAAAGTGAATGTGGAATGGGTAGACGCCGAGATTTTCGATAAAGAAGATCCAGGACCCTACCTGCAAGGGTTCCATGCCATTTTGGTACCAGGTGGATTTGGCGAACGTGGTACCGAAGGCAAAATCAAAGCCGCCACATTTGCCCGCGAACATAAAATTCCATACCTAGGGATTTGTTTGGGCATGCAGATGGCCGTGATCGAAGCAGCGCGAAATGTTGCGGGGCTAAAAGATGCGGGATCAGAGGAGTTTGATCACGAAGCGGGGGAAAAACGTTTCGAACCCGTAGTTTACCATTTGAAAGAATGGATCCAAGGAAATCGCACTGTTGAGCGTAGGGTCACCGATGATAAAGGCGGCACAATGCGTTTGGGTGCCTATTCCGCGTCATTGGGCGAAGGAACAAAAGTTGCAGAAGTTTATGGCACAACCTCTATCGAGGAGCGCCATCGTCATAGATACGAGGTTGACATTCGCTACCGTGAACAACTGGAAAAAGCGGGTCTTAAATTTTCTGGCATGTCTCCAGACGGTCGACTACCAGAAATTGTCGAATGGGAAGATCATCCATGGTTCATTGGCGTTCAGTTCCATCCAGAGCTAAAGTCTAAACCATTTGAACCACATCCCTTGTTCGCGGATTTCGTCCGCGCCGCCAAAGATACCAGTAGACTTGTTTAATGCGCTAATCACTGGCACATCTGGGGAATGCTTTCCTATCAACATATCTTTCACGCCGGCAATTTAGCGGATGTGCAAAAGCACGCGGCCCTTGCGTGGGTGCTGGCCTATTTAACGCTCAAGGATAAGCCACTCAGTTACATCGAAACACATTCGGGTCGCGCGCTTTATGATCTTGCCTCTGATGCAGCGCAAAAAACGGGCGAGGCAGAGAAAGGGATCGAAAACGAACTGATTCAATCAGCACTGGGATCAGATCATCCTTATGTGCGTGCAGTGAATAAGGTACGCGACACATTTGGACCACGTCACTATCCTGGATCGCCCTGGATCGCACGCGAATTGCTGCGTGAAACGGATCAGATACATTTAGCAGAACTGCATCCGCAAGAAGCAAGCGCCCTGCGGAGCGCAATAGGAAAAAGCTCCAAGGTCTATCAACAAGACGGCTATCAACTTGCGCAAAGTTTGTGCCCCCCGACACCACGGCGTGGACTTCTGTTGATTGATCCCAGCTACGAAATTAAAAGTGATTATGCGACCATTCCCCCAATAATCGCGAAGCTGCATAAAAAGTGGAACGTTGGAATTATTGTGCTGTGGTACCCTGTTCTAAACTCTGGTGCACATGATCCTATGTTAACCGCCTTGATCAAAAATCATCCAGACGGGCTGCGCGCCGAGGTTAACTTCCCACCTGCGCGTGAAGGCCACAGAATGATGGGTTCTGGACTTTTCATTGTGAACCCCCCATTTGGTTTATCAGATGAGTTGAAACGAATTGCTGATATCTTCGGCAAACTGACTTGAAAGGGAGCGAAATGCCAAAAGGATATTGGATTGGCCACGTCACTGTCGAGGACCCGGTGGTTTACGAAGAATATAGAAAAGCAAACGCAGTTGCGTTTCAAAAATTTGGGGCGCGTTTTTTAGTGCGCGGCGGCGAACAAACCGTAGAAGAAGGTATCGTGCGTCCACGCACAGTCGTACTGGAGTTTGACGACATCGAAACAGCGCGCGCCTGTTACGAAAGCCCCGAGTATCGTGCGGCATTCGAAATTCGCGCCAAGGTTTCCGCAGGCGATATGGTCATTGTCGAAGGGTATGATGACGAATGATTGCAGATTTTTTAAGCCGTTTACTTTCGCACGCACCGGAACCACTTGGTGATACAGACGCGCGTTTGGCGATCGCCGCCCTGTTGGTGCGCGTGGCGCGATCCGATGGAGATTATGCAAGTGTCGAGATGGCAAACATTGATCGTGTTCTCGCGACGCGCTACGCCCTTGTGGACGCTGATGCAGAAGCGTTGCGCATAGAAGGCGAAGGGTTAGAGATCGAAGCACCTGATACCGTCCGCTTTACTCGCGCGATCAAAGAATGCGTTGCCTATGAAGAACGTTTGGCCGTGATTGAAGCGCTTTGGAAAATCGCGCTTGCCGATGGAGAGCGGGATGCAGAGGAAGACGCATTAATCCGCTTGGTGGCAAGCCTGCTGGGCATCACAGACGTAGACAGCGCCAAAGCGCGCCAAAAGATCGGCTGATATGATTGCGGGCCTGCCGATGTATGATCGCTCCGAATTACGGGACGCGCATGACAGGTTTTGGGCCATAATTCGTAACAATTTAGGGGGTGGTCCGGACCAGCTAAGCAACCCCAATGACTTGGCATCGTTTTGGCGGTCTGATGATTTGCTGCTTGGGCAAACATGCGGCATGCCCTATAGAACATTTCTGCATGATTGCGTTCAATTGGTGGGCACGCCCGATTATGGAATAGAGGGATGTTGCCCAGGGTATTATCGCAGTCTCGTAATCGTCCATACGGATAGTGAAATACGCGAATTTAGCGACCTGGCCGAAAAACGCATCGCGTATAATGAAGCCTTATCTCAATCAGGTTGGGCCGCGATCATCGCCGAAATGCAAGCCGCAGATATGCGTCCAAGTAGTGGAATGCAAACACATGCCCATATCAATTCTGCACTGGCTGTTTCGAAAAAACTGGCTGATTTCGCGGCCATTGATGCGCATACGTGGTCGCTGATGTGCAGATATCAAAATCATCTCACCCGCTCTTTGCGTGTGATCCAACGGACATCGCCAACCCCAGGTTTACCTTATATTTGTGCAACGCGGTTTGATGCGCAGACTATTTTTAATGCTGTGCAAAATGCACTCGACGCATTGCCACCGGCAGTTTCTGAAATCCTCGGGATACGCGGTATCGTCAAAATCTCGAAACAGGATTATCTTGACGTTCTTACCCCAAGCTCACCTTACAATTTATTTGGACACCCCTAATGTTCAGGGACTTATTTCGCAGACGCGGTTAGTTTATGGTTGTTGCTGTGCGAAATATCCTGTCCTAAGATTTGATCAAAACACGATACAGAGAATCACGTGAACCTGCCTACACCTGTCATTCAAATTACAAACTTGTACAAAGCCTATGGTGATTTAGAGGTGTTGAAGGGTGTCGATGTAACGGCCCATCGCGGAGATGTTATTTCGCTCATCGGATCTTCGGGATCAGGTAAATCCACATTATTACGATGTTGCAACCTACTGGAAGACAGCCAACAGGGCGAAATCTCGTTCAAGGGCGATCCCGTGAGGTGGACACAAGGCAAGAGGCGACGCCCCGCAGATCAAAAACAAATCACGCGAATCCGCACAAACCTGTCCATGGTGTTCCAACAATTTAATCTTTGGTCACATATGACTATTTTGGAAAATGTCATGGAAGCACCCGTAAGTGTTCTGAAACGCGATAGGGATGAAGTTGAGGCCGCTGCGCGGAGGTACCTCGCTCAAGTGGGCGTTGACGATAAATGTGATGTCTATCCTGCCCAGCTGTCAGGCGGACAGCAGCAGCGCGCCGCAATCGCACGCGCATTGTGCATGGAACCAGAGGCACTTTTATTTGACGAACCAACCTCCGCACTCGATCCAGAATTGGAACAAGAGGTGATCCGTGTTATCAAAGGATTGGCGGAAGAAGGTCGCACAATGATGATGGTTACGCACGATATGAATATGGCCCGAGATGTATCAGATCACGTCATCTTTTTGAATCAGGGCCGAATCGAGGAAGAAGGAAATCCAAAAGAACTTTTTGGCGCGCCAAAGTCGGCACGCTTAAAAGAGTTCTTGCGATCAATCGATTAAACTCAAACAAACTGGGAGACAAAAAATGAAATCAATGGTTTTGGGAACTACTGCGCTGGTCCTTAGCGCAACATTTGCAATGGCGGCAGGCCATTCGGTCGTTCGCATGGGAACCGAGGGCGCCTACCCTCCGTACAACTTCATTGACGACAATGGTGAAGTTGCAGGCTTTGAGCGTGAATTGGGCGATGAGTTGTGTGCACGCGCTGAGTTGAAGTGTGAGTGGGTGACGAACGACTGGGACAGCATCATTCCAAACCTACTATCGGGTAACTATGACACCATTATCGCAGGTATGTCAGTCACAGAAGAGCGCATGGAAGTCATTGATTTTTCTGAACAATACACTCAACCTGATCCATCAGCCTACGCAACACTATCTGGCTTCTCAGGTGATTTGTCAGGTGCAATTATTGCGGCACAATCAAGTACAATCCAGGCATCCTTTATCGCATCAAGCGATGCAACACTCCTAGAATTTGCAACACCAGAAGAAACAATCGCAGCTGTACGTTCAGGCGAAGCAGACGCAGTTTTGGCGGACAAGGGATACTTGGAACCGATCGTCGCGGAAAGCAGCGACATGTCATTCTCTGGTGACGATGTTTACATCGGCGGCGGTATAGGTATGGGTTTCCGAAAATCGGATGCGGAACTGCGTGAAAAATTCTCCGCAGCGGTCCGTGATATGAAAGCGGATGGCACATTAAACGCTCTTATTAGCAAATGGTTGCCAACTTCAGGCCTGTTCTAATTATAATATTATTTTGTGGCACGCTTCTGGCGTGCCACAATTTTATTTAATCCACGATATGTTCGCATTTTGTACTGAACCTGACAGTCTAGGCCAATTCCAATGGATGTTGTGCTACCTCACGACACCAAAACACATGGGGTTTTATTGGTCTTTTTTGACTGTACTTTTATTGCTTGGAATTTCGGCACCTTGTGCCTTGGGATTTGGTTTTGTAGGCGCTATGGCCGCGCGTTCACAATTTTTCTTTTTCAGCCTGTTTGGACGCGCCTACATCGCTGTTGTGCGTGGAGTTCCGGATATTGCGTTTTTTATGTTCTTCGTTATCGCATTGGACCAATTTCTAGAATGGTCTCGTCATAAAATTCTGTGCCCAGATTGGAGCGAACCGATAAGACAGGGGAATGATTTCGTAGTGTGTCAGGCCGCAAAACTCCCCATCAGCAGTGCATCGCAATGGATACATGAAATTTATGGATTTGCGCTTGCTGTCTTTACCTTCGCAATTGTGTTTGGAGCGTTTTCAGCCAATGTTTTGTTTGGCGCTATGCGTGCCGTCCCTTATGCGCAGCAGGAAACAGCATACGCTTACGGAATGACATCGACACAAGTGTTTTGGCGTATCACAGTTCCACAAATGTGGGTATATGCGCTTCCTGGACTTGGAAATTTATGGATGGTGTTGATCAAAGCCACACCACTTTTGTTCCTGTTGGGGGTGGAGGATATTGTGTATTGGGCGCGCGAATTGGGTGGATCTAAAACCGCACGTTTTACAGATTATCCTCATCCCGATTGGCGCATGTGGTATTTCCTTGCCCTGCTGGTATTTTACCTGATCTTCACAAAGTTATCTGAGGTCGTACTAGATCGAGTGATGAAACGTTTGACATATGGACAGGCGACTGCTGCGGGTGAAGCCCAGCGGAGAGTAGAAGCATGAGTTGTTGGGACATCATCGCGGATTATGGCCTGCGTTCTATTGGAATTGGTGAACGTTTATTGCCTCGCAATGAATTCACTCTCTGCCACCAACTCACGCTAATCGGATCAGGGATGATCTGGAACATTTATTTTGGTGCGCTTGCTCTGCTTTCTGGATTTTTCTTTGCGACACTTCTTGCGCTTGGTAAAGTGTCCTCTAATCTTATCTTTCGGCGAAGTGCTGAATGGACAATATTCATCTTTCGTGGCTCACCACTCTTTATCCAGTTCTTCTTCGCGTATTTCCTATTCTTATCCCTAAAACAAAGTTTCCCCTTTTTTAGCTCATTCACCTCTGCATGGATCGGTGCGCTTGTTGTGTTGTTTCTCAATACATCCGCATACACGGGTGAAATTTTTTATGGCGCTCTTCAATCCATTCCAAAAGGAGATATCGAGGCTGCAGATGCCTATGGCCTGACGGGATGGAAACGTTTTCGACGGATATCTTGGCCAACAATGTTACGTCTGGCGTGGCCTGCCTATACCAACGAAGCCATCTTTTTGTTTCATGCAACAACGCTGGTGTTTTTTTCAGGCTTTCCCACAACACGTCAGCGCGGGGATGCGCTTTATTACGCTAACTATTTTGCGGATAAAACTTTCAATCCCTTTGTCCCTTATCCGATTTTGGCGGGATATTTCATTGTCCTGACCCTGGTCGTGATCGGCCTTTACGGCCTTATTAATAAGCGATTGAACCGTCATTTACCCGCCTCAGATCGTGGTAAAATCAAACTGAGGATGAACATCATCCGTTAAGTAAAATAAAAATTTCACGGCTCTACTAGACAAAAGACTAGGGTGATGAAATGATTTGATCAAATTATTGAGCGAGGTTCTCATGGATTTGAACCAATTCCGGACGTTCAGGGTTGCAACATGTGACCTGAATGGTCAGATGCGGGGAAAACGTCTACCCATCTCTGATTATGCCACCGTTGATCAAGGCGCAATCAAACTTCCTTTGTCGGCCTTAAACCTAGACGTGTGGGGGTCCGACATCAAAAACAGCCCACTGGTTTTTGAAACGGGGGACGCAGACGGCATTCTTCTGCCAACGGACCGCGGGCCTGTACCAATGCCTTGGCTGGAGGTGCCAACATTCTTCGTCCCCATGTGGACCTACGAAGTTGATCGCACACCTTTTTCAGGGGATCCCCGTCATGCACTCGCAAGGGTATTAGACCGCTATGCCACCCATGGTTGGCAGGTTGTGGCCGCAACCGAATTGGAATTTTATCTGGTTGACGACAGTCACGAAAACCTCAGCCCACCCATTAATCCGCAAAGTGGGCGAGCCCTTGTCGGACGTGCCTATATGTCGCTCCGCCAGCTCGATAGTTTTGATGCCTATTTTTCGGAACTTTATGATGCCTGTGAACTTATGGGGATTAACGCGCAAACCGCTATTTCTGAGGCAGGATTGGGCCAATTCGAAGTGAACCTAACACATTCCGAAGCAATGCGCGCAGCCGATGACACATGGCTGTTCAAATCATTGGTGCGGGGGCTTGCGCGTAAGCATGGGATGGCAGCGACCTTTATGGCCAAACCATTTGCAAATGAGGCTGGAAATGGGATGCATGTGCATTTCTCAGTCTTGAATGAAGAGGGGAATAACATTTTCGACAATGGCGGAGCCGATGGAACCGTGATGCTGCGCCATGCTGTGGCAGGGTGCCTTGAGGCAATGGCCGCATCCACCTTGGTTTTTGCCCCCCATGGTAATAGTTACGAACGGCTGGTGCCCAACACTCACGCCCCCACAGGTGCAAGTTGGGCATATGAAAATCGCACCTCAGCTCTGCGCATCCCTGAAAGCCACCCCGAAGCGCGGCGGATTGAACATCGTGTTGCAGGAGGCGACATCAACCCCTACCTTGTCCTTTCTGTGATCCTTGGAGCGGCCTTAGCGGGTATTGAGGATGAAATGCTTCCGCCTGAGCCAATCACAGGAAACGCCTATGATCTGGATTTACCCCAACTTGCCCCAACTTGGCAGGAAGCCATTGATGCATTTGAAAGTGATCCGCTGATCGCGCGCATTTTGCCTCAGGCATTGATTGAAAATCTCTGCCTGACGAAACAACAAGAGCTATCGCTTTTGGTCGACATAGATGTATCAGAACATTGGAAATCTTACTTAGAAACCGTATGATAACCTGAATTAAAGTAGTTTTACGATGATGAAAATTGGGATTCTAGCCACTGGCCATTCACCAGATGCCCTGATCAATGATTTGGGCGATTATGATGCCCTGTTCAAAAAATTGCTTGGGTCGTATAATTTTGAATTTGAAACATATGCCGTTGTTGATGGAGTTTTCCCCAATGGTGCAGATGCAGCCGATGGTTGGTTGATTACAGGATCAAAACATGGCGCATATGAACCCCATGATTGGATTCCCCCGTTAGAGGATTTGATCCGTAAAATTCATCATGACAAACGCCCATTGGTTGGCATTTGTTTTGGCCATCAGATTATTGCGCAAGCCCTTGGTGGTCGTGTCGAAAAATTTGACGGGGGATGGAGTGTTGGCCTCACGGACTATGAAATCGATGGTCAGACCTATTCCCTAAACGCTTGGCATCAGGATCAGGTTGTTACGCTTCCAACTGACGCACGGGTGATTGGTCAGTCCTCATTTTGCGCAAATGCTGTCCTAAGTTACGGCAATCACATTTTGACATTTCAACCCCATCCCGAATTCGACGCATTCTTCACCAAAGGTTTGATTGATTACCGTGGTCAGGGCGTGGTTCCCGATGAGTTGCTGCTCACAGCGAAATCGCGCCTGAAAGAACAGGCCGCACAACCCGAAATGGCCGACAAAATCGCCCGGCATTTCCAACAAGAAAAGAGGACGTAGTGTCCGTTGACCTTGAAACCTTTTTGGCATCACTTCCCCAACACGCCCAAGACTATCTAAACGGGCGAAAACTCGACGAAGTTGAATGCATCATTGCAGATCTGCCGGGCATCGCACGCGGCAAGGCCGTACCTGCGGCAAAATATGCGCGTCAAGGCTCATTTCATTTGCCCGACTCCATTTTTTACCAAACAATCACGGGCGATTGGGGCGAAGCTGCAAGCGCGGAAGGATTTATTGAACGGGATATGATTTTGCGTCCCGATCATTCCACAACTTCGGCTGCACCATGGACAGGGGATTTGACGCTGCAAGTCATTCATGATGCCTTTGATCGGAAAGGTGAACCAGTTCCCTTTGCCCCGCGCAACGTTTTGAAACGAGTGGTGGAATTATACCAAAACAAAGGATGGACGCCTGTTGTAGCTCCTGAAATGGAATTCTTCTTGGTTGCTCGCAACATAGATCCGGCCAAATCGATTCAACCCATGTTGGGGCGTTCAGGCCGGCCAGCGGCCGCGCGACAGGCATATTCCATGACAGCGGTAGATGAATTCGGACCGGTAATTGACGACATCTATGATTTCGCAGAAGCGCAGGGATTTGAAATTGATGGCATCACCCAAGAAGGCGGGGCAGGCCAATTGGAAATCAATTTACGACATGGGGACCCCTTGCGCCTGGCCGACGAAGTATTTTATTTCAAACGTTTGATCCGAGAGGCCGCTCTGCGTCATAATTGCTTCGCAACCTTTATGGCAAAACCGATCGAAGACGAACCAGGCAGCGCAATGCATATCCACCACTCGCTCATGGACGCCAAAACAGGTCAGAATATCTTTTCTGGTCCACAAGGTGGTGAAACCGATCTATTTTTCTGTTTCATCGGTGGTCTACAAAAATACTTGCCAGCGGCCATTGCAGTTTTGGCACCCTATGTGAATTCATATCGGCGTTATGTGAAAGATCATGCCGCCCCCATCAATTTGGAATGGGCCCGCGACAATCGCACCACAGGTATTCGCATCCCACTGTCAGATGCGAAAGGACGGCGCGTGGAAAATCGGCTGGCGGGAATGGACTGTAATCCATACTTGGGTATCGCGGCATCGCTTGCCTGCGGGTATTTGGGCATGGTCAATGAAATTCGCCCTACCA
>Ga0255774_10004151_pt1 | contig 10394 bp, 10 predicted proteins | sample 101ome_17_FD_179972 | JGI IMG/M metagenome (GOLD analysis project Ga0255774, IMG submission 179972) | Coastal salt marsh microbial communities from the Groves Creek Marsh, Skidaway Island, Georgia - 101407AT metaG (version 2) | ecosystem: Environmental > Aquatic > Marine > Intertidal zone >...
GAATATGTGCCCGCGCCTTGGTTCTGGTCCGACCAATACGACTGCAAACTCCAGATCGCCGGCCTCAACATCGGCTACGATAAAGTCTACGTCAAAGAAGGCGACAACGGCGCGCGTTCCCACTGGTACTACAAGGATAGCAACCTCATCGCAGTCGATGCGATGAACGATCCACGCAACTACATGATCGGCAAGCGCCTCATCGAAGCGGGCAAATCTCCCGCGCCCGAGGTTATCACCGAGCCCGCAACGGACATGAAAGCCCTGCTCCGCGCGTGAGGATCATCGGTGGACAATGCCGTGGCTTGACCTTGGCCGCCGTGGGCAAAGGCGACACCGCCGCCCATCTGCGCCCGACTTCCGATCGGGTGCGCGAAAGCCTGTTCAACGTCCTCGCGGGCGGCCGTTTCGGTGATCCGGTCGAAGAGGCAATCGTCCTTGATCTCTTTTCAGGGACCGGCGCGCTCGCGCTCGAAGCGCTCTCCCGCGGCGCAGCCAGCGCTACGCTCGTCGATAGTGGTCGCGCCGCCCAGCGCCTGCTGCGCGACAACATCGCCCGCTGCCGCATGGAAAGCCGCGCCAAGACACTTTCCAGTGACGCAACGCGCCTGCCCGCACGCCCGCTCGGCCAACCCGCCGCATCATTGGTGTTTATCGATCCGCCCTACGGCAAGGGCCTCGGCCAACAAGCACTCGCCAGTGCCGCAACCCAAGACTGGATCGCCCCTGATGCCTTGATCGTATTCGAGGAAAACGCAGCCCAACCTGCACCGCAGGGCTTTACCCTGCGCGACCAGCGCCGCTACGGCGATACATGGATCACCTTCTTGGAGGCCGACGGACCTTCCCAATAACAGCGAGTCAGTCTAGGCAACGCCCATGACCATCAGTGCCGCATATGAAAGCGCCGTCAGCGCGGGGAAAATCAAACCCGATCCCGCGCAACAGGCTATGCTGCCGCACCTCGACCGTATCGTCACCGAGCTTTCCAAACCCGTCAAAAAAAGTTTCTTCCGCAAAAAAGCCCCCGACGCGGTGCGCGGTCTTTATATCTGGGGCGGCGTGGGGCGCGGCAAATCAATGCTGATGGATATGCTTTACGAGCACGTCGATGCCCCCAAACGCAGGGTGCATTTTCATGTGTTCATGCAGTGGGTCCACACCGAAATGACCGCCGCCCGCAAAACTGGCGTGGAGGACGCCCTTGCCCCCGTTGCGGCCCATTTGACCGACAATCTGCGCCTGCTCGCCTTCGACGAAATGCAGATCATCGATATCACCGACGCCATGATCGTGGGGCGACTGTTCGAAGCGCTATTCAAGGGCGGTGTATGCGTCGTCACCACCTCCAACCGCCATCCCGATGAGCTTTACAAAAACGGGCTGAACAGGCAGCTGTTTCTGCCCTTTATTGCGCTGATCAAAGAGCAGCTCGATATCGTCGAACTTGTTAGCCCAACCGACCACCGGCAGGGGCGGCTCGAAGGGGCGCAAAGTTATTTCACCCCCATCAACGCCGACAGCCGCGCCACGATGGAGGCCGTCTGGCAAGATCTGACAAACGGCACGAAAGAGCCACTCGTGCTTCATGTCAAAGGCCGCGAAGTTGAAATCCCCGCCTTCCACAACGGCGTCGCCCGCGCACGTTTCTATGACCTATGCGGTCAGCCCCTTGGGGCGGCAGATTACCTCGCCTTGGCCAGCGCCGCGCGGGTTCTGCTCTTGGAGGACATCCCCCGCCTGTCGCGCTCCAACTACAACGAAGCCAAGCGTTTCGTAACCCTGATCGACGCGCTCTACGAGGCCAAAGTACGCCTCATCTGTTCCGCCGCCGCCGAACCTGAAATGCTCTATGTCGAAGGCGAAGGCACCTTCGAGTTCGAGCGCACGGCAAGCCGTCTGAGGGAAATGCAAGCGGTGGATTGGGGGCAGTAACGCCCGCCAGATAAACAGAAGGACGGACATCTGTCCGCCCCCCCGCCCTGCCAAACTCTCACATGCGCAGGAGGCAGGTCTCCACAATGGCACATGTCACGTTGGGCATATCTAGCGACAAAAACGAATCACCGTCAACAATTGAAACCAAAGTGGCGGCGATCAGCCGTTCTCGCGCATCACATGACCAGCAAGGTAAAGCGATCCGCAGATCAAAATCCGCGCAGCAGGATCACGCGCAGTGATCTCCTCGATAGCCGTGCGCACACCGTCCGCAATCAACACCTCGGCAAAGCCCGCGCGCCGCGCAGCGTCGGCCGTGGTTTCAGCGGGGAGCGTGTTCATCTCTCCGGGGATCGAAACTGCCGTGAGGCTGGCCGCAACGCCCGCCAATGGCTTCAGATAGCCGGTGATATCCTTGGTGTTCAGCATCCCGCAGATCAAATGCGTCGGCCGCGGCGGCTGTTGGGCAAGGGTTTCCGCCAGCACAACGCCTGCGGCGGGGTTATGCCCACCATCAAGCCACAATTCGGCAGGTCGCGCCAAGTCAACCAGCGCACCTTGCGTCAGCTGCTCCATACGCGCAGGCCAATAGGCTTTCGTCACTGCCGCCTCACATGCCGCATCGTCCATCCCCAGCGCGCGCAAACCTGCAATCGCGGCACCGGCATTCATCACCTGATGCGGCCCGCGCAAATTCGGCATCGGCAAGTCCAGCAGCCCACGCTCATCCTGATAGATCAACCGTCCCCGCTCGGTCCCAACATGCCAGTGCTGCCCATAGGCCAGCAGCGGCGCGCCCAATCTTTCCGCCTGCCGCTCGATCACCGCCATGGCTTCATCATGCTGCGGGCCAACGACACAAGGCACACCGCGTTTGATAATCCCTGCCTTTTCACCCGCGATTTCCGGTAAGGTTTCACCCAGAAATTGCTGGTGATCCAGATCGACCGGCGTGATCACTGTCAGCGCCGGTGCATCAATGACATTCGTTGCGTCCAGCCGCCCGCCAAGGCCAACCTCTAGCAAGGTATAGTCAGCCTCCGTTTCGGCAAAAGCCAGCAAACCCGCCACCGTCGTGATCTCGAAATAGGTGATATTCTCACCGTCATTAGCGGCATAGCACCGGTCCAACACCTCGGTGAGCGCGGCCTCACTAATCAGCGCGCCCGCAAGCCGGATACGCTCGTGAAACCGCGCCAGATGCGGCGAGGTATAGGCATGTACCCGTGCGCCACTGGCCTCTAGCCCCGCCCGCATCATGGCTTGGGTCGATCCCTTACCATTGGTCCCCGCCAGATGGATGACCGGCGACAGCCGGTCCTGCGGATTATCCAAGGCAGCCAAAAGCCGCCACACACGGTCGAGCGTCAGGTCGATCACCTTGGGGTGAAGCGCCATCATCCGTTCGAGGATGACATCAGATCTTTGGGTCACAGGAGGTGCTTTCTACGCGCCGCTCTTGGCGGCTTTGCCGTCAACTTCATTCTCTACGGGGACCGGAGCAGGCAAATCGCCCTTCTGCGCCGGTTCCAGCCCCAGAAGCATCCGCAAAATCTGGATCAGCTCGTCACGCATCTCCGTGCGCGGCGTCACACGGTCCAGCATACCGTGATCCAGCAGATACTCCGCCCGCTGGAAGCCCTCGGGCAGTTTTTCGCGGATCGTCTGCTCGATCACGCGCGGACCCGCAAAGCAAATGAGCGCATTCGGCTCGGCAATCTGCACATCACCCAGCATCGCGTAGGATGCCGTCACCCCGCCCGTGGTCGGATGGGTCAGCACCACGATATAGGGCAGGCCCGCTTCCCGCAGCATTTCCACCGCAACCGTCGTGCGCGGCATCTGCATCAGGCTCAGAATGCCTTCCTGCATCCGCGCACCACCAGCAGCAGAGAACAGCACCAACGGGCGCTTCAGCTCAACGGCACGTTCAGCGGCGGCAATGATCGCATTGCCCACATACATGCCCATAGACCCGCCCATAAAGGTAAAGTCCTGCGCCGCAGCCACGATCGGGGTCTTGCCGATCTCACCTTCCGCCACGAGCATCGCCTCTTTCTCAGAGGTCGAACGCTGCGCCGCTTTCAGGCGTTCGGTATATTTCTTCTGATCGCGGAAGTTCAGCGGATCGGCGATCGGTTCCGGCACCTTCACCTCGGCAAAGGCGCCATTGTCGAACAGCGCCTCAAAACGCGCACGCGGCGTAATCGCCATATGGTGTCCACAGCTCGTGCAAACATTGAGGTTTTCCGCCAGTTCACGGTGAAACAACATGGTTCCACACTCACTGCACTTCTTCCACAAATTCTCTGGCACTTCCCTGCGCGAGAAGAGCGAATTGATTGTCGGACGAACGTAATTGGTAATCCAGTTCATGTGCAGTCTCTTACCTTGATGGGACCGAGATAATCCGCAGCGCCATGAATTGCAATCAGAGCCTGATCGCCACCCGCGCCGCCAGCCACATTACACCCACCGCCAGCAATATGTAGATAAATTCGAAAATCACCGTCGGGTCGGCCAATGCCTCCAACCCGCGCACCCTGAGTGCCGGATCAACCGGAACCAACAATACAAGCGCCAGCCCCGAGGCTTCGCTATCGGCAAACCCGTAAAGCAAAAGCGCATGTACGTTATTCGCAAAATGCAGTCCAATCGCGGCACCAATTGATCCGCTCCGCGCGGTGAGATCCGCCGCGGCAATACCGATCAGCGTCGCCCAAACCGCCCAGAGCACACCCTCCGCAGGCCCCATCGCATTGAAGTAATGGCTCGCTCCGAAAATCGCGCTCGGCAAAACCATCCAGACAATCGGCGAACGCCAGCGCACCGCCAGTTGCTGCTGCAAATATCCCCGAAAGAACAACTCCTCCGTGCTGGTCTGCAAGAGCACAAATGGCAACGATACAACCGCGGCCAATAGCCACGGCGCCAACGGGCGCACCTCGGCCACCAGATCAGCACCCACCCAAGGCGGCAAAACCTCCATCGCCAAGGCAAGCACAGTCACCCCAAAAAATGCACGTTTTAGATCAGCAAAAACCACGCTTTCGCCAAAAAGCGTTGCGAACCGGCGCCCATGCAGCTGCCGCACCACAAACACCAGCGCTGTCAACGGGATCGCGAAGAACCCCAGCTGCACGATAAGCGAAAACGGTTTGTCTCCCTTGGCGAACGCCGCGAACGCCTCCGCATCCATCGGCATCAGCCCCATCAGCAGCGGCGCCAGAAAGAACGACAGAACAACAATCGCAACACCGGACAGCGTCCGCGATAGCTCCGCCGCATCGCGGGACGCCGCGACGAATTGCGGATGTCGTGGGTAATAGGGCGCCATGTTACGGGTCATGTTTTCCTCCTATCGCCCCGCGCCTCTTCGCGCAATTCCACCATATCTTGCTTGTGAAGGCCGAAGCTGTCTTTTAGACCGTGGTGGACTGTTTTTTTCGGAGGATCCAAGATGGCTCGCCAGTTCGACAAATCCAAACTTCCCAGCCGTCACGTTTCGGTCGGCCCCGCACGCGCCCCGCACCGTTCGTACTACTATGCAATGGGCATGGACGAGGACGATATCAAACAACCCTTCGTCGGCGTCGCCACCTGCTGGAACGAAGCCGCACCCTGTAACATCTCGCTGAACCGTCAGGCACAGTCTGTAAAACTCGGCGTCAAAGCTGGCGGCGGCACGCCCCGCGAGTTCACGACCATCACCGTTACCGACGGCATCGCAATGGGCCACGAAGGCATGCGCTCGTCGCTCGCCTCCCGCGAAGCCATCGCTGATACCGTCGAACTGACCATGCGCGGCCACTGCTACGACGCCATCGTCGGCCTCGCCGGTTGTGACAAATCCCTGCCGGGTATGATGATGGCAATGGTGCGCCTCAACGTACCGTCGGTGTTCATCTACGGCGGTTCGATCCTTCCAGGCCGGTTGAACGGTCAGGATGTCACCGTGCAGGACGTGTTCGAAGCGGTCGGCAAGCATCAGGCCGGCAACATGAGCGATGCCGAGCTGGAAATCATCGAGCGCGTCGCTTGCCCCTCCGCAGGGGCCTGCGGCGGCCAGTTCACCGCCAACACGATGGCCTGTGTGTCCGAAGCCATCGGCCTAGCGCTGATGAATTCGTCAGGCGCTCCGGCCCCTTATGAGAGCCGCGATCAGTACGGCATCGCTTCCGGTGAAGCGGTGATGGATCTCATCGAGCGCAACATCCGCGCCCGTGATGTCGTCACCCGTAAGAGCCTCGAAAACGCCGCTCGCGTCGTGGCTTGCACCGGCGGCTCCACCAACGCTGGCCTGCACTTGCCCGCAATCGCCCACGAAGCCGGCATCGACTTCGATCTGGCCGATGTCTGCGAAATCTTCCGCGACACGCCGTATTTCGTCGATCTCAAGCCGGGCGGCCAGTACGTTGCCAAAGATCTCTACGAGGCAGGCGGCGTTCCCGTCGTGATGAAGGAGCTGCGCAAAGCGGGCCTTATTCACGAAGACTGCATGACCGCCTCTGGCCGTAGCATCGGCGAAGAGCTGGACATGATCAAAGGCGAAGCCGACGGTCGCGTCATCTACCCGATCGAAACCCCGATCACCAAAACCGGCGGTGTTGTTGGTCTGCAAGGCAACCTCGCCCCCGAAGGCGCAATCGTTAAGGTTGCCGGCATGGACGAGGAACAGCAAGTCTTCACCGGCCCTGCCCGCGTGTTCGAATGCGAAGAAGACGCTTTCGAAGCGGTCAAGCAGCGCGCCTACAAAGAAGGTGAAGTCCTCGTCATCCGTAACGAAGGCCCCGCTGGCGGCCCGGGCATGCGCGAAATGCTCGCCACCACCGCCGCGCTCTCTGGTCAGGGTATGGGCAAGAAAGTGGCACTCATCACCGATGGCCGCTTCTCTGGCGCGACCCGTGGTTTCTGCGTGGGTCACGTTGGCCCCGAGGCCGCGCATGGCGGCCCGATCGCAATTCTTGAAGATGGCGACATGATCACCATCAACGCGATCAAAGGCGAAATCAGCGTCGCGCTATCTGACGAGGAACTGGCCAAGCGCAAAGAAGCGTGGTCCGGCCCGCGCGATACGATCTACGCCTCCGGTGCGCTGTGGAAATACGCCCAGCTTGTCGGTTCCACCCGCCTTGGCGCTGTGACCCATCCGGGCGCCAAGCACGAAAAGCACATCTACGTCGATCTCTGACCGGATGCGCGTACGTCGAATTGCTCCACTCCTAATGGGGTTGGCACTTATGCTCAGCCAGACCGCCTGCGTTAATGGCGGTCTGGGTGGGCTGTTCGGCGGCACACAGGAAATCGCCGTGCGCGGTGGCGCTGTCACCGTGCGCGGCCCTGCAAATTTCTGCATCGACGGCGCCGCCAGCAACAGCGCCGACGGCTTCGCGGTTCTTGCAGGCTGCAACGTCATCGCCACCCGTGGCAAAGCGCCAGCGCACCCAGCGCTCATCACCGTTCAGGTCGGTGACGCAGACAGCGCCACCGTCAACGGCGCCGAAGATGTTCTGGCCACCTTCCTTGAGAGCGACGATGGCGCGGAACTGCTCAGCGCCTCGGGCGACGCCAGCGCAATCAAAATCGAAGATGCCCGCCATTCCGACGGGCTGGTCGAGGTCCGCTTCACTGATAGCAGCCCCCTCCCGACAGAGGCACTTCAGGTCGGCGAGTGGCGCGCCTTCACCGATGTGGCGGGCCGTCTCGTCACCATCAACGTGCGCAGCCTCGCCCGTGCGCCCCTTCTCCAGCAGGAAGGCGCGGTCCTCCTGCGTCAGGCTGTGGCCGCGATGAAGGCGGCAAATCCCGCACCCGCCGTTGCCGACGCAGGCTGACGGGCCACTTGCCCTCGGCACAACCTTATGTAGCAACTTGAGCCGAACCGTGCATAATTACGGGAAAAGAGCAGGCTAACGAGAACGATGCGCAGATATATTTCATTGCTAGACAAACTGCTGCACCGCAGGCTCCTGCGCCGCTGGTCGCGCATGGCACGCGACGCTGGCACTATGGACCTTGCCGAGCTGCGCCGCGCACGCACCGCCGCCCGCCAGTTGCGCACCCGCATCGACTAACTGGCAAATAAAGCCGACGGGCGCCTCGCCCTTCCCGCCATTGGCAACGATATTGTGCAGGCACCGCCCAATGCCGAATGGTCATGGCGTCCACCGCTGTTTCGCGGCCCGCTTGCCCGCCAAGGCATCACTGACGTGCCGACCAAAACCGCAATGGCCGACGGTATCACCCTTTTCCACGATTGCCGTGAGAGCAACCTGACCCTCCGCCAGTTACGCAACATCCGGCCCGAAGATCTCGCGCCATTTGGCCTGCGGATGGATGTGTTCCGCTTCGACGGCACGTTCCTCTCTCTGGTGATCGACATCCCTCCCGAGGGCGCACAAGGGCTTCTGAAGCGCAATTTGGTGCGGCTGTCCACCATCATCGAAGTAGAAAAGCCGCTCGAAATCTTCGCGCGTCTCAATGTCCGCCACGGCCCCAACACCGAGCAAGTCGTCCGCGAACTTCCCCTCCACATGGAGGAAATCGTCGTCGAGTTTGATCTCGCCTACACCAAACTCAACGAAAAGCGGATCAAGGGCATGTGGCTCGATCTAATCTTCGAAAGCCCACAAATGAATAAGGTCACCATCCGCGACCTGACCTTCAGCCGCTATCCCCGCGCCGAAATCTGAGGTTCCAGATGCCAGAAATATCCCTCGAAAAAACGCGCCTCGCCGCCGGTGTCTGGGAAGGCATCGTCACCATCCACAGCGACAATGGCTTGCCGCCCCTTCTGCGCATCACCCATTTCGATACACCCCTTGAGGATTTCGAACTTGAAGCGGCTGACAAAAGCGGCCAGTGGCACCTCCGCATCCCGATCCCGGCCGAACTGATCACCGACGGCGTGCAAACCTTCGTCATTGCAGACCGCGAAACCGGCGAAGCCATTGGCAGCTTTGCCTTGCTGGCGGGTGATGCGATGGCTGAAGATATTCGCGCCGAATTGGATATGCTCCGCGCCGAGCTGGACATGCTCAAACGCGCCTTCCGCCGCCATTGCAACGAGACGATGGGCAGCTAGCCACTTGTTGACGTCGCGTTCAACGTGACGCCCGCGTTCAGCGCGGGCAAGGTGCGGCCAACAGGAGGTTTCGATGTCCCATTACCCGTTGTTGTTGTCCCCGCTTGACCTTGGCTTCACCACCCTTCCCAACAGGGTGCTGATGGGCTCCATGCATACCGGCCTCGAAGAAACCGGCGATTGGAACCGCGTCGCCGAGTTTTACGCAGAGCGGGCGCGCGGCGGCGTTGGCTTGATGGTCACAGGCGGCATGGCCCCAAACGCCGAAGGCGGTGTTTTCAAAGGGGCCGCTGGCCTGTTTGGCCCACAGGATATTGCCAACCACAAGATCGTCACCGACCGCGTTCATGATGCGGGCGGGCGTATCGCGATGCAGGTTCTTCACGCAGGGCGCTATGCATACTCGCCCGATTGTGTTGCCCCTTCTGCCATCCGCGCCCCGATCGCGCCTTTCCCACCGAAGGAACTGGACGAAGCCGGCATTGAAAAGCAAATCGCTGACATCGCCACAGCCGCCGCCCGCGCCCGCGAGGCTGGCTACGATGGGGTCGAGATCATGGGCTCAGAGGGGTACTTCCTGAACCAGTTTCTGGTCACGCACACCAACCGCCGCACAGACCGCTGGGGCGGCTCCTATGAAAACCGCATGCGCCTGCCGCTTGAGGTCATGAAGCGCGTTCGCGCCGCCGTTGGCGATGATTTCATCGTCATCTACCGGCTGTCGATGATCGACCTCGTTCCAAACGGCTCCACATGGGATGAGGTTGTCACCCTCGCCCGCGCGATAGAGGCCGCCGGCGCATCGATCATCAACACCGGCATCGGCTGGCACGAAGCCCGTATCCCCACCATCGCCACATCCGTACCCCGCCGCGCCTTCACATGGGTCACGAAAAAGCTGATGGGCGAGGTATCGATCCCCGTCATTACCTCCAACCGGATCAACACACCCGAAGTGGCTGAACAGGTCTTGGCCGATGGCTGCGCCGATATGGTGTCGATGGCGCGCCCGTTTCTGGCCGACCCGCATTTCGTCTCCAAAGCGGCACAAGGCAGATCCCGCACCATCGCCCCCTGCATCGCCTGCAATCAAGCCTGCCTCGACCATACCTTCTCGGGCAAACTTTCCTCCTGCCTCGTCAATCCCCGCGCCTGCCATGAGACTGAACTGGAGATCACGCCAACGGATGCCCCCAAAAAGGTTGCCGTTGTCGGTGCTGGCCCCGCAGGGCTTTCCGCCGCGATTACCTCGGCCCAGCGTGGTCATGCCACCACGCTGTTTGACAAGGCAGACGCGATAGGTGGTCAGCTCAACATGGCCCGCCGCATCCCCGGCAAGGAAGAGTTTCACGGCCTCTTTGACTGGTTCACC
>Ga0255774_10004156_pt1 | contig 10383 bp, 13 predicted proteins | sample 101ome_17_FD_179972 | JGI IMG/M metagenome (GOLD analysis project Ga0255774, IMG submission 179972) | Coastal salt marsh microbial communities from the Groves Creek Marsh, Skidaway Island, Georgia - 101407AT metaG (version 2) | ecosystem: Environmental > Aquatic > Marine > Intertidal zone >...
GTTAAAGAGCTCCTTGAAAAGGTTTATAGTTCTTTTAATTAAGAATTTAGGGCTTTAACAGCTTTATTAAGCCTGCTTTTTAGCCTCGCTGCTTTATTCTTATGAATAACTTTTTTTGAAGCAGTCGAATCAAGAACTTTTTCAGCATGAGCTAGGGCAGTCTTAGCAGTGTCAGCATCTTTTGCAGATACAGCGTACTTGACTGCTTTTACTGCAGTTCGGGCTTTAGATCTTTGTGCATGCTTAAGCACATAACGTGCATCGTTTTGCTTAGCTCTTTTAATTGATTGTTTAGAATTAGCCATATTTAGTTGCGGTAGTTTAATTATCTTAACCAGCAATGTCTACATTTTTACATTGCTTTTTTAATGGTGGAGGCGGCGGGAATTGAACCCGCGTCCATCCGATTTTCCGCTTCACTTCTACATGCTTAGCTCTCTCTTTAAAAGTTACCATCACGGCCCGAGGAGCAGGGCGATTCAGGTTAGCCTAAGTTAATAATCTTACAGTCTCTTTTTTAGGCAAAAAGAGTCTGCCAGTCCATGTAAGCGACCAATACTTTGGACCATGGACCATCCTTGTATCGGTTAGCCAATTAAGCGGCTAAAGCGTAGTTGTTATCTGCAACTAAATTTTTGAGATATTGATTTACAAGAATTATCTCAATCTTGGCATGCGGTTAGGTTTCCAATTCAAATGTCGAACCCAATACGCCCCCAAAGGGAAACGCATTATATAGAAAAAAGTTATTTATGAGAATTTTTTAAGAGTCTGTCTTTTTGCCTAGACCAATCTCTTTGTTTGATAGTTTCTCTCTGATCGTGCTGCTTTTTACCTCTGCCTACAGCAATTTCACACTTTATTAAATTAGAGCTAACAAAAACCTTTGTTAAGATGCAGGTTAATCCCTTTTGCTCAATTTTAGCTTTAATTTGCTGCAATTCTTTTCTGTGAAGGAGTAGTTTTTTTGTTCTTAGCGATTTTTCTTTATCTATATCGAGAGACGGAGGTGGATCAATCTTCATCCCAATAACAAAAGCCTCATTATTTTTAAAATTAATATAGCTATCCTTTATATCTACTTTTCCCAGTCTTAAACTTTTGACTTCCCAGCCTTTTAGTACCATTCCTGCTTGAAAGGTTTCATCAAGAAAATAGTTTCTTTTTGCAATTTTATTTAAAGCAATCGTATTGTCTGATTTAGCTTTACCCATAAATTTATATTACCATCTACGCTAGTTTTATGAATCAAACTAATCTTATATATTTTGCGCTTGCTGCATGCATAGGCATTACTGCATTACCTTGGGTAATTTCTTTGGATGTTTTGAGCGCAGCTGATTTTTTAATGGGACTGATTGCTATTATTTGTGCATTCTTAGGGGGAATGTCGTGGAGCTGGCAGAACAGCAATCCAACAGCAGGCATTTTGATTTCTTTTTTTGCTCTTTTAGCTATCTTCATATCCAATATTTTTTTAGCCCATATAATTTTGGCAAGTCTCCTTAATATCATTTGGTGGTATGAAAAACGATGCATGAGCTCCTATTTAGAGGAAAACCCTAAATATAAAAAGGCTAGGGAGATTGCTACTTATGTGCTTACAATATGTATTCTTATTTCCGGAACGCTTGTACTAAATCCTTATTAATATGAATAGAGAAACTTTAACTTGGGTTGGAAAATGGACTTTTATCCTAGCTGCAGCAGGTTCAGCTGTTGGTTTAGGAAATATTTGGGGTTTTCCTTATAAAGCTGGAACTAATGGTGGGGGAGCCTTTGTCTTAATTTACCTGGGATGTATTTTGATTATTGGATTACCTATCATGATCTCAGAAATTATGCTGGGTAAAAGATACCGAGGAAGCCCAGTCTCAACAATGAAAGCTGCTGCCATGGAATCTAATAATTCTTCTAGCTGGCAAGCAATCGGATGGGGAGGACTCATTGCCGGTATTGTTATTTTGAGCTTCTATAGTGTTTTGGCTGGCATTTGTTTGAACTATATTTTTATATCGCTTGGACTTGATGGAGAGATTGATTCTTTAGCAAAATTCCAAGAAGTTACCTCATCTCCATTGCAGCTACTTTTTTGGCATAGTGTGTTTATTGTCATTACTGCATGGATCATTGCAGCAGGAGTGATTTCTGGGATTGAAAGAATGGTAAAACTTCTCATGCCAATGCTATTTATCCTTATGATCGTTATGGTAATCAATGCTTTTATTAATGGTAATTTTTCTCAAGCATTAAATTTTTTATTTACCCCAGACTTTTCTGCGGTTACTGCTAATACTTTTTTAAGCGCTATGGGGCAGGCATTCTTTAGTTTGAGCTTGGGCATGGGGGCAATTATGTGTTACGGAGCATACATGTCAGCAGATCAAGATATTTATGAATCTTCAGGGATTGTTGCAGGCCTTGATACTTTAATAGCTATGCTGGCTGGTCTAGCTATTTTCCCAATTATTTTTGCCTATGGAGTTGAGCCTAACAGTGGCCCAGGCTTAGTTTTTATCAGCCTTTTATCTATTTTTGCCGATCTGCCTCTTGGCAATCTCGTTGGGGGATTGTTTTTTTTACTTTTATCTATCGCAGCTTTAAGTAGTTCTATATCCCTTTTAGAGCCTAGTGTTGCCTATTTATCTGAAAAGAATATTCTGGCAAGACCCATTGCCTCATCCTTACTATCAGGAGTTGCATGGTTTATAGGCTTGGGAAGTTTATTAAGTTTTAATGTATGGAGTGAGTTAACTTTTATTGGTTCAAGAAACTTTTTAGATTCCATGGACTTGCTTGCAAATCAGTTCTTACTCCCGCTAGGAGGACTCTTTGTTGCTATTTATGCTGGTTGGAGACTGAACCCTGCTATTGCCAAATCAGAGCTAGGAGGCTCAGATTTCCTATTTAAGCTGTGGCAATTTTTTATCCGCTTTGTATCACCGGTCTTGGTGTTTGCAGTCTTTGTATTTCAGTTTGTTTAGTTAATGCAAAAATTTTCTTTTCAGCACATTATCCATGCTGATGCAGAAAAGGTGTTACAAAGTATTGCTGATTTTTCAAACTATAAATATTTTTTACCGGGGTGCTTGGACTCTCGTTTAATTTCAAAGGATGAAAATAAGATGGTTGGATTACTGTCCTTTGAAATCTTCTCAAAGAGATACTCTATTACATCTGAAAATACTCTAAGCGAAGACACTATTACCATCGATCAAGTTGATGGACCATTTAAAGCATTTAATGCCAAATGGATCATTGCACCCATCGACTCAAAATTAACAAAAGCCTCGCTTGATGTGGAGTTATCAGCGTCAATATTATTACGAGCAATCGTAAATGAAACCTCAGTAAGTCTTTTTTCATCTAAATTTATTTCAGCATTTGAAGAGTATTTGAAGTGAGAGTATTTTTTTCTATTCAACATCCAAATCTGAAAGTTTTTCGGGAGATAGAGGTATCAAACCGAGCAACTGCTCAAGAGCTCTTACAACAAAGGGATATTTGTGAACTTCTGGATTCTCTTGATTCGAAGTATTTTATTGGAGTTAATGGAGAGCTTCTCGACGGGAAGTATTTACCAAAACCAGAACACTATAGATTAAGTCCCAATGATAGAGTTGAGATTTTACGAGACCTATTTCAAGACCCAAAAGAGAGAAGAAAGAAAAATGCTATTCAGTAGCCATATCTTCTAGAACCCAGTCTTGCAACTTTTCATTATCATCAAAATTTAATGCAAGCTTTCTTTCGGTAATAATATTGTCACCAATCTTTACCGAATAGAAGTAGTACCAGTTTTGACTGTGAAACGGGCTATTGGTGAGGGGAGTCCCCAAGACGTATTGGACTTGTTCTTTAGATAGCCCCTTTTGAAGTTTAGCTATTTCTTCATCCTCAATAATATTTCCCTGCGGGATTGGAACTTTATAAGGCTCAAAAGCAGAGCAGGCAAATAAAGCTATACTTAGAGGAATAAGGATGAATTGTTTCATAGACGGATTTGATTATACTTACTATTAGATTAAATAAAAATATACTTGCATGAGTAAAGAAAATATTGAGTTAAAAAAGGCTGGCTTAAAGGCAACGTTGCCTAGGATAAGAATTCTAGAGGTTCTTGAGCAGCATAAAGATGATCATTTAAGCGCAGAAGATATTTACAAAGAGCTAATAAAAGCTGGAGAAGATGTTGGGCTGGCAACTGTTTACAGGGTGCTCACACAATTTGAATCTGCTGGCATGATCATGCGGCATAATTTTGAAGAGGGTAGAGCGATATATGAAATCATGCCAGATGATCATCATGACCACATGGTCTGTCTTGAATCAGGTAAAGTTATTGAATTTCATGATGAAATGATCGAAAAGAGGCAAGAAGAAATTGCTAAAGCTCATGGTTATGAGCTAGTTGATCACTCTATGGTTTTGTACGTAAAGCCAAAAAAAACTTAATTTAAAAACCTTGAACTAAGAAATTTACACCCCATATCTTAGAAAAGGATAATTTATGGGGAAATCCAAAGATAAAAAATCTATTGATAATGCTAAAAAGCAAGACTTGGAGCTTGAATCTCAGGAAGAATCTGTTGTTAAAGACGAACCTGAGAGCTCCATTGATGAAGTTACTAAACAGTTAGAAGATAAATGCTTACGCCTAAGTGCTGAGATCGAAAACATGCATAAAAGGCATGTGGTTGAAATTGAAAAAGCTCATAAATTTGGCTTAATCAATTTTATCGGAGAGCTTCTTCCTGTTATAGATAACTTAGAGCAAGCGCTTAAAAGTTTTTCTTCCTCCAATCAATCTGATAAAGAGGGCATAGAGCTGACTTTAAAGTCTTTTGAAAATGTCCTTGATAAATTTGGAATTAGACCCATAAACCCTGTAGAAGATAAATTTGATCCTCTAATGCATGAAGCTGTATCAGTCATCGCAAACAAAGATTTAGTTGATGATGATGTCATGGATGTGCTTCAACGGGGTTGGGAGATTAACGATAGAGTAATCAGACCAGCTAGAGTGGTCGTTGTTAAAAACTAGGTAAACATTATGTCAAAGATTATTGGAATAGATTTAGGCACAACTAACAGTTGTCTAGCCGTTATAGAAGGCGGCCAACCCAAAGTTATAGAAAATGCAGAAGGTGGAAGAACTACCCCGTCTGTTATTGCATACACAGACAGCAGCGAAGTATTAGTAGGAACTCCTGCAAAAAGACAAGCTGTAACAAACCCACAGAAGACTCTTCACGCTATTAAAAGACTCATTGGCAGAAGGTTTGAAGATGATGTTGTTAAAAAAGATATGGAAATGGTTCCTTATAAAATTATCAAAGCTGATAACGGCGATGCTTGGGTTGAAGTAGATGATAAGAAACTTGCTCCACCTCAAATCTCTGCTGAGATTCTCAAAAAGCTTAAAAAAACAGCAGAGAATTATCTTGGTCAAGAGGTTAAAGAAGCCGTTATTACTGTCCCAGCTTATTTTAATGATTCCCAAAGACAAGCCACTAAAGATGCTGGCAAAATTGCTGGATTAGAAGTAAAACGTATCATTAATGAGCCTACTGCAGCTGCTCTCGCTTACGGTTTAGATAAACATAAAGGTGATTCTGTTGTCGCAGTATATGATCTCGGAGGAGGTACGTTTGATATTTCCATTATAGAAATATCAGAAGTCGATGGAGAACATCAATTTGAAGTGCTTGCTACCAATGGAGATACTTTCTTAGGCGGAGAGGATTTTGATCTTAAGCTTATTGACTATTTTGTAGATGAATTTAAAAATGAATCTGGTTTCAACCTAAAATCTGACCCCCTTGCTTTACAGAGACTTAAAGAGGCTGCTGAAAAAGCAAAAATTGAATTGTCATCCAGCGAACAAACAGAGGTAAACCTCCCCTATATAACTGCGGATGCTTCAGGACCCAAGCACTTCGTTCATAAAGTAACCAGAGCTAAATTAGAATCTTTGGTGGAAGATCTTGTGGAACGCAGTCTTGCTCCTGTGAAGTTAGCTCTAGAAGATGCAAAACTTTCCATAGGAGACATCAACGAAGTGTTGCTAGTTGGTGGGCAGACAAGGATGCCACTAGTGCAGTCCAAGGTAAAAGCTTTCTTTAATAAAGAACCTAGAAAAGATCTAAATCCTGACGAAGCTGTGGCAGTTGGAGCTGCTATACAAGGATCAGTATTGTCAGGAGAGACAAAAGACGTTCTTTTACTTGATGTTACTCCATTAACCCTTGGAATTGAGACGCTAGGTGGAGTTGCGACACCTCTAATTGAAAAAAACACCACCATTCCAACTCAGAAATCTCAAGTTTTCTCGACTGCTGAAGATAATCAAACTGCTGTTACTGTTCATGTTATTCAGGGAGAAAGGAAGCAAGCAGCTCAGAACAAGTCTCTCGGTCAGTTTAATTTAGAGGATATTCCACCTGCACAGAGAGGAATGCCACAAATCGAAGTATCTTTTGATTTAGACGCTAATGGTATTTTAAACGTTTCAGCAAAGGACAAAAATACAGGCAAAGAACAGTCAATTGTTATTAAAGCATCCAGCGGTCTTTCTGATGAAGATATTGAGAAAATGATTAAAGATGCTGAAGCCAATGCTGAAGAAGATAAGAAATTTGAAGGTTTGGTCCAGGCAAAGAATAATGCTGATATGCTAATTCATGCTACAAGAAAATCTATTAATGAGGCTGGCGATAAACTTAGTGATGAAGAAAAATCCTCTGTGGAAGAGTCTGTTAAGTCACTAGAGGAAGCCGTTAAATCAGAAGATTTATCAAAAATCGAAGATGCTACCAAAGCATTAAATGAGACATTAACTCCATTGGCGCAAAAGCTTTATTCAGCTCCGGAAGGCGCTGATGCTGGAGATCCATCTGCTGATCCTTCCAACAGTTCTGATGACAATACAGTTGAAGCTGAGTACGAAGAGGTTAAAGAAGAAGAAGATAAGTCTTAGTAATGTCCAAGCGAGATTACTATGAGGTGTTAGGCGTTTCTAGAAATGCCTCAGCTCAAGAACTAAAGAAAGCATTTAAAAAGCTTGCCATGAAATATCATCCGGATAGAAATCCTGATGATCAAAGCGCAGCTGAAAAATTTAAAGAGGCCGCAGAGGCTTATGAAATTCTCTCCGATCCTGAGAAAAAATCTACTTATGATCAATTCGGTCATGCAGGTGTCCAGGGAATGGGAGGAGGAGCCGGTTTTCAAGATTTTAATTTTGGCGATATCTTTGGAGATATTTTTGGCGATGTATTTGGTGGCAGACAGTCCACAAGAAGACAAAGGCGTGGACAAGATCTTCAAATAAGAGTTGATTTAACTCTCAAGCAAGCAATTCTTGGTAGTAAAAAGACTGTTAAATTGCCTGTCGATAATCCCTGTAAACCTTGTGATGGCTCAGGTGCAAAGCCCGGTTCGAGTCCTAAAACTTGTAGTACTTGTAATGGAGCTGGTCAAATAAGAATGCAGCAAGGATTTTTTTCAATACAACAAACCTGTTCGGCTTGCAGAGGTGAAGGAAGTGTCATTGAAGAATTCTGTTCGAATTGCAGAGGTAAAGGTACTATCCGAGATGAAAAAACTCTTTCCATTAATATTCCTGCAGGAGTCGATCAAGGGGATAAGGTTAGATTGGCCAATGAGGGCAATGCCATTGCTGGGGGGCCAAATGGCGATCTGTATGTGATTATAAATGTATTGGATAATAAAATTTTTGAAAGAGATGGAGTGGATCTATATTGCGAGGCACCCATTTCAATCACTACAGCCATAAAGGGTGGTTCAGTTACTATTCCAACCATTGATTCTAAAATTTCTCTCAAAGTCCCTCCTTATACCCAGACAGGCAAGATTCTAGTGGTTAAAGGAAAAGGAGCTTCATCTGTTAGAAATTCTTCTAGAGGCGATTTACACTGCAGGGTAGTGGTGGAAACCCCTGCTAAACTAACCAAGGAACAGTTAAAATTAATAGATGAATTAGAGCAATCTTTTTCTGAGGATTCTCACCCCATTCAGTCTTCATTTATCAAAGCTACCAAAGATTTTGAAAAAGAATAAACACTATTTCTTGATCAATGGGATCAATGGCCGCATGGGAAGATCCTTAACCTCATTTATATCAAAACAAAATAACTTTGAATACATTGACTATAAAGAATTTGTTGCAAGTACAGCGGATATAACCCCCAAGAACTCAGCAATTATAGATTTTTCTCAGCCTTCTGGGTTAGAGGAAGTATTGCTCAACAAGTATCAACTGCCGCTGATTTCTGGTACTACTAATTTAGAAAAAAGCCATATGGAATTGGCTCAAGATTATGCTTTAAATGCTCCGATAATGCTTGCTTCAAATTTTTCATATGGAGTGCAGAGGCTCTCATTTGCAATCAGAGCTTATCTTCTTAAAAATCCTGATATTAAGGAATGCAATATCACTGAAGTGCATCATACTGAAAAGAAAGACGCGCCCTCTGGAACAGCAAAATCTCTCGCCTCTGAAATTAGTGCACTCATTCCAGATATGGAGATTAACTTCTTATCGCTAAGAAAGCATAATGTGTTTGGCCTTCATAGCGTTTCTTTTTTAACTGCAGACAAAGAGGTGATATTCCATCATCAAGCTTTTAATAGAGATATTTTTGCAGAGGGAGCCATTGCTGCAGCATTATGGCTTTTAGAGCAAGAAAATGGCCTGTACGGCTTTGAGAATTATTTTCAAAATAAACTTTAACTAATAACTATATTTCTATAGAATTGTCGAACTTTTAACACGAAAGCAGAACATTTTTAGGAATAGGGTGCCTTGTATGGTTGTTTCTAAGACTGCTGGAGAATAACCCGGAGAAAAAAATGAGCATTGTTTCAATTCAAGACCTTCTTAATGCAGGCGTACATTTTGGACATCAATCCAGATTCTGGAACCCAAAGATGGAAAAATATATTTTTGGTACCAGAAATAAGATAAGCATAATTAATCTAGAGCTTACCCAAGAATTCTTAAGCGCTGCAGCTTCAAAGGCAGAAGAAATCTGTTCTAGAGGTAACAGAATCTTATTTGTTGGCACCAAGAGATCTGCTGCCAACACCATCAAGGAAGAGGCAACAAACCTAGGGCTTCCATACATCAATAAAAGATGGCTTGGCGGGACCTTAACTAACTGGAAAACCATTAGAGGAAGCGTAAGACGCCTATTAGATATTGAAGAGATGATGGAGTCAGGAAGAATTAAGAAGCTTTCCAAAAAAGAAGCTTTGGAAATCACAAAAGAATACGAGAAGCTTAGCTCAAGTGTAGGCGGCATCAAAGAGATGAAAGGCTTGCCTGATGCTCTTTTTGTAGTAGATGTTAATTATGAGAGGATTGCAGTCAATGAGGCTAGGAAAATGGGCATTCCTATCATTGCTTTGGTTGATACCAATTCAAGCCCTGAAGGAATAGATCACATAATTCCAGGAAACGATGATGCAATAAGATCTGTAAGACTGGTAACAAAAGTAATAGCAGAGGCATGCGCTAGAGGTCTTGCTAATGTCCAAGGCGGCATTATCGCAGGAGATGATGAGGATGCTCCAGTTGTAAAAGTTAAGAAAGTTGGAGCGACTTCTGGCAAGGTAGTCAATCTTATTAATTCTGCTGATGACGAGGAACCTGAACCCGACGAAGAAGTGGTAGAAAACGAATCACAAAACGAAGAAGCAGCAAGTCAAGATCCTGTATCAGAGGATGGCTCTGATGAAGCAAAAACCTCTAGTGATGTTGAAACGGATGACTCTGCTACTGATGATTCTGAAAAAGAGCATAAAGAGGGAGAATAATAATGTCTATATCAGCTAGCCAAGTAAAAGAACTAAGAGAAATGACAGGCGTCGGCATGATGGAGTGCAAAAAGGCTCTAGTAGAAACCGATGGTGACCTAGAAAAAGCAGTAGACTTGCTCAGATCTAACAGTGCTCTCAAAGCTGAAAAGAAAGCTTCTAGAGTTGCTGCTGATGGAATGTTGGTGATACATCAAGATCAAGGTTCAGTTTCAGCGGTTGAAATCAATACTGAAACTGACTTTGCAGCCAAGGACGAAAAGTTCCAAGCATTTTGCAATAACATCAAAGATCATCTAGCAAAAAATGCAATCAATAACATTGAAGAGTTAAATGAAGCCTTTGCATCTGAAAGGGAGGCTTTGGTTCAGGCAATTGGTGAAAATATTCAAATTAGAAGGATGGTTAAAATCTCTGATGGAGTATCAATTGGAACCTATCTTCATACGGATGGAAAGCTTGCAGCAATAGTCTCTATAGATTCAAATGATAATGAATTAGCTAAAGATCTTGCTATGCATGTTGCTGCATCAAATCCTAATT
>Ga0255774_10004171_pt1 | contig 10366 bp, 9 predicted proteins | sample 101ome_17_FD_179972 | JGI IMG/M metagenome (GOLD analysis project Ga0255774, IMG submission 179972) | Coastal salt marsh microbial communities from the Groves Creek Marsh, Skidaway Island, Georgia - 101407AT metaG (version 2) | ecosystem: Environmental > Aquatic > Marine > Intertidal zone > Salt...
CTCTGAGTGTAATACCTGGTTGCATTTCACCATGAAATCTAACTAAAACAGATTCAGGCATATCTAATGGCATGACTCCAAGAGTTGCAGCAAATGCCACAAGCCCTGAACCGGCAGGAAAACTGATACCAATTGGAAACCTTGTGTGACTGTCGCCGCCAGTACCAACCGTATCGGGTAGTAACATTCTATTGAGCCAAGAATGAATAATGCCATCACCAGGTTTAAGAGAAACCCCACCTCTAGTCATTATGAATTCAGGAAGGGTATGTTGGGTTTCGATATCTACTGGTTTTGGATATGCAGCAGTATGGCAAAACGATTGCATCACCAGGTCCGCAGAGAATCCTAAGCATGCTAACTCTTTTAATTCATCTCTTGTCATTGGTCCGGTAGTATCCTGAGAACCAACTGTGGTCATAATTGGCTCGCAATAATCTCCTGGCCTAACTCCCTCAACTCCGCAGGCTTTTCCAACCATTTTCTGAGCTAGGGTATACCCAGCTTTATTAGTTTTATCACTATGCGGCCTTACAAATACATCCGAAGCATCTTTTCCAAGTGTGCTTCTGGTCTTATCCGTTAGCTGCCTTCCAATGATTAAGTTTATTCTGCCGTTAGCCCTAACCTCATCTAAAATAACATCCGTTTTAAGTTGGAAGTTAGTAATCTCAGATTGATCGGAGGCATCTATTATTTTTCCTTCATAGGGCTTGATAATAATTTCTTGACCAGTTGTCAGTTGGCTTACATCGCATTCAATAGCTAAGGCACCAGCATCTTCAAGAGTATTAAAAAAAATTGGGGCTATTTTGCCACCAAGCACATAGCCACCTTCTTTTTTATTAGGAATATGTGGGATATCTTCCCCAATATGCCATAACAATGAATTAGTAGCTGATTTTCTAGATGATCCTGTTCCGACAACGTCTCCTACAAATACGATGGGATTGCCATTGCTTTTAAGCTCTTCAATAGTTTCTAAAGGATCTCGGTTTAAGCCTTCTCGAGGATTTTTCAACATTGCCAGTGCATGCAAAGGAATATCAGGTCTTGACCAGGCATCCTGAGCAGGGGAAAGGTCATCAGTATTAATTTCTCCTGGTACCTTGAATACTGTGAGTTTAATTTCCGCTGGTAATTTAGTTTTGCCAGTAAACCATGACGCCTCTGACCAATTATCAATTACTTCTTTTGCATATTCATTTGTTTTTGAAAGTTCAAAAATCTCGTTAAAGGCATCAAAAATCAGTAGGGTACTACTCAATGCATCAGCTGCATCTTTGCCAAGCTCATTATCTTTCAAGCATTCAACAAGGGGCGCAATATTGTAACCACCAAGCATTGTCCCAAGCAGTTTTACTGCATGCTGCCTAGTAATATATGGACTTGTTGCATTATTTTTTGCCAGGTCAGCTAAAAATCCTGCTTTGACATAAGCAGCCTGATCCACTCCTGCGGGCACTCTATTTTCTAAAAGATCTAATAAAAGGTCTGATTCAGCATGCTCAGACTTGAGTAGCTCGGTTAGCTGCGCAACCTGCTCTGCATTCAGTGGGAGAGGAGGGATTCCTTCTTGCGCTCTTTCATCACAGTGTTTTTTATAGTTCTCTAGCATGCTTGACTCCGTTGGCGTGTATTTTACTGCTCATTGCCTTTAGTCTCCACTAAAACTCATCTTCTTTCTTATATAATGTATGATTATTTTTAATGAAAAAGACCAAATCTGCCACCCCATGCCTTGGCATCTGTTCCACCACTTACGGTGATGATGTTTGCAGGGGATGCAAAAGATTCGTTCATGAAGTCATTAATTGGACATCCTACACTGAAGATGAAAAAGTTAACGTCAACAGCCGTTTAGAGTCATTCAAGCTCACAGTTTTAAAAGAAAAATTCTCTATTTTTGATGCTGGTATGTTAGCTGAGCAGTTGCAAGCCTATTCAATTAACTTTAACGATTCTCTAGATCCCTTGTCTTGGATCTTTGACTTATTAAGAGCATCAGGCTCTCAGGATTTAGATATTGCTAAATTTGGCATCTCCATACATCCTGATTACTCAAATTACTCTCTTGGAGAACTCAAAGATTTAATCAATAAAGAATTATTTGAACTCTCTCAAGCTCATTACGATAGATATTTTTCTATTTGGCCACCGGCAGCTCGTTAATATTTGTTGTATACCTTGGAGACACCATCGATCTCCTCATTGCTGTATAGCCAACCTGATTCTGTGAAGCAAAGTATACATTTCTATGCTCTTTATTAATAAGATCTAAGGCGCTCATAAGTTGGTTGCTATTGTCATATTGTGGAGCAGCTTCTTCAAATAAATCTGGTTGTTGAAAATTGGTTACACCGTTGAAATCATTAAGGATAATGCCAGCTTTTGCATATGCATAAGCTGGTATAAAAATTTTTTGTAGGATCTGTCTTGCAGCTCTGAGGCCTTGCCTGGTATCTTGCGTTGGCTGCGCATAGGTAAATGTATCAAATCCTTGATAGCCAAGATTACTCTTATCAAAGGCGCTAGTTCTAATAAAGACACTAATTTTTGTACAAAGTTGTTTTTCATTTCTTAGTTTTTCAAATCCTCGTACTACAAAATCATTTACTATGGGATTTAATTCCTGGAGGTTGGTAACTTTTTTAGCAAAGCTTCGGCTTACTATAATTTGCTTTTTAGGGTCATGCTCTTCATTCAGCGCAAGGCATGCCTCTCCTCGTAACTCTCTTACCATCCTTTCAAGTACTACGCTGTATTTTTTTCTAATCATTTGTGCATCAATACAAGCGAGATCATAAGCAGTATCGATATTTTGAGTGCTGAGTTGTTGACGCAAACGCCTTCCTATTCCCCATACCTCATGTACCGGTACCTGCTTTAGGTATCTATTAATTAAATATTGGTTGTTGGGAATAGCACATACTCCATGGTACGCGGGATTATGTTTTGCAATATAGCTTGCTATCTTGGTTAATGTTTTAGTTGGAGCAATGCCGATTCTAACTGGTATCCCAAGCCATGTTTTTATACATTGCCTAATATCTTGGCCTAAAGCAGTCGCTTGTTGTGGATTCATCATTATGCAATGAGGTACTCCAATAAAAGCCTCGTCTATGCTGTAAATTTCTATTTTTTTAGTGAATGAGGAGAGTATATGCATCATGCGACCAGAGATATCTCCATAGAGAGCAAAATTAGAAGAAAAGACTGCACCTTGGTGTTTGAGATAATGATCTTTCACCTTAAACCATGGCACCCCCATACCTACACCCAAAGCTTTTGCTTCTTTGCTTCTTGCAATTACACAACCATCATTATTAGAAAGTACCACTACAGGCTTATGGCTAAGGTCTGGTCTGAAAATGCGTTCACACGAAGCATAAAAGCTATCGCAATCTATCAATGCAAAACTCATATGTATTGATTAATGCAAGCAATCACCACGCCCATAATTTCTAAATGATTGCCGCTATTAACATAGATCGGTTGGTAATCTTGGTTTTCTGGCAACAAAGCAACTCTAGGCTTGAGTTGCAGTCTTTTGCACAGAAACTCTCCATCTAAAGATGCAACAACAATATCGTGATGTTTGGGTTTAATACTTCTATCAACAACGAGGATACTTTGATCTCCAATATTAGCATCAAGCATAGACTGCCCACTGGCTCTCAGCAGAAACGTAGCAACTGGATTTTTTATGAGGTAATGATTGAGATTGATGGGTGTTTCCAAATAGTCGTTAGCCGGACTGGGAAAACCAACCGATATTTTCTCCAATATCATAGGGATGGTCTCATTTTCTGAGGCAAGGGAGTCCACGAAGCCAATAAACTTAATCATAAAAATACTGTATAAATATACAGTATAAATGAGTTCAGGATATTTCTACAGAATAAATTTTTCTAATTTAGGCTTATCGTTTGTTAGAGATACAATCCAACCATGGTCAGACCAATCTCCAAGGACAATGCGCTCAAAGCTATCATATACGTGGCAATTAGGACGATGAGTATGTCCATGAATTAGAAAATCAATACCATGCTTTTTAGCAAATATCTGGACTGCATTATCATTAACATCCATGATGTTAGAGGCTTTATTAGCACTTAACGATTGACTGGAATCTCGCATGTTTGCAGCAATTTGCTTTCTTTCTGCAAGCGGTTTGGCTAGGAAATCTGATTGCCATTCTTGAGTGCGGACTTCTTTTTTAAAATTTTGATAGTCAACATCATCCGTACAGAAGGAGTCACCATGAGATAGGGCTATCTTTAAATCAAAGAATTGAAAGGTAAAAGGATCAGGAAGAATTTTTACCCCAGAGCGTTGCATGAAATTTTCGCCAATGAGGAAATCTCTATTGCCATGAATAAAAAATACTTCAGTACCTTGTTTAGAAAGCTTTAACAGTGCTTGACAGACATCATTGGCGAAGGGGGAGTCATCATCATCACCAACCCAGGCTTCAAATAGATCTCCTAAAATAAAAAGCTGATCAAAAGCATGATTACTGTTGCTTAAGAAATTAAAAAAAGCGCTATTTAGTCTAGAAGTATCTTCAGATAGATGTAAGTCAGAGATAAAAGCTAAATTCATTCATCGATGGTGACGGATAAAATTGTCACGGGTTCAACCGGGGCGTCTTGGTAACCATTCACTGTGGTGGTTTCAGAAACTGCAATTTGATCCACGATATCCATACCGCTAATAACTTGCCCAAAAACAGCATATCCCCAGCCTTGTGTATTTTCTGCAGTAAAGTTTAAGAAAGTATTATCTTTATGATTAATAAAAAATTGACTAGTTGCTGAATGAGGGTCCATTGTTCTTGCCATGGCAATAGTTCCTCTGTCATTGGGCAACCCATTGTTGGCTTCATTTGTAATTGGATCAGTTCCGGATGATTTATTTGCCATATCTGCAGTTAAGCCACCTCCCTGTATCATGAAGCCATCGATGATTCTGTGAAAAATAGTTCCCTCATAATATCCAGCATTTGCTAGATCAATAAAATTTTTAACAGTAATAGGTGCAGCTTCGGCATTAAGTTCAAGATGGATTTCACCAACGGAAGTAGTAATAGTTGCAACTGGCATGAGAGTATCCTCCATAGTTTCATTATTCGAGCAACTTACAAATGCTAAGCCAAAGAATAGAATTAATAAAATTGATCTAAGATTATGCTTATAATGACGCGCGAATATCATGATTTAGTTTTAAAGATTAATTGTAAGACTATTATAATAATTTTTTATGTCCCTAGTACTCTATAACACTCTTTCTAATAAAAAAGAGGAATTTAAAAGCATCAAGCCTAATGAAGTGGGAATGTATGTTTGTGGAGTAACCGTTTATGATTCCTGCCATTTAGGACATGCTCGAGCTTATGTTGCATTTGATGTGCTGGCCAGATATTTATTGCACTCAGGGTATAAATTAAATTATGTTCGAAATATTACTGATATAGATGACAAAATCATTGCTCGCGCAAATGAAAATAATGAATCTTGTGAATCCCTGGTAAATAAAACCATTAGTCAAATGCATCAAGACTTTGATGCGTTAGGCCTTCTTGAGCCAAACGTTGAACCAAGAGCTACTCAAAATATTGATGGCATGATCAAGATGATTGAGGACCTCATTAAATCTGAGCATGCATATGTAGGAGAGAATGGCGATGTCTTTTTTAGAGTCAGAAGCTTTGATGATTACGGTGCTCTATCAAATAAAAATATTGAAGATTTGATTGCAGGCGCCAGAATTGAAAAAGATGAGGCTAAAGAGGAGCCTCATGACTTTGTGCTTTGGAAGCAAGCTAAGCCTGGTGAGCCGAGTTGGAAATCCCCATGGGGGGAAGGTCGCCCAGGATGGCACATAGAATGCTCAGTTATGTCTAAGAATAGCTTAGGAGATTCTTTTGATATTCATGGAGGAGGGCCAGATCTTATTTTTCCACATCACGAAAATGAGATAGCCCAATCTGAGTGTGCCAACAAGGTAAAGTTTGTAAATTACTGGGTTCATTCAGGCTTACTCAAAATACAGGGTGAAAAAATGTCTAAGTCTCTAGGAAATTTCGCTCTTATAAAAGACTTAATTAACGACTATCATCCTGAGGTTATTAGATTCTTTCTTCAATCTAGCCACTATCGCAGTGAACTTAGCTTTGATGATGACTCTCTTGCAAATGCAAAAGCAGGCTTGACAAGAATGTATCAAGCTCTTGAGACCACAGATCTTGTAGGAGATTCCGCTGATATCTCTCAAGAAATAAGAGCGTTTCAGAATTCAATGGATGATGATCTTAATACTCCCCAAGTATTTGGAAATATGTTTGAAATAGTGAGAAAAATTAATTCTAGCAGTGAAGAATCTGAAAAAGCGAGATTACGATTTGCTCTTGTTTCCATTGGCCAAACGCTCGGTTTGCTGAAAGCAAATCCTGAAGACTTTATGAGGTATGGAGCATCTATTGACGAAACCTTTATTCAAGAAAAAATTCTTGCAAGAAACACTGCTCGACTTGAAAAGGATTTTGCCAAAGCAGATGCAATTAGAGATGAACTTTTGGGCCTTGGCATTATGCTTGACGATTCAAGCGATGGGACAATTTGGAAAAAAATATGACGCCTGCTGAAAAATTTCTAACTATCTGGATGGAGAATTTTACTAAACATAATGAAGGCTTTTTAGATTCTATCCTAGATGACGATGTAAGTTTCCATTCTCCAGTTATCTTTAAGCCATTGCCTGGAAAAGATTTAACTAAGCTTTATCTAATGGCAGCTTCAGAGAGTTTTTCTCTAAATCAATTTAAATATATTCGAGAAATCGTGGGTACAAATCACTTATGTCTCGAGTTTGAAACAATGATGGATGATGTTGTCGTAAATGGAGTTGATCTAATTACTATCAATGAAGACGGAAAGGTAATTGATTTCAAAGTCATGATCAGGACGTCTAAGGGTCTGCATAAAGTACAAGAAAAAATGATGGAATCTTTAGAAAGTCTTAAAGGGAATGATTAAGGGAAGTGGCTCCCCGAGCAGGGCTCGAACCTGCGACCAATTGATTAACAGTCAACTGCTCTACCAACTGAGCTATCGGGGAACGACAAGTTGTGCATTATAAATAAAAAAGCCTCAAAGTAATATATTTACTTATGTCAAAAATCTTAAAAGTCCATTCAAACTATGAGCCAGCAGGACATCAGCCTGCAGCTATCGATACCATAGTTGAAGGCTTAGAAGATGGCTTGCTTCATCAAGTGCTCCTAGGTGTAACTGGCTCAGGAAAGACATACACCATGGCCAAAATTATTGAAAAGACCCAAAGGCCTGGAATTATTATGGCTCCAAATAAAACTTTGGCTGCCCAATTGTATGGAGAATTTAGAGATTATTTTCCAGAAAATTCTGTTGAGTACTTTGTTTCGTACTATGACTATTATCAACCAGAGGCATATGTGCCTACATCGGATACTTATATTGCAAAGGATGCTTCTATCAATGAGCACATTGAACAAATGCGACTATCGGCAACCAAAGCATTATTAGAGAGACAAGACACGGTAGTGGTTGCAACTGTTTCAGCTATATACGGATTGGGTGCCCCAGAGTCTTACCTAAATATGATTTTGCATCTTGATAGAGGTGACTTGATAGAGCAACGCTCTATATTAAGGCGCCTTGCTTCTATGCAATATACGCGCAATGATATCGATTTTCGAAGAGGCACCTTTAGAGTAAGAGGCGATGTTATTGATATCTTTCCAGCAGATTCAGATAAGGAAGCGCTGCGCATAGAGTTATTTGGAGATGAAATCGAACGCCTATCTTGGGTTGATCCTCTAACTGGGGAGTTAATTAATGAAGTTCCCAGAGCTACCATTCATCCAAAAACACATTACGTCACACCAAAGGAAACAATTCTTGATTCACTTTCAGATATCAAGAAAGAACTTAAGGAGAGGGTAGCTTACTTTAGAAAACATGAGAAATTAGTTGAGGCTCAGCGACTAATGGAGAGGACAACGTATGATCTAGAGATGATGGCTGAACTTGGTTATTGCCAAGGAATAGAGAATTATTCTAGATATTTATCTGGAAGAAAGCCTGGAGAACCACCTCCATGTCTTTTTGATTACATTCCAAAAAATGCCATTGTGTTTATGGATGAGTCCCATGTCTCCGTTCCTCAGATTGGCGGCATGTATAAAGGGGATAGGTCTAGAAAAGAAACTTTAGTTGAATATGGATTTCGCTTACCTTCTGCCCTAGATAACAGACCTCTTAGGTTTGAAGAATGGGAGCTGTTGACCCCTCAAAGGGTCTATGTGTCTGCAACTCCCAGTAAATACGAAATGGAGCATAACGACAATATTATTGAACTTTTAGTCAGGCCAACTGGGTTGGTGGATCCAGAAGTAGAAATTAGGCCTGCTGGCACACAAGTAGATGATGTTATTGGAGAGTGCAATGAAAGAGCAGCTTTGAAAGAGAGAGTGCTTATTACCACTCTTACTAAGAGGATGGCAGAAGATTTAACAGATTACCTCAATGAAAGCGGCCTTAAGGCAAGATACATGCATTCTGATATTGATACGGTTGAAAGGGTAGAAATTATTAGAGATCTCAGGCTAGGGCATTTTGATGTTTTGGTTGGAATTAATTTACTCAGAGAGGGCCTTGATATCCCTGAGGTTAGCTTAGTAGCAATTTTAGATGCTGATAAAGAAGGATTTTTACGTTCAGAGGGCACTCTTATACAAACCATCGGAAGAGCTGCAAGAAATATTCGAGGCAAAGCAATCCTCTATGCAGATAAAGTAACAGGTTCCATGCACAGAGCAATGGAGGAGACAAGTAGAAGAAGAAAAATACAAGTTGCCTTTAATAAAGAAAATAATATACAACCAAAATCTATAGTGAAAGAAGTAAAAGATATTATGGAGGGAGCTCGGCCTAATAAACGAATATCAAAAAATAGACCAAAGAACTTTGAAGACGATTTAGGGTTTGAAATAAAAACCAATACTCCAGAGGATATTTCCTCATCTATAAATCTCTTAGAAGAAAAAATGTATCAGTTTGCCAAAGAAACTGAATTTGAAAGAGCAGCATTTTGTAGAGATAAAATTAAAGATCTAAAGTATCAGCTAATAGCAAATTAATCGCAGCTATCAGTTAATAGAAGGTAATAGTAATCTCTCACACGCTCAACAAAATCAACGGTTTGTTGGCCTCTTGAGTAGTTATTTGTATTTCCAGGAAGTGAGTTTTGATCAGTATCATTTAAGAGCTTATCTTCCAAGTCTAACCAGGTTACTTCATTAGTGTTTTTATTTATTGAATAGACTAATGATCTAACATTTCCAATGCCTAAATTATAGGCAGCAAGAAGAAACGCGATTTTATCTCCAGAAGAGGTTCCAAATTCAATTTGTTCTTTTAGATCAGCAAGGTATTTTGCGCCACCTAGAATGCTTTGCTTAGCATCAAGTCTATTCATTACCCCAAGAGATTTTGCTGTAGGAAGGGTTAGCATCATCATTCCCTTAACTTGCGTATTTGATCTTGCCTTTGGGTTCCATTGAGATTCTTGAAAAGCTACAGCTGAAACTAGTTCCCAATCTAGATTATTTAATTCTGCGGCCTCTTGAAAGATTCTAAGATAGTTTTGCAGTCTAGATTCCTTGAGCTCAAAAAATTTTTCCTTTTCAAAATTCGTTAATCGAGAAAAAGAAATAATCTTTTGTATCAGTTCGTTGCAACTAGATTCTTGGTATTTGCTTTGAGTATTTGCCTGAGAGCACCCAACAAGAATAAAAGTCAAAAAAAGTGCAGTTAATATAGCTTTCATTGGCTTTCTTTCACTACTTTTTTAGAAATATCTCCCTATAATTAGAACAACGATATTTTAGAAGTTTATCCGTGTCAAAAAAAATTCTTACCTACTACTCAAATGTATGTGAGGAGCTTGAAAGTTTTTCAAAAAAAACCATTGAAAGAAGAGAACTTTTTTTAATTAAAGTTGAATCTAATTTTCAATACGAAGCAGAGCTGTGTTCTATCTTAAATGCTGAAAATCTTGATTTTAGTCCTGCGGTTATCATTGGGCCCAGGCCTGGGACAAAGTCTCCTTGGTCTTCAAAAACAGAAGATATTTTGAATAACTGTGGCATTGATGATGTTCATTCTATTGAAAAATTTGAATGCTATATTTCTGATGAAATAACTAACAAAGATATTACAGAACTGCCTTTTGACAGGATGATTCAAGAGAGGTTTGAGTCTCTGGATGTATTACTTTCTTCTGTAAATCAACTTCGAAATACTAAAGCTCATTCGGTTAATTT
>Ga0255774_10004193_pt1 | contig 10328 bp, 10 predicted proteins | sample 101ome_17_FD_179972 | JGI IMG/M metagenome (GOLD analysis project Ga0255774, IMG submission 179972) | Coastal salt marsh microbial communities from the Groves Creek Marsh, Skidaway Island, Georgia - 101407AT metaG (version 2) | ecosystem: Environmental > Aquatic > Marine > Intertidal zone >...
CTCTCCCGGTCCCGCTCGGGTCCCCACCTTGCGCCATGAAATCCTTAATCACTCTGTGAAAAATCAACCCGTCGTAGTAGCCTTTCTTGCTCAGCTCGAAGAAGTTTTGGCACGTTTTCGGGGAGTGTAAGTAATACAGTTCCAATTCGAGAGGGCCGAGGGTGGTTTGGAAGAGGACGGTCGGGGCGCCGGGAGGGTTGTCCTTCGAGTGGAGTCTCGGTTTGTACACTTGCTTGTTGTTGTCGCTGCTCATTCTCACGCGTCCTTCTTTTCGGTTCGGTGTCGCGATTGCGCGCGAGTTGTGTGCGGGAGGGGGCTGTTTTTTTGCGTGTTTTGGTTTTGAAGAAATTTCAAATCAAAGTTTTGATGTGAAGAAGAAAATACGAGACGCCAGACGCCAGACGCGAGCTTCGAGCTTTGTGTTTAATCGTAAATACAAGTCTGATTACATTTGCGCTAGAAAAAGACAGTGTGAAAAGTCACGAGGCTTTCGCGTCTCGATCGCTTTTAACGATGTTGTTGTTCGATAACTTTTTCAAGACGTCCACGCACGCTCTGAAGAGTTCGTACAGAAGCGTAAACGGAAAGGTAAACACGGCGAAGAAGGCGGCGAAGAGACTGATTTTTTGCTTCGTCTCGTCGACTGATTTCTCCTCCTTCTTCGCGGATTCTGGAACTGCTTCCGGGGCTGGAACGTTTTGCGGAGGCGTGGTGTTGTAGCCTAAAACGTCCGCGGTGCGTTTTGTCGCTCGATTGGCGAAGTATTTGTTGTTTGTCGTTTCCGCCAATTTGCCCGGGCGCATGGTGCTCTTGTTCGCGGCGTTCGTCGCCGCCGGCGCGTCGTTGTATTGCGCCATTTCGTTCAAAATCTGCTCTCTCTTTTTGCGCGCTTCGAACACGGCGGTTTCGTTTTCGCTGGCGATTTGCGAAACGAATCCACTCGTGGCGGTAGTGGTAGTAAAAGTAGTCGTGGTATATTTTGTTGCCGCCGTCGCTAGCCGCGTCGCTGCTGCCGCTGCTGCTAAAACTTCTTCTTTTTCTACAATTTTTTCCTCCTCTCTCTTCTTCACCTCTTTCTCGACTGGTGTCGACGCCACCGCGCTCACCACCTCCAGCGGCGCGTCCACCACCTCCACCGTCGTCTCTATTTTCCTGTCTTTCGTCTTCATCAAGAGACCCACTTTTTCCTCTCTCCTTTTCGTCTCGATGTCTCTCTGTTTCCGTCGTAACTGTTCGTCCATCGTCTCGAAACTCTTCACCAACGAAAACGCGACGATAGAACCCGCCATAGTCATCAACGGTTCCGCAATCACGGTGGAAATTGCCGCCGTCGCCGCCGTCGCTGCCGCCACGGCGCTCGCGATCTCTTTCTTATTCGGCACCGCCTCTATTTGCCTTCTCACAAACTCTGCTTTTTCCACCGCTTGCTTCGATATCTCCAACGCTCTTTCGCTCGATTGCGCCAGCGTCGATTGCGCAACCACTCGCGCCTTTTCGCCTTCCTCCACAATCTTCCTCGCGTTTTCCGTCGCCGCAAACTGCCTCGCGCGCAAGATGGAACTCTCTAAAGTTCTCCTCGCTCTGTTCTCCTCGTTCGTTCTGTTATTAGTATTTCCTCTTCTTCGTAAAACCGTGCCTTCGCCTAAACCGTCGTCGTCGTCGTCGTCCACATCGTCGTACGACCCTTCCCCCATATCTATGGACTCCTCCCAAAACTGATCCTCCGCTTTCTCCAACATGTCCATGGTTATCGTCGACGATCGCGCGGACATGTCGTCCTCGTCTTCGCTGTCTTCGGCGATGATTTTTCCCATGTTTTGTCTCACGTCTCTTTTCCCTCGGTGTTCGTGTTGTCGTCGACATCGTCGAGAAAAAATGGAAAGATTTCTTCTTCTCGTTATCGTCGTTTCCTCTCGACTACCACCGCGAGAAGACGAAGAGGAGCATCGCACCAGCGACGCGGATGCGGATGCTGCTGCTGCTCGCATGTGGTCGTGCGTTCGCGCGAAAAGAGAAGAGAGAGAGAGAGACAGAGAGAGGCCTTTGTTTCTCTTCTCTGTTCTTATGCGTTGTGCGTTCGCGTTGGTTGAGCTTTTTCTCTTTTGTGTGGTCTCAAAAAAAAATACGAAAAAAAAAAGGCAAGAGAGGCAAAAAATACACAAACACGACAAAAGAAAACGAACAACAACAAAAAAAAGATAGCACACGCGTTTGATCGGAAACCAGCGCATTCATCCACTTTGCCATACGGCCTATACGCGAAGACATTTGACCGTACCGGGGTTCGAACCCGGGATCTCTGGCTTTTTACCAAGTCTCAAGTAAAACTTTTTCCTTCTATACCGCGTGCGTCGTTTGTAAAAAACTACTCTCGGAAAGAGTGGTTTTCGTAAGCGATTAGGGTTTAAGGTAGTAATATGAAGCTCTTTTTTTTGTCTTTTTTTCTTTCTCCTCTTCTGCACGACGACTTCTTTTTATTATGATCTTTTTTTTCTCTTCATTCATTTTTGCAAAGTTATTCTTCGGCTTTTGTACATATTGCGCACGTAAAGGAACAGAGAGAGAGAGACAGAGAGACACACGCACGCGCGCACGCACAGCTCTCTCGTTTGTTTCTTCTTCTCGTTGTTGTAAACAGCGATATTCTTTTTGTACATAAAAATAATCAATAATAAAATTGGAAAGACCTCCCGAGAGATATTTTCGTTTCACGGGAGCTTTTTGGGAAAACACATAACAAAAAAATGGAAAGCACCACCAACAGCGGCGACGACTCCGCGCGTCTTCTTCTCAAAGAGCAAGAGGAAAAACTGAAAGCAAAATACGGAGGGATGATTCCGAAGAAGAATCTGATCGTTTCGGACCGGAAACATTTCGACAGCGCGGACTGGAGCAGGTCGAAGCAACAGCAGCAGCAGCAATTTTCATCCTCCGAGCAGCAGCAAAAACAGCGGAAATTCGGCGATGCTGACTCGTCACATTTATTTTTCGAAGAGGAGGTGGGCGTGTTGAAACCGGTGCTCGGCGCGAAGGACGTGCCGGGGACGTCGCCGCCGTCGGACGCGAGCACGTTCACGACGACGAATACGCAGACGAAAAGGAGGACGAGCATGGACGAGAGCAGAGGGAAGTGGGACATTCATAATAACGCCAACAACAACACTTCCGCGAATAACAATAACTATAACAACAACACGGCGGTGAACTCGGCGTATCACGCGCCTCCTCGTTCGTGATTCCGCGCGGGACGAGAAGGAGAGCGAACACACATATTATACATTCGTTCTCTTCTTCGCGCACACATATACTAATACTGCCCATAATAATGTAACAAAAGAGATATTAAAAAGATTTGAAAAGAGAGAAGGTCAAGAGCCACTCCGTATTTAGAAGTATTGCCATCGTCGTCGCGAAGACGCGAGTATAGTCTTCACGAAACCGCGTGTTGAGAATTGCGCAAAAACTTTTCGTTATATAATATCATAAAAAGAGCTCGTTGTAATACAAACTACGCGTTATTACATGTCGTGTATTGTGTGTGTGTGTGTGTGTGTGTGTGTGTGTAATGCTTTTTATAAACAACGCACGCTATATTTAGAAACTACATTTGTATAACTCGTTTTCGCTATTTTAGACTGAAACTCTGGCTAAGAAAATCCTACAATATTAAACATCCCCACATTATTTGTGTGATTAGATGTTCAATTTGGTTCTTCTCCAGTGTCGTCTCTTGGCGTTGTAGCGAATGGTGTTCCCGGTCTTCATGCGAATCCATTGCGGGATCGGGCGGTTTTGCTTTTGCTTCTTGCCCAAGATTTTCTTGATTTTAAACGTCTTTTGCGATGGCTGTTTGTGGTGTTTTTTGAGAGAAAGGAAGGAAAAGTTTCGTGAAGTGAGTGAGTGAAGTGAAAAGAGACTGAAAGAGAAAAAAATGAAAAACCGCGCTCTGCGTGACCCCCGCTCGCTCCCTTTTGTCGAGTAAACGCGCAGGAACCACCGCTCCTCTCGCGCACGACTCGACGCGTTCGCGCGAACGAATATCCACGAGACGCAAATCTCCTCGAAAATCGCGCGAGCGTCGTTCGCACCGAGGCGCAAAAACGACTCGCCAGATTCCTCCTGCGCGCAGCCGAGAAATTTCTCTCTAAATCGCGCTCGCGCGATTTTCCCAGCCTTTGGGGGAAGAAAGAAAAACAAATATAAAAACGCGAACGTCGCATCCCGCGCGTCTCCCGCGAATCGCGCGCAGAAATACCATCCGAACGCGGAAAGGGCAAAAAAACGTACCATTTTATTAGTTGTTTGTGTGATGTGGTTTTATTATATATATATCACGCTTTGAATAATGGCGAGATTTCCTGAGCCCTGGTGAGAGTGGTGTTTTGTTTCAGAGAGAGACGAGACAAAAAACTCAAAAAATTTTCGAACAAAAAAAATTGGAACACCACAAAAAAATCGACTTTTTCCCTTTCGAGGCACACGAGCGGGGAAAGAGAGATTGATTATGCAGCAACAGCAGCCTTATCACACGAATCAACCTCCGCCGCCTTCGTTCGCACCGCACGGTGGTGGTGGTGGTGGTGGTGGAGAGAACGGCAACAACGTGGCGCAGCAGCAGCAGCAGCAACAACAACCGTCGCTTTTCGTGCCTCCTCCTTCTTCCGTTGGTGGTGGTGGTGTGAATCAGAATCAAGCTTCGTCTTCGTCTTCGTTTCCCCCTCCTCAGATGCAATTCATGCCTTCGACGTTTGCGCCTCCTTCTTCTTCGTCGCATCGAGATCAGCAGCAAGAACAACAACAACAGCGTCAAAGAAACTCCATAGACGGTGGGAGTGGACGGTACCAGCCTCCGCCGCCGTCGCAGAATTTTCAGTCGCAAGCGTCGTTTCAAAATCGACCGGAACCGACGAGTGGTCCGGGAGGGTGGGCGGCTTTGTTCACTCGGACGAGAAGTTTCGGGAACGTGCAAAACACCGGTTCGTCGTCGTCCTCGAACGGGGGGAATAAAGGTTTCAGGGGAAAAGTATCGTGGTCCGGCGGGTTTCCGGACGAACCGCCGCTTTTGGAGGAGTTGGGCGTTGACTTCTCGCAAATTGCGCGAAGAGCGAAGAGCGCGATGAACCCGCTGCCGAGTCGAAAGGCGACGAGAGAGACGTCGAAAGACGACGATTTAGCCGGGCCTTTGATTGTGTTTGGGATGATTGCTACTTTGCACGCGCTTCAAGGGAAGCTGCATTACGGGTATATTCTCGGATGGTCGGCGATTGCGAGTGGTTTGACGTGTTGGTTATTGAATCAGTTGACCGCGCAGAGCAACAACGACGCGGGGGAGAATTTGAGCTTGAGCCGAACGGCGTCGGTCATCGGGTACAACGCGACGTCGATTTTGTTTTTGAGCGTTGTGAAAGCATTTGTGCATAGCGAAGGTAGTAGTAATAGTGGTAGTAAAAGTAGCAACGGTGGTAGTCTTTCAGGAACGACGAACTCGTTTGGTATTTTAGCGTTTGCGGTTGTTTGCGTTTTGCAAGCGTCGAGTAAATCCAGCGGGTTGTTCTTACACGGCATGGGACAGTGCAGCGAAGGGAAACGGTTGGTGGTCTTTTACCCGATGGTTTTGCTCTATTCTTTGTACGCGCTGCTCACTTTGTATTAAATAAAAAATATATATATACATATGTTTACACTAATAATGCACATCGTTACTATCTATTTCGATATTCTATGTATTCGTTGATGGAGGAGAGTAAGGAAATCGTCGCCACGTCTGTCGTGAAGATGCGCGAACCGAGTCCTACGTTTACAAACTTAAAAGATTGGAACGTTTCTACCTCGTTTTGACTCCACCCGCCTTCTGGTCCAATCGCTAATAGTATTTCTATGTCTCCGTCACCGCTGCTATTGCTATTCGTATTTTTCTTTCGGCTTTGATGAAGAGCGTCGGTAAGGGACACGCTCTCGCTCGACGGGTGCGCGAGCAAAGGCACAATCTTTTTTCTTCTTCCTTCCTTCTCTTTCTCCCTCGGCGGCGATACCCGTAACAGCCACTCGAAATCCGCGCCTTTTTTCAAACGCACTCGTTCTGCGAGATCGACCTTTTCGTCGTCGTCGCTATTTTCATTCTCTAAAACTAACTCCTCCAATACCTGTTTCAATCCTCTGCACTTGCTCGCGTTCGGAAAGCTCGAGTCCACCGCGTTTTGCTCGACGCCGCGCGTAAACTCTCTCACCAACATCTCCTGCGCCAGAACGTCGGATTGAAAATAAAAACGCTCAGTCTTCTCCGCTTTGAACAAATGAACATTCTCGACGCCAAATTGCGCGAAAACGCTGAGCAATCGTCGCAAAACTTTCGGCCGCGGCATCGCGAGGAGCAGCGAAACCTTCACATTTTTCTTCTTCTTCTTCTTCTCTTCCTCGAGAACGACGACTTCTATCAAAACGCCGTCTTCATCCTCGTCGTTGTCCGTCGTCACGATCCTCCCAACGGCTAAACCTTCGTTCAAAATCGTCATCTTCACCGTCTCTCCTTCTCGAGTCTTCTTTAAAACCGTTCGCAAGTGGTCGAATCGAGCGTCGGACGCGCGCAAACGCGCTCTGCGTTTTTCGTTTTCGAAAAACTCATCCGGAGTGAACAGAATGCGGTTTTTGCATTCGATTTTAACGACACCACCACCCGGCTGCGGTGAGAGGGGAGAAGAAGAAGAAGAAGAAGAAACTTTCCTTCTGCGACACCTTTTGGAGAGAAAGAAGAGAGGAGACGAAGACGAAGAAGACCACGACGCGTTGCGCGCCGCCGCGTCGATCATCCTCTCGTAAAATGAAGTGTTTTGGATAAAAAAAAGTTTTTCAAAAAGCGGCACAAATTTTCCCCGTTGTGCGATGACGACGACGACGATGATGCGCGCGTTTGCCGTCCTGTCCTCCACCGCGCTTCGTCGAAGAAGAAGAAGAAGCGCGATGACGACAACGATGGCTTCGTTTTCGAGCGCGCGTCTTTGCAACAACGCGCGTCGCCCCGACGATATTACTTCTTCTTCTGTTGTTTCTTCTTCGTCAACTGTAATAAATTCGGCGGAGTTGAAACTCCCGGCGAGAGTGGAACATTGCGACGTTGTCGTCGCCGCGCGGACGAAGCTTTCTGCCGCGCTGCATCGCGAAATCGCGGACGTCGAGGAGCTTTATTTTCAACGGTTGATTTTCGAGTTTGGTGCCGTGTACATCAGCGATCCGCTGGAGGAAAATTTCAAGCTGGAGGCAAATGCCGTTAGACATAAAATGAAACGAGTCACGTCTGATGTTGTTTTACCGGCGGCTTCGCGACATTACGTTCGATGCCACATTCATCCGCGACGGTTTCCCGTGGCTTCGACGACGAGGTGGAAAGATCGTCTGTTGAAAGAGACGGAGGATTTCGTGGTCGTGATGAAACCGTCTGGATTGCCCGTGGCTGCGTCCGTGGATAACGCGAAGGAGAACGTGCTTCGATGCGTTTCGTCGGCGCTGACGAACAAGGACGCAGGAGACAGCGACTCGGCGAAGTTGTTCCCGACCCACAGATTGGACGTGACGACGAGTGGTGTGTTAGTTGTCGCTAAAACTGGCAAAGCAGCCGGTATCTTCTCGAAAATATTACGAGACGGTTTAGTAGAGAAGAGATATCTGGCGTTGACGGAAAACGGTCCCGCGAAAGTTGGATTGATGACGCACGAGTTCGAACCGTCGGAACGGACGATCGGGAAAGGCGCGAGGACGGTAACGATGAAAAATTTAGAGTTATCGAAAGACGATATCGATTTGTATTTGAAAGATAAGACTCAAATTCCATCCAACGTCGCTATGTTGCGCGTCGAGAAAAGTGAGAAGGTCCAAATAGATGGGAAGATGTTCTACGAGTCAACTATTGAACTCATCACCGGTAGAACGCACCAGATTCGAGCACAGTTTTCGAAGGAAAATTTAGCGCTAGTGAACGACTGTTTGTATACAAATACAAACAGTAGCGATCAATCAGCGTCTCCTCCTCCTCCTTCTCCTCCTCCTCCTCCTCCTCCAAGAGTTCCAGAGCCAGAGGAGTTGATAGGTTTACATGCTTTGAGTTTAAAAATAAACGCAGATACGTCTCTAGGTCCCAAAGGCGTCGAGTTCCGAGCCGAAAACGAGGACATATGGTGGCGGAAATTGTAAAATAAATAGCAAATAGTTCTCGTAGTATTATAGACGCGCGCGCGCATAGTAAAGGTAGTTGTTAAAGCACGATGACGAAACGAAATTAAGTTCAAAGATGAATTGTACACATTCTTAAATCACACACGCACACACACCTCGCTCTCACAAACGCAGAGATGTGTGTTCTCTCTTTGTCCGGTCTCAATTACGCGTTTCTGCTTTGGAAATCTTTCATGAACGCGGCTAACGCTTCGACGCCTTCTTTCGGCATCGCGTTATAAATCGAAGCTCGCGCGCCTCCGACAGACCTGTGGCCTTTCAAGCTTTCAAACCCGGCGTCGCTGGCTTCTTTCAAAAATTGCTTCTCAACGTCGCCGCCTTTCGCCAACGTAAACGGAACGTTCATCAAGGATCTGTATTTCAAGTCCGTCGGGCAGTTGTAATAACCAGCGGACGCGTCGATCGCATCGTACAAAATCTTCGCCTTCTCTTGGTTTCTCTTCTCCATAGCGCCCAAACCGCCTTCTCTCAACAACTTAGCGAAAACTAAACCGGAAATGTACCACGTGTAACACGGCGGCGTGTTGTACATGCTCTCGTTTTCACTGTGCGTGGAAAAGTCCAACATCGTCGGCGTGTTCGCCGCCGCGTTGCCGATCAAATCTTCGCGAATGATTGCAATCCCCATACCAGCGCACGCTATGTTCTTTTGCACCCCGCCGTAAATAATCCCGTACTTGCTCACGTCAATCGGTTTGCTCAAATAGTTGGACGAGTGATCCGCGACCAAAACGGCGCCGTCCGGTAATCCAACCGGCGTTTCCTTAAACTCCACGCCGCCGATGGTCTCGTTCTCGCAGATGTGCACGAACTTGGCCCCTTCTCTTAAGTTCCACGTGCTCCTGTCCGGAATGGTGGAAAAGTTACTCTCCTTGCTCGTCGCCGCTTCTCCGGCGTCGCAAAACTTCTTCGCCTCGGCCAACGCCTTCTTCGACCACGCGCCCGTCGTCACAAAGTCCGCTTTCTCTTTCCCCGTGGGACACAAATTCAACACGTTCGACGCAAACATCGTCGACGCGCCGCCTTGCACGAAAATAACTTTATAGTTGTCCGGAATATTCACCAACTCGCGAAAATCTTTTTCTGCTTTGGAGGCTATCGACATGAAGTCTTTTCCACGATGCGACATTTCAAGTACACTCATCCCCGTTCCTTTATAATTGACCAAATCTTGTTGCGCTTCTTCCAACACGTCGAGCGGTAACATCGCCGGGCCGGCGGAGAAGTTATACTTGCGTCCAGACGCCGAACAAACAGTCGTCGTCGCATTTCTCTTCTTGTCGTTGGATTGTTTCAAAAAGATGGGGCTCAGCTTTTTGCGGGAAATCTTTGAGTGAACAGATCTCGGCGTCGTAGCCGCCGCCGTCGCGGTAAACTGACAATTGATCGTTTGCATCATCGTCGCGATGGTGTGTGCGTGTGTGTGTTTGCGTGTGAAGTCTTAGGATTAATACGAATAAGAAACGTTTACGTTTGTGCGCGCGCGACGGCACTTTTCCTTTTTTGAAGCCGCCGAGACCGACTTTTTGAGGGCTGAGCCCACACCACACTCCTTTTTTAGGGTTTAGGGTTTATGTAACCCTAAACATAACGAAGACGTTCCCTTTACGAACCAAAAACAAAAAAGAAACGAACGCAGAAAAAAGCAAACGAGAACATGAACAACGGTGGGTCACCCGTGGCGTCGCCCACGCAACAACACTTCCCGAAAAACGACAACAACAACAACAACGGCCTTTACGGCGATGGAGGCGACGGGAACGACGGTCTGCTTCCTTTCGTCGCGGTCTTTTCCGTCTGGATCATCAACAAATCCGGCGGTTTAATCTTTTACAAAAACTACTCCAACAGCGAACGGATGAAGTTGGACATCAACGACACGCTTCGCTTGGCGTCTATTTGGAACTCGTTGCACGCGATATCTCGCACGCATTCCGTCGCTCCGGTCAGGAAAAGTTCCGGGATTGAGCTTTTAGAAACGAAAACGTTTGATTTGCACTGTTTTGAGACGAAGACTGGGATTAAATTTATGGTTGCCAGTGGGAAGAGAGCGATAGGCGTGGAAAGACTGTTGAGAAGAGTGTACGACGTGTACGCCGATT
>Ga0255774_10004201_pt1 | contig 10314 bp, 9 predicted proteins | sample 101ome_17_FD_179972 | JGI IMG/M metagenome (GOLD analysis project Ga0255774, IMG submission 179972) | Coastal salt marsh microbial communities from the Groves Creek Marsh, Skidaway Island, Georgia - 101407AT metaG (version 2) | ecosystem: Environmental > Aquatic > Marine > Intertidal zone > Salt...
GCGGACTAGCGCTCTCACCGACTGACGAGACTGTTTCCACCTTTTCTTCCGTCGTAGACGCGAACTGGGTCGTCGAGTTCGATGCCAAGTTCGGCATCTGGATGGAGTTCTGCCTGAAGGTCGACGATGAGATGGGTTTGGCCGTACGACCAGATGCAGATTTCACCGTCTTCGACCTCAGCAAATGTGAGGTTTGCAGCGGTTGCACCTTTGTCAATATTCACCGTTGATGTGGTTGGGTAGGTGGTAATTGCGTCAAGGCTTGAGCAACTGTCTACGGTTAAAAATCCCCACTCCAGCGCGTCGACGGCTGTGATGTTTACTGCGACGACAGGTGCATCTGTTGAGACTGGAATGTGAAGTACCTCACGACGGTTAATGCCGTGCGTGCAGGGCGCTCCGCTGCATCTGCGGGTGTCGAGAATCCGCGTTGGTTCTACAAGCTCCAATCCAAGCCCATTACCTCCAGTTGTGAGCGTGCCGAGGACATCCACGAGAAAATTGGTGCCCCCCCACGAATATGCACAGGAGGCAGATGCGTCGTCTGGTCGAATAATTGCAAGGTTGGCTCGGTCTTCTTTCACTCGATAGTTCAGGTTCGACCACTCTGGAATTTGATTTCCGCGAGTGACCGACTCACATCCGCCAGCACTGATAAACCCAGGCGCGCCCGCACCTGTCACCGTGAGATTTGCAAGATAGGGGTTTGTGGGGGCGTTAGAAATCACGAGTGACCGCTGATGCTCAATCGGCTTGGCCCCACATGTCCCAGTGGTATCGCACGCAGTTCGTGATCGTGTATCGATGATGCGGCGAGGTCGCTCGGGAAGGACACGTAGTCCTGGGCCTTCCTCGGCAGGTGCAAGAAATGCGATGACGTCAACAATTCCGTGCGCCTGCGTCGAGTGGTATAAGCAGAAACGGCCATCGCTATCGAGTGGGATGATTGCGAGGTTTGCAACATCTTGTCCAGCCACAAAATTGACATTCGAGGTTTCCGGATAAGTGGTTGTACGCGGGGCGCATGATTCAAGTGTGAAGAATCCGCTCTGCGTGACTGTAGTTGCGGTGAGGTTGACGACTGCCGCGGTAGCGGCAACTGGCGCCCCCGGATCGATCGCTACCCGCCAGTTTGGTTCAACAACGAACTCCCGATTACAGATCATCCGTTCGTTGCCGTCGAGACTGACGACGTCGTAACAACCAAGACCTGGATCGTTACGCAAGTTGAATTTGAGGATTTGATCAGCCATCTCAGGCGTGCCTCGAAATTCAAAATGTGGTGGATCTCGATATGCCGCTGTTGCTGGTGTTGAACAACCATCTCCCCAGCCATATCCGCCCCAGTACAGACCCCACTTCTCGGCAGTTTGGACGACCCACTGTGGCATATCGGTTGCCATCGCAACCTCGCAGGCATTCCCACCAGAAGGGTGGCGGTATGTCGTAATGGGGTTTGCGTCAGAATTCATGTCGAAGGCGAGGCCCCATGCATGAAATGACAGGTCTCGGACGTTGCCGCTCGGGCAATCCCACCCTCCTGACGCATTGGTGCAGCGGTATCCGTATCCGATGGCATCCCGCAACTCATAGCCGCGGTCGACAATTTCAGCGAGGAACCCTTCGAAAAGGGCAGCAATTCCTATGTGTGATGAGAAGTCACCTGCATAGACATCACCGATACGTTGCTCGTTTGAGGTGATCTGTTCGGACTCCCAGTCCTCAAGAGCCGGTGAGCCTCGATAGTCATATCCATTCCAGAGCCAATCACCATCAGCGCCTGAACCCGGAGCAGGGGGCATCGGCCAACCGTTGTCTGTTGCGGTGCCATATGTGCGCACTACACACGACCTCACGTCACCCATCTCGAGTTGGGCTTCGTTGCAGATTGGTGGTCGAACTGGATGTTGCCACGGATCGTCGTCTGTGTAGTCAATGGCCGGAGGCGCTGGAACAGCAACAGCGATGGTTGTGTCGGCGGGGGCAGCAGACACGCCGGCCGCAGCAGTTGCGCCGGAGGCAATGAGCAGCGCGCCGAGTAGTGCTCGAGGAGTGGGTGAGGTCATCGTCATGTGAGAATCGGTTCACTGTTGACTGTGTCGCCCACGTAAAACTACTCCAGTGCAGTGGGGACGGGGCGTCGGGTCTAGGTTCGCAGTGTGCCTTCCGCAAAAGTTCGGATTTTGTTTGCCCTATTCGCTGTGGGATTTGGCACAAATGTTGCGACACCACTGTTCCTTATCTATGAGGATCGACTTGGTCTCAGTACGTGGACGCTGACTGCGTTGTTTGCGATCTATCCGATTGGGCTTGCTCCGGCACTCGTCTTTTCCGGGCCAGCATCAGATGTGCTGGGTCGTCGAGTCGTGATCATGCCTGGGGTACTGCTGTCGGGTGTCGCAAGTTTGGTGATGCTCTTCGGAGGCAACACGGTGGTCATGTTGTACATCGGCCGTTTCCTGCTCGGTGTGGTGTCGGGGGTGGTGTTTGTTGTTGCGAGCGCATGGATGCAAGAGGTTGGTAGTGAGAACCCGCTGTTGACCTCGCGCCAACTGGGAGCCGTGATGTACATCGGCTTCGGTGCCGGCCCAATGGTGTCTGGTGTGATTGGGCAGTGGGGGCCAGCACCGCTGGTAATTCCGTATGTGGCTCATGTGGTGCTCATCGCAGCGGGTGTGGCGTTGGTACTCGGAGCGCCTGAAACCGTCACGCGTGATACCTCGCGTCGTATCCGACCGAACCTAGGTATGCCTCGTGAGTCGGTGAAAGATTTTGTGACGGTTGTGGCGCCGACAGCGCTTGGTGTGTTCGGAATGCCCTCGCTGGTCTTTGGCTTGTTCCCGGTTCTCTTGAAGCCGGCGATGCCCGGAATTGCGGTGTTGATTTCTGGAGCGCTCGGATTCATTGCGACGTGGTCGATTCTTCCGGCGCAGTCGCTGGTTGGCCGTGTTGGCCCCTACCGAGGTGCTCCGATCGCTCTTGCCTGCGGTGCGACCGGGACGACGCTCGGGTCGATTGCGTTTGCAACCGACAAGTGGGGGCTTGTGCTGGTAGCTGCGGTGTTTATGGGGTCGGCCTCCGGACTTGCAATGACCTCGGGACTTCGTTTGGTTGACATCATTTGCCGCCCAGAGGACAGGGGTGCGCTCAATGGGTCGTTCTATGCCGTTGCGTACGCCGGGATGATGATGCCGCTCGTCGTGAGTTCCCTTAAAAAGTCGGTTGGATCGTATGTTCCAATCCTCGCTGGAGTTGCAATTGTGACTGCAGCAGGGAGTCTGTGGCTCGTCGGCGCAGCATCGAGGCTTCGTCAGCGTCACGAGACCGTTGCGGCTACGTGAGTTTGTACTCGTAAGAGGCTGTTGCTGTATTTCACGGTGCGGCAGCGGACTTGTGCCCGCTGAGCGAGTACCTGCGCCGTTTCCAAGGGCTCACCGTGGCCAGAATGTGTCACCCGCAGACTAGGGTTCGAGTCGATGGGCACGCTCCGCTTTAGCTTTGGAACGATGGGTTCAGGGAAAAGCACCCTGGCCTTGCAGATCCATCACAATTTGGCAACTCGAGAGTTATACGGGTTATTGCTCACATGCCTTGATCGTGAAGGCCAGCAGGTGTCGAGCAGGCTCGGCGTTTCGGCTCCCGCCATTCATGTGTCACCCGAGCTCGATATTCACGAGTTGGCGCTGAAGCAGTGGCCATTGCACTACCTGGTTTGTGACGAGGTGCAGTTCTACACGGTTGAGCAGATTGACCAACTTGCGAAAATTGCTGATGAGATGGAAGTCGATGTGTACGCCTTTGGGCTCATCACTGATTTCCGCGGATTGCTGTTTGACGGCACAAAACGAATGCTCGAAGTGGCTGATGAGCGAGTGCCACTGCAAGTTGAGGCGCGTTGCTGGTGCGGAAGCCGCGCAACCCACAATGCTCGCGTCGTCAACGACTTCATTGTCTATGAAGGTGAAACCGTTGTTGTTGGTGACACGGTCGCTCCGGGCGCACAGAAGATGTTTGGTGACGTGGTTCGATATGAATTGCTATGTCGCCGGCACTTCATCGCCGGCGATCTCGGTACCTGAGACGCTGCTTGCTATTCAGTTGCGAGCCTGGTGAGTCGAAGGCACGCCACTGCGACCGCGACGCCGGCAATTCGCCCGACCAATGCCCCTAAATCGGCCAGTGGGTCTGCGTATCGAAATGGGATGCCGCCGATGCCCAGCAACGCAATTCCGATGACCACAATTGCGACACCTCCAACCATGGTGGCGAGTCGCTGAAGCGACTGGCGTGGAGGCTTATCGTCGGGGTGGATTCCTGACCACATCATGCTGGCAAGGGCCACACATAGCGCAGCTACGACGAGAACGATGCTGTTCTGGGGAATCGCAACGAATGAGACGGTCTCGACTCGCTGTCCCCACACACCGTCTTCAAAGCTGGAGGTGGTGATCGCAAAGGCCCGTCGAAGTTCGATAGCGACAATTCCGAGATAGGCGAGCCACAAGCACCATCCGGCTGTGGTGAGCGCATCGACCCAGCGGACTCGTGTCGGGTTCGACAGGGAGAGTGTCGTGTCGTCTAGTTCCATGCGCAGGGGAGTCGTTTGATTCCGTTGATGAAGTTGCTTTGAAGGTAGTCGGGTTCACCAGTGCTACGCAGGTTTGGTAGCGATTGGTGCAGTTCCTCGAACGCGATCGTGAGTTCTCGGCGGGCGAGATTTGCCCCGAGACAGAAATGTGGCCCTCCGGCGCCGAAGCCAACTTGCGTCGGTTGGGTTGGCCGAGTCACGACAAAACTGTCGGCCTCATCGAAGACCCGTTCATCCCTGTTTGCACTTGAGTAGAACAGCACCACTTTGTCGCCTGCTGCGAGTTGCTGTCCGCCAAGTTCAGTATCTGCGGTCACTGTCCTTCGGAAGTGAATGACCGGGGTTGCGTATCGAACGATTTCTTCAATGGCGGTCTTTGCGTGGGTATCGAAGTCGCTGAACCAGAGGTCGCGCTGGTCTGGGTTGTGCGTGAGTGCGTGCAGCCCGTGCGTGAGAGCGTTACGTGTCGTTTCGTTTCCGGCAACGACGAGAAGAATGAAGAACGATCCGAACTCTTGAGGGGTAAGTCGGTCGCCATCGACTTCAGCGGCCATGAGCGCAGAGGTGATGTCGTCACCCGGGTTTGCCCTACTGCGTTCACCGAGTTCTTGTGCGTAGGCAAAAATTTCGAGTGAGACTTCCATCAGCCGCTCGTAGGTGCCCCCGAATTCGGGGTCACTTGCTCCAAGAATCGTGTTTGTCCATTCAAAGATGGATGCGTAATCCGACTCAGGGATTCCCATCATTGAGCAGATGATCTCGAGCGGTAGCGGCCCGGCAAATTGTTCAACGAAATCTGCGGAGCCCGACGGATTGTTGGTGACCATCCTGTTGATGATCTCTTTGGCTTTTGCCCTGATGATGTCTTCAAGATCGGTGACATGTTTTGGTGTGAATCCTTTTGACACGATCGAACGCAACCGAAAGTGCTTCGGGTCATCCATGTTGATCATCGACCCGTAGAACTCGTTCAGTTCTTGAGGGAGATCGGTGATGTTTGAGCCAAGACCCGAGCAGAACAGTTCAGGGTTTCGACTTGCTGCCCACACGTCTTCGTGGCGGGTGACAGCGTGGTAGCCGGGTCCTGGCGGAAACGGCGAGCCTTCAAGGAACCGCTCTGGGTATTTAGGTAACCCAGGGGTGTTGCGCAGAATCCGAAAGGCCTCTGAGCGCTCGCTTCGTGGCGCTGTCCAGAACTCCATTGTTGAGATGTCGGGAAGTCCGGCTGGCGGTTGAAAGGTGAGCTCGTCCATGGGCGGAGCGTAGATCGGTTCTAGGGTGTGGGTCGTGCTGAGCGTTGACGAGATTGACCGTGCGTTGGTGATAACTGCCCACCCTGATGATGTTGATTTTGGCGGAGCAGGAACAATTGCCAATCTGACTGACCGCGGTGCCAAGGTGACGTATTGCATCGTGACCGACGGCCAGGCCGGTGGGTTTGACGATTCGATTCCCCGTCCAAAGATGGCGTCAATCCGTCGAGAGGAGCAAACGAATGCTGCTCGAGCAGTTGGTGTGACTGATCTCGTTTTCCTCGGCTGGATGGATGGAGCCGTTGAGTCAGGCCTTGGACTTCGTCATGACCTTTCTCGTGTCATTCGTGAATGGCGTCCGCAAGTGGTGCTTACTCAGTCGCCAGCGTTAAATCTGCGTCGAATTTATGCGAGCCATCCCGACCATCTTGCGGTCGCACAGTCTGCGATTGCTGCGGTGTATCCAGATGCACGCAATCCGTATGCCTTCACCGATTTGCTCGCAGACGGACTTGAGCCCTGGTCGGTTGATGAGATTTGGGTGATGGGGCATCCTGAGCCTGACGAGTTTGTCGACATCACTTCTCAGATCGATCGCAAAATTGCGGCCTTGCTGTGTCACGAAAGCCAGCACCGTGACCCATCTGGAATGGTGGAGCGGGTACGCGAGTGGAATTCTGAAACCGCCGAGGTTGCCGGGTTTGGTGCGGATAGGTTCGCCGAGGCGTTCATGGTCGTAAATACCCGCTGACGGGCGAAAGTCTCAGCTCGCACACGGCAGGCCTGCGGGTATGGCCGAACGGTGTGCTGGTCACTAAGGTGTCGTCATGACTGAAGCAGTGATTGTTGCAACCGCCCGTAGCCCGATCGGCCGTGCCGCGAAAGGCTCGCTCGTATCGATTCGCCCTGATGATCTGTCAGCTCAGATCGTGAAGGCGTTGATGGCCAAAGTTCCGAGTGTTTCCGCATCTGATGTCGAAGATCTCATCATGGGCTGCGGACAGCCTGCAGGTGAAGCAGGGTTCAACATTGCTCGAATCACGGCAGTGCTCGCCGGCCTCGACGATGTTCCTGGTGTAACCGTCAACCGCTATTGCTCCTCATCGTTGCAAACGATCCGCATGGCTGCCCATGCAATCAAGGCTGGCGAAGGTGATTGCTTTATTGCAGCGGGTGTTGAGACGGTGAGCCGTTACGCATCAGGTGCGAGCGATACCGCTCCAAACAGCATCTTCTCGTCGGCGGGGGAGCGCACAGCTTCTCGTGCAGGTGGCGGACAGGGCGCATGGACTGCACCATCTGGTCTTCCTGACATGTACATCGCAATGGGTCAAACGGCTGAGAACGTTCGCGAGGTTGAGAACGTCAGCCGTCAAGAGATGGACGAATTTGCGGCACTGTCGCAGCAGCGTGCAGTTGCGAATGTTGAGAACGGTTTCTGGGCCGATGAGATCATCCCGGTCACGCTTCCTGACGGAACTGTCGTGTCGGCTGATGACGGTCCTCGTGCAGGTACAACCGCTGAGGGTCTTGCTGGTCTGAAGCCAGTGTTCCGCCCTGATGGTGAAATCACTGCAGGTAACTCGTGCCCGCTGAACGACGGTGCAGCGGCCGTGATGGTGATGAGCGACCGTAAGGCAGCAGAGCTCGGCCTTACACCTCTCGCCCGCATCGTGTCATCTGGTGTGTCTGGCCTCAACCCAGAGATCATGGGCCTTGGCCCGATTGAGGCAAGCCGTCAAGCGCTTGGTCGTGCAGGAATGACAATGGACGACATTGATCTTGTTGAAATCAACGAGGCATTTGCGGCTCAGGTGGTTCCATCAGCGAAGCACCTTGGCATTCCTTACGAGAAGCTGAATGTGCACGGCGGTGCGATTGCAGTTGGTCACCCATTCGGTATGACTGGTGCACGCATTATGACGACTCTCATCCACGGCTTGCAGGCGACTGACAAGCAGTACGGACTTGAGACGATGTGCGTCGGTGGTGGCCAGGGAATGGCCATGATCGTCGAGCGCCTTTCCTGATCACTCATCACTTTTACAGAGTTTGTTGCTGCGCCGCTGGCCTTCGGGTCAGCGGCGTGGTCGTTCAAAGCGCCGTGGAACGTCGGCTCGCACGGTGACATAGGTCGAATCGATCACCGCTCTCAGAACGTAGAGCTCACCGGCGGAATGGAGTTCGGCAAGGGCGTATCCGAGCCCGGTGACGTCGCGGACACCGGTGCCGAGTTGCACCACATTTTCGACGACGAGGCCGGCGAGCTCTGCTTCAGATGACCAGAGGCCAACGAGGGCTTGCCGTAGTGTTGGGTCGTTGAGAAGTTCGACGTCGTCGATGACGAGATCCACCGTCATGATGTTGACGGGTTCGAGTTCACCAGTGGCGACAACGGTTTCACCTTTCAGTTCACCGTCGAACATCACGACGACGCGACCGTTCGCGTTTGGTCGCCCGTTGACGAATCCGTAGCGGCGAATAGGTAGCCCGTCGTCACCTGTTGCTTTCCAGCAGATTCGGTCGCCTGCTCGGAAGATGATCGGTCCGATCGTCGTCACGACAGTGCCTCTGCATGCTGTAGGTCGTTAATTACGGCGTCAGAGAGTTCTGACCAGAGAGCGATTGCTTCATCTGCCCATTCGTCGAATTGGCGGTCGGTGAGCGCGACGAGACCTGATCTGATCGTTGGGTCGACCCACATCATTGTTCCGGCTCCACCAAAGTGCCCAAATGTTGCAGGGGAGTTGTGTGACCCGGTCCAGTGTGGATGTTTCGTTCCGCGCAGTTCAGCCCCTAAACCCCACGGGCAGGGGTCAAAGCGGCCGAGCCCGGGAATTGTTCCCGAAAGTCCAACGAATTGCTCGGCAATGAAGTCGCTGTGCGTTTCTTGGCTGATGAGTCGTGGCTGGATGAGTTCTCCGAGTAGCAGGGTCATGTCATCAAGGGTTGACCACATTGCAAATGCTGGGGATCCACGCAACTCTGTCGCCGACATCCCGAGTGGTTCAAAGACAGCTTCACGGAGGTATTCGTTGAAGGAGATTTCAGTTGTGGCAGCGATGAGGTCGGCAGCAAGTTCGATGCCGGTATTTGAATAGATCCGCCGACGACCGAGACCCGCAATTGGTGCCGAACCATCGAAGGGGAGCCCACTGGCATGCGCAAGTAGGTGTCGCAGCGTGGTTCCGTCGTGGAGTGTCACCGGCGATGTTGGAAGGTCGACTGGTTCGTCGAGTGATAGCGAGCCCTCTTCAACGGCGATGAGCGCAGTAAGACCAGTGATGGTTTTACTGAGTGACGCAAGGCGAAATTGACGTGACGAATCACCAATTGACGCAATTACGGTTGGGTGGGCTTCACCGTTGGCCGTGACGATGGCGGCAGCGCCATTGGGTACCGGCCACGTGGTGACTCGGTCCAAGGCGCTCATGATGATCAGGAGTTCGCTGTGGGAAGTGAATCTCTGATGGATTCAGCTGTTCGGAAGGCGAGTTCGAGTCCCTGGCGGGCGTTCAACCGGGGGTCGCAGATCGTTTCGTAGCGGCTGTCGAGATCGCTATCACCAATGGCGTCGACACCGCCGAGGCATTCGGTGACGTCGTCGCCGGTGAGTTCAACATGGATTCCGCCCGGCCATGTTCCTTCTGCACGGTGGGCTCGCACGAATCCTTCAATTTCTGCGATGACCGCATCGAGGTGACGGGTTTTTCGACCGTTTTCGGCAGTGAATGTGTTGCCGTGCATTGGGTCGCAGGCCCAGACCACTGGATGGCCAGCCTCTTTGACGGCCCGTAGCAATGGGCGAAGGCGCTCTTCAATGATGTCGGCACCCATGCGAGTAATGAGGGTGAGGCGTCCAGGAATCATGGCCGGATTGAGTGCTTCACAGAGTGCAATGACTTCGTCGCCGGTCATCGACGGCCCGACTTTGCAGCCAATTGGGTTGCTTACGCCACGGAGGAACTCAACGTGTGCACCGTCAAGGTCTCGTGTGCGTTCACCAATCCACAGCATGTGCGCTGAACAGTCGTACCAGTTGCCGCTCGTGGAGTCCCGTCGGGTGAGAGCTTCTTCGTATCCGAGTAGGAGTGCCTCGTGGCTTGTCCATACATCGACTTCTCGAAGGTTGCTGTTTGAGTCGGTGTCCATTCCGATGGCGCTCATGAATCGGAGTGCCCGGTCGATTTCGGTTGCCATGTTGTCGTAGCGGCGACCTTCTTCGCTGGAAGCGACGAACTCTTGGTTCCAAGCATGAACACGATCGAGTGCAGCAAACCCGCCCTTTGTGAACGCTCGAACGAGGTTGAGCGTCGAGGCTGACTGGTGATACGCCTGAACGAGACGATCGGGGTTTGGTTGGCGTGCCGCTTCTGTGGTGGTTTGGTCGTTCACGATGTGACCACGGAATGATGGCAACTCGAGGTCGCCGACCATCTCGGTGTCAGAAGAGCGTGGCTTTGCGAATTGCCC